>Ga0194047_10000017_pt1 | contig 152913 bp, 150 predicted proteins | sample JunL225m_MetaG_2_FD_160070 | JGI IMG/M metagenome (GOLD analysis project Ga0194047, IMG submission 160070) | Anoxic zone freshwater microbial communities from boreal shield lake in IISD Experimental Lakes Area, Ontario, Canada - Jun2016-L221-5m | ecosystem: Environmental > Aquatic >... | reverse complement strand
GATGACTGCTTCAACGCCTTTACCATGCGTGAGTTCTAAAATTTGCTGGGAAATTGAGGCAAGCGCGGCATCAATCAAGTAGTCTGGGCCTTGTGACCCTAAAGCTTCTTTAAAAAAATTAAGTTTATCGGCTCCCACATCAACAGCGATTACTTTGGCACCACATAATCGTGCCATTTGGATCATATGGATGCCTACACCGCCAGCAGCCCCGATGACCATCACGGCATCACCTGGTTTAATTTTCGCTTCTTTGACACAAGCATGATAGGGGGTTGCAATCGCATCTGATGCGACTGCTGCATCGACATCTGAAACACCGTCTGGGATGGCAATTACATTTCTTTCTGGCAATGAAACATATTGAGCATAGCCGCCATCACAGGCTTGTCCGATGTTTCCTAAATTAGAGGAACATAAAGTTTCTTGACCACTTCGACAATAACGGCATTGTCCGCAGGTTAAATAAAAGTGATTAGTAACACGATCGCCGGGTTTGACGCTTTTAACTAGGGATCCAACTTCGATGATGGTGCCAGCAATTTCATGGCCGGGGATCAAGGGATAGCGTTTTACCCGTCCCACGGTTTCTAAAAGATTAACAACGGTAAGGCCAACGCCGCATGCTCCAACTTGGACAAGTACTTCATTAGGTTTAATGGTTGGGTTAGGGACTTCCCTAAGTACTAAGGGTTTTCCAAAGGCATCTAAAACAAGAGCTTGCATAAAATGGTCCACATACGTTTGAATTAAGTTTTATAAGGCTTCACTGATGATACATGAGCTCTAATATTAACCTTAAAAAGTTAAATTTTTTTTAAAAAATCTATTCATTTATGTACAATAAGGTTACAAAATTAGATTAACTGTCAATACCAACTGTCAATACCCATAGGTAGTATGTCAGTGGTTATTCGAAAAATAAAAACATCCTAACTGGAGACAATGAAATATGTTAAAGCGTCGTGTAAATTTTTTTATTGCATTTGTTTTTTTGATACATTCTATTTTCACCCTATGTGCATTTGCTGCAGACCCGTATCCTTCTCATCCGATTAAACTGATTGTTCCAAATCCTCCTGGCGGATCATCTGATGCTAATGCAAGAATCTTAAGCGAATCTCTATCTACGATTCTGAAGCAACCTGTGGTGGTTGAATTTAAACCCGGCGTTGGTGGTGGGATTGGAAATTCCTTCGTAGCTAAATCAAAGCCTGATGGTTATACATTACTCATGGGGTTATCTTCTCTCATGGTATCCCCTGAGGCAGAAAAAGTACAAGGTAAAACAGCTTTGTATTCAGTTGATGAGCTAGAGCCTGTTGCGATGATTTCGAATGACCCTTTAGTCATGCTTGTAAGGACTGATGCACCGTGGAAGACACTAGGAGACTTAGTTAAAGCGGCAAAGGAAAAACCAAATGAAATTACTTATTCTTCTTCTGGAAACTTTGGCCCGATCCATTTATCCGTAGAAATGTTAGCCTATGCAGCTAATGTGAAGTTCATGCAAATTCCTTTTGGTGGTGGTGGTCCGTCCATGATGGCTTTGTTAGGAAGTACTGTTGACATGACCACGGTGATTCCTTCAGTTGCTATAGCTCAAATGGCCTCAGGTAAAGTTCGACCTATTGCTGTGAGTAGCCCTAAAAGGATCAAATTGCTTCCTGATGTACCTTCTTATCGTGAAGCAGGGTTTGATGCTGAATTTAATATTTGGAATGGATTGTTTGTTCCAAAGGGGACTCCCAAAGACATTATAGAAGTCTTGAGGAAGGCTGTGAAACAAGCTGTAGATAGTGGTGAAATGCAAGCTGCTATGGAAAAAAGAAAAATGATTTTTGATTATCGAGAGGCGAATGAATTTAAGCAATTTGCGAAAGAAGATGGCGATCGGATGGTCAAGGTTGTTCGTGAAATTGGTAAATTACAGTAAGACTACAACTACAATTATTTTTAAGGATGCCTAATGTTTGAATACTTTCGTGGTAACTATGTGTGGAATTTAGCCCTTAATCTTAATCTCGGATCAGGTGGACTTATTGGAGAAATTGATCGCACATGTCGCAGTTTGATTGATGCTGGCTTAAGAAATGATGATGCAGCTCAAGAAGAGTGGGTGCAGGGTTTTATGAGTTTAGCGGGTCATGTTCATGCTCAAGCCAAAGTAGATGAGGCTAATGGTAACCTCATCAGTGCAGGTAAAAAGCTTATGCGTACTTCGATGTATTATTTTGCTGCTGAGCGTCAAACACATCCGGCTGATCCTAGGAAGATCATGCTTTACAAAAAGATGCTCCAATGCTTTAAAGATGGGGCGACATGGCGGAAAGAACCAATTGAGTGGGTAGAGATTCCTTACGAAGGCGGGTTTATGCCTGCACTATTTATACCAGCAAAAAATTCTAAAAAAGCACCCTGCATGATTCACTTTGATGGCTTAGACGTCAATAAAGAAACTCTTTATATGAGTGGTATTGCAACTGAATTAGCACGTAGAGATGTCTCTGTCTTGTTAGTTGATCATCCTGGGGTTGGAGAGGCCTTGCGATTACGTGGGATGTTTGGTACTTACCAAATTGAAAAAGCAGCAACAGCTTGTGTTGATTATCTTGAAAAGCGAGCTGATGTTGATGCTAGTCGTATTGGAATGATGGCTTTATCTCTTGGTGGTTATTACGCACCTCGCGCTGCGGCCTTTGAGAAAAGACTGCAATGTTGTGTTGTCCTAGGGGCTCAATGGAACTGGCATCAGACTGTAGTTGCTCGTTTAAAACCCAATGCAACGACTCAGAGGTCGGTCTCTCACTTTGCAGAACATCTGAACTTTGTGTTTGGTAAAGAAAAAATAGAAGATAGTCTTAAAGAGATTGAGCATTTCAAGCTTGAGGGAATAGCAAATTTAATCACATGTCCTTTTCTAGTCGTTCACGGTGAAAATGATCGTCAGGTTCCATTATCAGATGCTCAGGCCTTGTTTGACGCTGCAATAAATAGTTCCCAAAAGGAATTAAGGGTATTTACAATTGCTGAAGGTGGCGCAGAGCATTGTCAGGTTGATAACGGCTCACTTGGTGGCGACTATATGGCTGATTGGATTGCCAAAACTTTAGGTGGTCAGGTCAAATGACCTTACTTACTCTAAAGCTATCGATTCTCAAAAGAACTTGCGTATCAACTTTTATTTTATTGGGATTATCGGTCAGTCTGGGTTTATTCCTTGCTAGTCCAGTAAAAGCGCAAGAGTATCCTTCACGAACAGTCAAAATCATAGTTCCTTTTGCTGCTGGTGGTCCAACGGATGTCTTCGCTAGACTAGCAGCCCAAAAACTCACAGAGCAAATGGGACAATCCTTTATTGTTGAAAATCGCCCAGGTGCTACTGGATCGATTGGCTCAGCAATGGCTGCAACTTCACCGGCAGATGGGTACACACTTCTCCTGTCTTCCACGTCGAGTTATATGAGTCCCTATATGCAAAAGAATCCGAGCTTTAATCCGGCGAAAGATTTCACCCCCATCATCAACTTAGCGAACTTGCCCTTTTATTTTGTGACAAATCCTAAGATGCCAGCGAATACCCTCATGGATATTATTGCGTTGGCTAAACAAAAACCAGGAGGGCTTAATTTTGGCTCTCCTGGTATTGGAAGTGCTGGGCATTTATGTGTTGAAATGTTTATGAATGAGACTGGAACTAAATTAACTCATGTGCCCTACAGTAAAGGAGCTGCATTAGCAGTATCTGCGCTCATGAGTGGTGAAGTTGATTTTCTATGTGATAGCTTATCTACCTCTCACGTTCATGTGAAGGCTGGTAAGTTAAAGGGGCTTGGATTAACTGCGGCTAAGAGATTTCCAACGGCGCTAGACATACCAACGACAACTGAGGCAGGTTTACCTAACTTTGAATTAACGATTTGGTTTGCTTTATTTGGCCCAGTTGGAATGCCTCCAACTGTGACACAAAAACTCAACGCTGAACTCAATAAAATTATGCAAACGCCTGAGCTTAAAGATCGGGTATTGAATATTGGTGGAGAGTTTTCGCCTAACACCCCGGAACAGTTTTCGGATTTTATTAAGCGAGATATGCCTAAATGGGTTAATACCATTTCTCGAATGGGTCTTAAAACAGATTAGAAATTTACGTGGCGAAATAGCTTTTTGTGATAGATTCATAGGATGCGGGTGTAGTTCAATGGCAGAACTTTAGCTTCCCAAGCTAATAGTGAGGGTTCGATTCCCTTCACCCGCTCATGAAAAAAAATAAATTTCGCATGAAGTGAAATGAGGGGATAAATGAAAAATAAGCCTATTGCAATTGGTTTTAGAGGGATCGTTTTAGCGGTCATTTTTTCTTTATTTATCACCAATGGCTTTGCTCAAACCATCAACAATTGGCCTAGTCGGCCTATCAAAATGATAGTTCCGGGATTAACAGGTGGTCCAGATACCTTGATTCGTGTATTGAGCCCCTATTTATCGGCGAGTTTAGGGCAATCCATTGTGGTTGAGAATAAGGCTGGCGCCGCAGGGATTATTGGAGATGATGCCGTAGCTAAAGCTGCTCCGGATGGCTATACATTTTTAGTAGATTCTTCAGGAGTTGCGGTTAAACCTGCGGTTGTTAAAAAATTACCTTACGACACTGAAAAAGATTTCATCCCCATTATGAATATTGCTTCAAATATGGGGTTGATGTTAATTGTCCATCCTTCGAATCCCGCAAAAAATCTTAATGAATTTATTGCCAATGGTAAAAAACCTAATGCAAATTACTCCTATAGTTCACCAGGTATTGGTAATACGCTTCACTTACTAGGTGAGTTATTTATTACGCAATCGGGTGTCAAAATGACACACATTCCATATAAAGGTGGGGCACCTGCGGCTGGAGCAGTTGTTGCTAATGAAGTCACAACAATGCTTGCCCCACTTCAAGTATCTACTGGATTTTTACAAACAGGAAAATTACGTGCATTAGCCTATTCCATGCCAGAGCGAGCAACAGCTTTTCCTGATATTCCAACATTTAAAGAAGCCGGATTAGCAGAGTTTGTTACCGAAGGAGGTTGGTTTGGTATATTTGCTCCTGCGGGTACTCCTGCGCCAATTCTAAATCGAATGCATGCCGAATTAAAAAAGATCTTAGTGATGCAAGATGTCAAAGACAAACTATATGATTTAGGATTTTTAGTTGTTGCTGACTCACAAGATAATTTTAAGGCTTACTTTAAAGCAGAAATAAAAAAATATAACGAAATAGCCCGACGGGCAAACATAGAGCCGGAGTGATAACACATGAGTCAAGAATTACAAAAATCTTGGGATAACTACACCAATCGTTTTTTAGCAGAGGGTGTTCCCTACGCTGATATTCAAAAATTGCGTACCACAGTAGAAAGTTGGGATGGTTGGTGTTCTGGTTGGTATGAGCTTGCTCAGGAGGCGGAAAAGCGCGCATTAGTTGCCCGAGAGAACGGCTATACACTCACTGCAGGTATTGAGTATGCAAGAGCTTCTGTTTATGCCTGTTTTGGTCATTACTTGTTTTGGCATAAGCCAGAAGAAAAGCGGGTGGTTCATGATTACTCGACGCAAATGATGCGGTATGCTGCACCACTTCTTTCTCCACCTTTGGTACCCATTAGTGTTCCCTATGACGGTATTGAAATGAAGGGATATTTACGATTACCTCAAAACTCTAAAGGCCCTTCTCCTTGTGTTATTTGTCTAGGAGGACTTGATTCAGGGAAAGAAGAATGGCTTGTGATGAGTGCTCTATTAGCTCAACGTGGAATGGCTTCATTACTTTTTGATGGACCTGGTCAGGGTGAGACTTTTTATCAGATGAAGATGCATTCAAACTATACCGATTCGGTTAGTGCTGTAATTGATTTCTTAGAAAAGCGTCCTGAGGTTAATTCTTCAAAGATTGGGCTTGTGGGGAGAAGTTTGGGCGGCTACTATGGCCCAAGAGCTGCGGCACTTGATCATCGTATTAAAGCATTGGCAGTATGGGGTGCTTTCTTTGACTTAAAAAACTATGCAAGTATCCCGCCGCATACTTTGGACGGTTTTATCTATGTATCTGGAGCCAAAGACTTAGAGGGTGCGTTGCCTTATATTCACAGCATAGATTTAACAGATGTTGTGAGTCAGATTGTTTGTCCAACTTTCATCTTGCATGGTGGTCGAGACGTGATTACACCAACGTCTAATGCAACGCGGTTAGCTGATGGCGTATCTGGTGAAGTAGAAATGTCGATGTGGCCAGAGAGTGGTCATTGCAACCATGACGTTGCGCATATTGCTAGACCTGGTATGGCAGATTTTTTAATGAAACATTTATCCTAAGTTAAGTATTATTAAGTGTTGGTAGGTATATAAAAGTAGATAGGGATAAGTCATGTCTTTCATGGAATTCTCAGAAGAACAAATCATGATTCGTGATTTGGCCCGTGATTTTGCAAAAAATGAGTTAGCACCGCATAGTCAGCGTTGGGATCAAGCTGGCTGGATTGATGATGGTGTTATCAAAAAAATGGGTGAGTTAGGTCTACTTGGGATGGTTGTGCCTGAAGAGTGGGGTGGGGCAAATGTAGATTATGTTTCTTACGCCTTGGCGGTAGAGGAGATATCTGCTGGAGATGGTGCTGTGGGTGCGATGATGAGTATTCATAATTCAGTAGGTTGTGGTCCGGTGATGAATTACGGATCCGAGATGCAAAAGAGAGAGTGGTTGCAGGAGTTGGCAACTGGTCGAGCGATTGGATGCTTTTGCTTAACGGAGTCTCAAGCTGGATCAGAAGCGCATAACTTAAAAACTAAAGCAGTCTTACAGGATGGAAAGTGGATTCTGAATGGATCCAAACAGTTTGCAAGTAATGGTAAGCGCGCCAAATTAGCCATTGTTTTTGCACAAACTGATCCAGAGTTAGGGAAAAAAGGCTTATCCGCTTTTCTAGTTCCTACAGATAATCTCGGGTTTATCGTGACTCGTGTTGAAAATAAACTTGGGATTCGTGCCTCGGATACCTGTGCTATTACTCTTGATAATTGCATAGTCCCAGAGGCAAATATGTTGGGTCCTCGTGGTAAGGGCTTGGCAATTGCCTTATCCAACCTAGAGGGCGGGCGTATTGGTATTGCAGCGCAGGCGCTTGGAATCGCAAGAGCAGCTTTTGAGGCCGCTCTGACCTACGCAAAAGAAAGAACTCAATTTGGCGTTCCAATTATTGAGCATCAAACGATTGGTAATTTTTTAGCAGATATGCAAGTGCAGATCAATGCAGCGCGTTTATTGATATTGCATGCAGCAAGTCTAAAAGAGGCAAAAAAGCCATGCTTATCGGAAGCTTCACAAGCTAAATTATTTGCCTCAGAGATGGCAGAACAAGTTTGTTCTAAAGCCATTCAAATATTTGGTGGTTATGGATACTTAGAGGATTATCCCGTTGAGCGCTATTACCGAGATGCCAGAATTACTCAAATTTATGAGGGGACGAGTGAAATACAGCGCTTACTTATTGCAAGATCACTAAAAGAGCTTGATCTATAAGGGCATATACGAGTTTTCTTCAATTTTGAAATGCTTTAAACTGAGTTCTAGTGTTGTTTATTCTGAAAAAATTATGGAGAATAACTATGGCTTTTGCTCAGGTCTATCAAGAAAAGCTTACAAAAGCTGAGGATGCTATCAGTTTAGTCCGAAATGGTGACACCATTATTGTTCCAACGGGTGCGGCAGAACCTCCTAAATTATTAACTGCCCTTGCTGAGCAGCGCCTAAATTTCCTAGACCTGAAGATTTCGCAGATTCTTTCTTTAAAGAAATATGGTTTTTTTGATCCAGCAACAGTTCACCATATAAGGCACGTTTCTTACTTCTTTGGGCCTGCTTCTAGACCTGGAGGACAAGAAGGCTGGAGTGATTACATGCCTGCTAATTTTTCAGAGGTGCCAAGTCTTATTAGAAGAGGTTGGACAAGTGCCGATGTGTTGTTTAGTTTAGCTTCCCCCATGGATGAAGAAGGCTTTTTTTCACTCAGCTTGGCAGTTGATTATTCAATGGCATCGATTGAAAAGGCTCGCGTTGTTGTTTTAGAAGTTAATCCTAATGTGCCTTATTGTTTCGGATCAAACCGGGTTCACATATCTCAAGTGACTGCACTAATAGAAAGTGAAGATCCTATTGCTGAAGTCGGTTTACCAAAGATTGGTCCTGTCCAAGAAGCCATAGGAAAGTATGTTGCTGATATGGTGAATGATGGGGATACTTTACAAATTGGATACGGGGGGATCCCAGATGCGGTGGTGATGCAACTCACGAACAAACGTGATCTAGGTATACACACAGAAATGATAGGTGATGGCATATTGATGCTGGTTGAAGCTGGATCGGTCAATAACAAGCTTAAAAATATAAACACCGGAAAAATGTTTGCCACATTTGCACTGGGTTCTAAAAAGCTATACCAATGGATGCATCGTCACCCCATGCTTGAAATGCACCCTGTAGATATCACGAATGATCCTTACTTGGCGGGTCAGATTAATAACTTAGTATCAATTAATGCCACGATGCAAATTGACTTTATTGGGCAGTGTGGTTCTGAAACCTTAGGCCACTCTCCAATTTCAGGTACAGGAGGCCAGACTGATTTTGTAAGAGCTGCTAATCGCTCTGAAGGTGGTAAATCATTTATAGTTCTGCCCTCAACGGCTAAAAATGACACCATATCTCGAATCGTTCCCAGTCTTTCTTCAGGAACTCATGTTTCTACCAGTAAAAATGACATTAATTATGTTGTGACTGAGTATGGCGTAGCTCAGCTTCGTGGTAAGAGTGCTAAACAACGTGCAGAGGCTCTCATTAAAGTTGCACATCCAAAATTTAGAGATCAACTCAAAGAGCAGAGTCAACAGATCTTTTCATTACAAAAATAGTATATAGGCAATATTTATAATTAATATTTACTTCTAATATCCATAATAGCTTTAAGTGCCTTAGTTGCTTAGAATTAGGAACGTTTTTTTTTTCACCTTCCAGGTAACCCAATGCTAAAGCCAAGAGTTGTTATGTTGGGAAGTTTCTATCGGGGTTTCTATCTCCTAAATGAACTTTTGATGGGGGAAATTTCCAGTCAGATTGAACTTGTAGGAGTTGCTACTGATTTGCCAGAGAATTCATTTATTAGTGCTGACAAGCGTGTCTGGCAGTACTCTCATACTCAATATGAGGAAGAGATGGTTGAAAAACTAGCGCTTCAGAATAATCTTCCAGTCTTTAAAGCAAGGGTCAACTCTGATGAATTCTATTCAATATTTGAAGAAGAGTGGAAACCCGATTTATGTTTAATGGCCACTTTTGGCCAGCGCATTGGTAAAAGATTAATTAATTACCCCCAGATGGGTTTTTATAACTTACATCCTTGTATGGATGATCAGTGGCCTTCTAAGTATGTCGGTGGTAATCCATTCCATGAATTAATGCGGGATAAAAAAACATATACGCAAGTCGCATTTCATGAGATAGATGAAAATTTTGATACTGGAAGGTTGATTAAATTATCAGATAAGATCGCCATTCCTGAAGAAACCTCAGTAGTAGATATGCACAAAATAACTTCTTTTGCAGCTGCTAAATTAGCTTGCAATGAGACATTAAAAATAATCCAAAATATAAGAGAAGAGAGTAAAGTATGATTTCTAATCGCCCAAGATTCTTTAACTGCCTTACGAGAATATTTTTAATTCTTAGTCTAGTCTTAGGTGGTGTTTATTCGGCCTTTGCTGCTGACGAATTACCAAGTAAAACACTTGCAAAAATTCGTAAAGATGGCGTAATTCGAATTGGTGTTAAGACTGATGTTCCCCCGTTTAATTCGATTAATTCAAGTGGAGAGATTGTTGGGTTAGAGAGTGATATTGCTCAAAAGGTTGCTGAAAAACTAGATGTGAAACTGCTCAAAGTGGGTATTACTACCGAGAATCGTTTTCAAAAATTAGAGGTAGGCGATGTCGACATGCTCATTGCAACAATTGGTGACACTCCTGCTCGTCGTCAAATAGCAACTGGTATAGAGCCTGGTTATTCTGAAACAAGTGTAAGTGTTCTTTTTCGTCCAGAAGCTCCGCTCTTAACAAAGTGGGCAGATCTCAGGGGTAAAACTCTTTGTGCATTACAGGGAAGCTATTTCAATCGTCCAATCAGTGAGCGGTTCTTAATCAGTTTGCAAACCTATAAAACTGTTCGGGATGCTCATTTGGCGCTAGAAAGTGGTAAATGCGATGGTTTTCTCTATACGACAGCAGCTATTGTTGCTGATTTGAAAAAGCCAGCTTTTCAAGGATTTAAATCTCCGCTCGAACCTGCATTAAAGACGCCATGGGCAATATTCGTTCAGAGGAGTGAAAAAAATACCGAATTAGATCACATTGTGGGTGATTTGATTGTGGAAATGCACCGTTCAGGATATTTTCTTGAATTAAACAAAAAATGGGATGTTGATTATTCAACGGCTTGGTTAGAAAAAGCAAAGTCGTTTTGGGCACAAAAGAATAATAATCAGTATTTGTGCAAACGAATTGAAAGTGGTTATTGGACCCCCGAATGCCGTGAAGCTGCATTGGTGAATTCAGAAGAAGTTCATGGATTGCAAGCAATTGGATTGTGGGTTAAGGAGCAAACAGGGTTGGATCTGAACTTCATTTATGACCCTTATAGTCGAGGTCAGTATCTTCAAGGATTAGGTTACACCATGTTATTAATCTTTTTAAGTATTCTTTTAAGTATTGGTCTTGGAATAGTATCAGCTATTAAACATGATCATTCTTCTGAATTTACCAAAAAAGTGATTTCATTTGTAATGTCCTATGGACGCCTTAATCCTCCATTACTTTTAATGTATTTGCTTTATTTTGGGGTAGGCTCATGGCTTTTAAGTAGCTATGGGGTTCAGTTGCCGGCATTATTAGTTGCTGTTCTGATCTTGGGTTATTACACTTCAGGTCTTGTCATGAGCGCCTTGTTAGAGTCAGCTGAGCTTATACGACATACAAAGTCCGAATTTAAAATTAATTACCACAACATTTTAGACACTTTAGATTCATCAAGCTGGCCAATAAAACAAGCGCTGATCAATCTCACAAAGCAATCAATGATTGCCTCAGCAATTGCAATACCGGAGTTATTAAGTGCCACGAACTTGGTGATGGCGGAAAAGGGTAATGTGTTTTTATTGATGACTGTGTTATTGATTATCTTTTTCTTTATTACAGGTTTTTGGACAGACATTGTGACTTGGGCAGAGACTAAATTTCACAACTTTAGGAGAGTAAATCATGGATAAAAGTACTTTTGATTTTATTTTGACATGGACTCCTTATTTGTTAGAAGGGTTTATTTGGAACCTTATTATTGCAGTGATGGCTGTTGCCCTTGGCTCATGTATTGGCTTTTATTTAGCATACTTAAGGATAACTAAAATAGGTAGAACAAAAAGAATTGCGGACTTTATTTCAAAATTCTTTAGAAATATACCCACTTTAGCCTTTATGTTTTACGCTGCATTTGTGATTCCTAAGGAAATTACTTTGTGGGATGGTTTTGTTGTTCAGTTTCCATATTGGATCAAAGCTTCAATTGGATTATCTGCTTCATCAATTGGGTTTACGTCGCAAAGTATGATGGTCGCATTTTTAGCATGGAAAAAGAAGGACTATAAATCTACACTTCTATTTTTCCCAACATGGTCTAATAGCTTTATTATTACTTTTGTAGCTTCTAGTACAGCGTCGCTAGTTGGTGTTAGTGAGATTGTTAGCCGAGCGAATTTTCTAATTGCGGCCACAGGTACTCATGTGATGATTCCTGTATACATTTATTCGGGGTTATTCTTTGTCATTAGTTCCTTGTTTATTATGGAACTCATTAAGAGATTTAAAAACACCCCTTTTATTGAAGGTATTCCTGAAAAACTGGCCATGAAGTACCCACAGTTTCAGACTTAATAAAAATGTTAAAGCCTCTTTTTTCACTTAAGGTATTTAAGTTACGTTTTATTCTTAGCGTAATTTTTCTTCTTTTGGCTTTACCCTCGTTTTTTGCATTTCTAGCCTATTCATATTTTAATAATTACACGGCATACACAGATAAAGCGAAAGAACTAGTTACTAGGCATAATTTTGAAGTGGCAAATCGGCTTCATCAATTAACTGATCCAATTGCAGACTCTCTGAGGGTATTAAGATTACAAATATTAACAAATCCTGAATTAGTTAATAGCGATCTATTTAATGACACTCTAAATTTGCACATTACAAATGGAGTGAATCTAGTATCAGTTTTTATAGCCTCTGATCAGGGAAGCTTTAGACAGGTCCAAAACTTAAAACCAAATATGACCCTTGCTGGTCGTTCCTCTCCAGATGATACGAAAACCTCTTTATGGGTATTAGATCGAAGTAAGCCAGGTGAGCAGGAGTCGAACTTTACTTTTTTTGATAAAAATGCAAAAAAAATTAGCTCATTTTCACTTAAAGATAAATATGACCCAAGGGATAGGCCTTTTTATAAAAATATTCGGGCTGCGATCATAAATAATTCGTCAGAAGATTTTATTTTGCTGGAAGACCCATTTTTATCGAGAAGTACACAAAAGCCAACAATTACTTTAACAACACCGTTAGTCATTAAAAGTAAGCTCATTGGAGCTATAGGTGAATCTTTTGAGCTAGGAACAATTTCAAATTTGTTAACTCAGTTAAAAGTAAGCGAACACAGCGAGACTCTATTAATTGATCATTTGGGTAGGATTCTTGTAAGGCAAGATATTAAAGGTGCTTACAAAATTGAAAAAAAAGAATTGAGTTTAATTAATATTAACTCCGATCCTGAGTCCCCTTTTGCTTATATTTCAAGAGAAAGATCAGCTCTTGATAATGAAGTATTTGAGTTTACTTTTGGGAAAAATAAAATAAAGTACTTTGCAAAATTAACGCCATTTGATAATCAATATAACAAAGATTGGACGATCGTTACTATAGCGCCGCAGGAAGATTTTTTAGTTGAATTAAATAATATTAATCGTCGACTAGTCATATTTACACTTCTTATTTTAGGGGTTACGATGATTATTTCTTACTTTATATCAAAGTTAATATCTAGTCCTATTGAAAAATTAACTATTGATATTCAAAATCTTTTAAATTTCGATCCCTCACATCAGACTAGTATCGTCAAATCAAAATTAGATGAAATTAATATCTTATCGATAGCCGTTAGAAAATTAAAAAATACACTTGGTGCTTTTACTTCATATGTCCCTAGAGATTTAGTCAATGATTTATTAAAATCTGGTAAAGAAATTGAGATTGGTGGTGAAAGTCGTTACCTCACTATTTTGTTTACTGATTTACAGAATTTTTCTGGACTCTCAGAAATTACACCTGCTCGCGAGTTACTCACTCGTGTCTCTTCTTACTTAGAGTTGATGACCTATGCCATTAAAGAAGAGTTAGGGACAGTTGATAAATTTATTGGTGACTCTGTCATGGCTTTTTGGGGGGCGCCAAACTTAGATCAAGACCATGCATTTCACGCTTGTAAAGCTGCGATTAAGGCACAAAGAAGAATGAAGTCTTTGAATGAAAAATTGATTATGGAAGGTAAGCCTCCATTAGTCGTTCGTATTGGTATTCATTCAGATGCTGTCCTTGTTGGTAATGTAGGTTCATCTGAGAGACTCAGTTATACAGTCATGGGTGATGGGGTCAATATTGCTGCGCGTTTAGAGGGCGTGAATAAAGACTATATGACGGGCATTTGTATCAGTCATACTGTATTTAAAGAGGCAGGTGAGAAGCTGTGGGTACGTCCGATTGACTTAATTACAGTTAAAGGAAGAAAGTCTGAGATCCCAATTTACGAGCTCTTGGGAACTCGTGATGGAGATCCTGAAAGCGCTCCTACAGTTTTCCAACAAGAACTTTCTAGAGCTACAGAGAGGGCATATCATTTGTTTGTTAATGGTGATTATTCACATGCCTTAGAGGAGTATTCTACGAATGCTGAAAAGTTCAATGATGTTCTATCTGAAGTCATGGCTAAGAGATGTCGTGAGATGCAGTCTGTCTAAGTTATAAAGAGGGTCACTTTGGATCTATTTTCTAAATCTAATCTTCCCCCATATCCTATTGAGGTCCAACATCCTAATATTGCACGTTTTAAGAATGCGAACTCTGGGATTGATTACGTTCATATTTTAGAGGCGAGCAAACCAGGTCCAACAGTGATGCTTAATTCACTGATGCACGGTAATGAATATAGTGGCGCTGTAGTATTGTCGGAGTTACTCGACTCTGGTATTCAACCCAGGTGTGGCAAGTGGATTATCAGTTTTTCTAATGTGAACTCTTTTTTGACATTTAATACGTCAAATCCAGATCGTTCTCGTTTCTTAGATATAGATATGAATCGTGTTTGGTCTCTGGAAAAATTAGAGTCTCATGCAACTGTACGAGAAGTCCAACGAGCAAGAGAGATACAACCGCTGATTAAAGATGTTGACTATCTGTTAGATTTACATTCGATGCATGAAGAATGTGAGCCCTTGATGGTCAGTGCGATGACGGATAAGGCATTTCGATTCGCAAAGCATATGGGATTTCCTAGAGTGATTATGCGAGATGAAGGTCATGCAGATGGCAAGCGTCTCATTGACTACGAATTTTTTGCCAATGAATCACTAGGTCCCGTCGCACTTTTAATCGAAGCAGGTCAGCATTGGAGTCATTTAGCAATAGAGAATTCGAAGCATACCTTATATCGTTTTTTAATGGGTACAGGCACCATCAGTCAAGAGTTAATTGATCAAAGATATCAAGAAGAGGTTTCTCAAGTAGAAGTCAAGGTTACGCATCGGTGTGTGGCAAGCTCACTTGATGTCCAGTTTGTTCAAAACTGGCTTGGCATGGAAGTCATTGAAAAGGCAGGTACAGTTATAGCCTATGACTCAGGAAAACCCATAGTGACTCCCTATGACGACTGTGTTTTGATCATGCCTTCTTTAAGGCAAGTTTTGCCTGGAGTAACTTATGTCAGGTTAGGGCAACAATTTCAAATCTCATAAAAACGAGATACTTTTTTGCGATTAGCCCCATAGGCCTTGTTGAAGTTGTCTTAATTAGGCAAGTGGTCCAAATAGAATCATTGAGGCCATGATGCCAGATAAAGATGTTGATAGGGTTCCAACGAGTAATGAGCGCAGTCCCAAGTTGAGAATTTCCTGATTACGCTCAGGGATCATAGAGGATAGACCGCCAATAATAATCCCTAAACTTCCAAAGTTGGCAAACCCACATAATAGATAAGTCAAAAGAATCCTAGTCTGATCAGACATGGCCGATAAGGGCAATTTAGAAAAGTCCAAGTATGCAATAAATTCATTCAAGACTAATTTGGTTCCTAAGAGTTGCCCTGCTATAGCCATATCCTTTGAATCGATACCCAGGCACCAGGCAAAAGGTGCCATGATCCATCCCACTATGCGTTGAACAGTAAGGGCAGCATCATCAATATTGGGTAGTAGACCAAATAAGCTATTCAATATAGCTACTAATGCAACTAAAACAATGAGCATGGCGATTACGTTAGCTAGAAGTTTAAGTCCTTGGGTTGTGCCTTGAGCAATAGCATCCATTATTCCGGTGTAAGAATGGGAAGAGGGAGTAGAAGAAAAGTAATTAAAAAAACTAGTATCTGATTGAGGTAAATGTTGCGGGGGGATCACAATCATACTGAGCATTATGGCTGCTGGTGCACTGATGATGGATGCGATCATTAAATGTCCAGCACTGTGTGGAATCAATGTTTGTAGAAATGCAGCATAAATGACTAAGACTGTTCCTGATATGGTTGCCATACCCGAACTCATCACGATGAATAGTTCAGTGCGGGAAAGTTCTTTTAAATAAGGTCGAATTAAGAGGGGCGCTTCAACCATTCCGACAAAGATCGTACTAATAACTGCAAAGCTCGCTGCTCCTGAAATATTTAATAGCCTTCCTAATCCCCAAGAAAAAGCGCCGATGACTACAGGTAATATTCTTAGATAGTAAAGGACTGCGGAGAGAGCGCTAAATACTAGCATCATAGGTAGGGCTTGAAATCCTAAAATGAAAGAAAGTCCCTCCTTTGATTCTAAAAATGGCAGTGGGCCACCACCAAGATATCCAAAAACTAATGTTGTACCTGCTTGTGTAGCTTGTTGGATAGATAGGATGACATTATTGATGGACTGAAAAAAAGACTGTGCTAAGGAAAACTTCAATAAAAAAATAGCCAGAGAGAATTGTAAACCTAGGCCTTTCACAATCGCTACCCAAGAGACCCGAACTCGATTTTCAGAAAAGAGATAGGCGATCAAGATAATTAGAAAAATACCGATCACAGGTTGAAATGAACTCATATAAAAATATTAATTTTTTTAACAAAAGTATGACACTTATATTACACAATAAAAGATGATAAAACTGTTTTTAATCCTTAGTTTTAATAACTAGATTTTTCTTAAAACTAACACCATTTGTCATAGAAATTAAACATAAATGTAATTCACATGAAATATTTGACATATAAATTATTTATGTGAACAGATTTATCGACCATCCTTCAAAAAAATTACGCATTGAACTTATACCTATGGTTGATGTAATGATGTTTCTCCTCGTTTTTTTTGTATTAATTAGTATTAATGTTATTTCAGCGATGGGGTTAAAAACTCAATTACCCGTATCCTCAGCTGCAAAAGATAATAAAAACCTAAAGCGGGTCGTTGTTACTGTTCCTGCTGAGGGTGATTATCAAATTGATGGTAAAAACGTTGATTCCTTGGCCAGTTTGACATCAGGTCTTCAGGATCGCAAGGCTTCAAGTGCGGATGGTTTGTCAGTCGTTATTAACGGTGATCAAGCAGCATCACTTCAAAGACTTGTCGATGTGATGGGGGTTCTTAAAAAGCTTGGCATTGATGCAATGACCATATCGGCAAAAAAATCTAATGGGTAATTTTATGAACTTTACCTACGATAAAAGAGATCCAATATCTCTCTTATTTGCTTTATTAATGGCTATTGGCTTATTTTTGACGATTAATTTTCATCCAACTCATCAACAATCAGAGTTATCTGACTCAGAATTTATTGCGATGTTGGATCAGCCTGCACCTCCAGTTGTTCAAGAAATCAAAAAAGAGATGGTTCCTGAAAGAGAGGTTCTTAAAAAAGAGAATCCATCGCCTGTATTTGAAGCAAAAAAAAGTTCTTTAGAAAAACAATCTGAAACGGTACAAACTTCTCCAACACAAAGCTCCACATTAAATTCCGAGAGTTCCCCAAACTCAGCTTTATCTAAAAGTGCTGATAGCACTCCCATGAATAAGTCAGCTAATGAACCTCAAGCTTTATCTGTGAAATATGAGACTTATGTACTGTCGTACTTAGAAAAAAACAAACGCTATCCAACTAGTCGTGAAGCGCGTCAATCAAGACCTGAAGGTATTGTGAAGATTTATTTAGATCTTAATCGACAAGGTCTGGTGATTGGATACGGTGTATTGCAATCTTCTGGCTCTAACTTGCTTGATGCTGAGGCGATTAAGACTGTGAAGTATGGATCTTTTCCAGCATTTCCTGAGAACACTTTTTCAGGTCAAGATTCTCACCGATTTGTAGCAAATCTTAAATATTCGATTGTCAATAATGGCTATCAAACCAGTTCATCTGAATCAAATTAATTTATTAAAGGAAAATCTATGAAATACAAAACCAATAATTTGAAAATCAAAGCTTTATGTAGTGCTTTGATTCTTTCCGGATCTATAAGTTTTCCATTACTAGCTCAACAATCTACTGAAGTTGGTACAGTTAATATTGCCGGAGAGGGAGATAAGCTTGGTACTGGCTTAATGATTCAGGATGATGGCTTTAAGCAAAGAAGTACTATTACCAAAGCAGCTATCGATAAATCGGTCCCATCTCAAAACGTGACCGACTTTTTAACGTTGGCGCCAGGGGTTAATTCATTATCCTATGATGGAACAGGTTTATGGGGTGGTACGATAAACTATCGTGGTTTTGCGATGAATGAAATGGGCTTTACAGTTAATGGTATGCCAGTCAATGATGCTGCAAACTATGCTGTTTATCCTATGGAATATATTGATTCACAGAATTTGTGTGAAGTATTTATTACTGGATCCGTTGATAATGAAGCTCCTCACGTAGCTGCCTCGGGTGGTAACGTTGGACTTGTCGCTTGTCGCCCTAAGGATGAGAGAGGCGGGAAGATCATGACTTCATTTGGGTCAAATAATTACAGTAATATATATGCCAGAATTGACTCTGGTTATCTTGGTGAAAATTCTAAAGCTAAGTTTTTTATCTCGTATTCGCATGGTCAGAGTAATAAAGCTTACGGATTTGGTGGCGCGACTCGTGATCATATTGATGCAGGTTTTGATTGGAAAATCTCACCATCAACAAAATTTGAATCTACGCTTTCTATGAATCGAATGTTTAATTACAGTTTATACAATCCTACTAAAGCAGAATTTTTAGCTAATCAAGCGTCAGAGTATTCTAATTCGATGCCAACGGCGGTCTATTCGGGTGCGAGTTCATCAAACTTTGGATTTACTCAAAGCACATATTATGGTCTTCAGACGAATCCGTTTCAAGACATCATATTTACAAATAAATTAGAAAGTCAGATTAACGAACGTTTGACTTTGAAGGCGGAGCCATATTTCTGGTATGGATATGGTGCGGGTCCTGGAGCAAGCACTCTATCACTTGCAGCTAACGGTGCTTCTGATTCAAAAGGTATAGTACCAGGTGGGGCATCTTACCCAATAATCAACCCATATACGGGAGCAGTGAATTCTTCAAGTTCAGCAGTAACTATTGGCGGTATTATTCCTAACATCCAACACTCTGATCGTGCTGGGGTTACGTTATCTGGAAGCTATAACTTAGAAGATAATAAAATTTATGGTGGTCTTTGGTTAGAGCGCGCGGTTAAAACACAAACACAACCTTTCATTCCAATTGATGCGAGCGGTAATATTTCAGATGCTTGGTACAGGAATAGTAGTGGTTACGCTGTAACAACAGGTGGTTTTCCATATGAAAAGCGTAATTATCAAACACAAACTCTATCCCAATCTGCATTTATTAGCGATGTGATTACGCTTAATAGCAAATTAGACATTGTTCCTGGTTTAAAGTACATGATAGTTCAGCGTAGTTTTCAAAACTTTGCTTCCGCTGGAACAGGTCTTGGTTTAGATTACAACGTCGCTACTCAATATAATTCTTTTTTACCTTCAATTGGCATGAGATATAAACTTGATGGCCATAACCAACTTTTTGCCAATGTAACGACAGGATCAAAAGCTCCTGCATCTAATGGACCACTCGCTGGACTAGTTGTGGGTAGCACCCCATGTACTACTTCTTGTACGATAGGGACTAATCTTGGCGCTGGAATTGAAAAGAGTATAACTACGGAAATGGGACATCGGTATACCGGAGATATGGTTAATTCTAGCGTGACGGTTTTTAACACCCAATTTACCAACCGTATAGCAACAGCCTATGATCCAACAACTGCGATTACAACTGATTTAAATGTCGGTGATTCAACAATCCTTGGACTTGAGGCTCAAGCAGGAACAACTCCTTTACATGGATGGAGTGCTTATGTATCTGGTTCATTCATTAATAGTAAGATTAATCAAGATTTTAGGGCAACTTCTACAGTTACCATTCCAACTTCTGGCAATCAAATGCCCGACACACCCCAGTGGATGGCTGGCGCTGCGGTCCAGTATTCTAAAGGACCTGTCATCGCTACGCTCTCTGCTAAATACACAGGTATGAGATATTCCACATTAGCGAATGATGAGAGTATTGATCCATTCACTTTGGTGAATTTCTCTGCAGGTTATAAGTTTGATTCAAACAGTTTTTTCAAATCACCAACACTTAGATTTAATGTCCAGAATTTATTTAATACTAACTACTTGATTATGAGTCCAAATGCGAGTGGCGGTGATATTAAAACAACTATTAATCCGGCTCTCCTTGGTTCATCGCCAACGTATTATGTTGGAGCGCCACGCTTCTTAAGTATTACTGCAAGTTCTGAGTTTTAATTATGACCGACATACTGCACCAAATTTCGTTTGCAATTTTGATCTTTGGTGCAGTATTAGCACTAATTATTGGGGTAGAAAGGTTTATATTTGCCTCAGTTAACTTAGATACTGCGAAGAAATGTATTGTTCAGTTAGAAAAAACCCCGACTGAACAACTCCATTTACCTAGAAACAACGTTGTGACTAAGATGCTTCATGAGTTAGATGCTATTTTGGCCTCTGGTTTAAGTGAGTCTGTAAAGATAGGACGCGCAGATGCCGCTTATTTGATTGCTCGCGATGCGCTTTTCAAAAGATTATGGATCTTAGAGACGATTGTGACTGCGGCGCCATTATTGGGATTGTTAGGGACTATTTTCGGAATTGTTGATACGTTTTTAGCACTCTCTAAATCAGGAATGTCTGATCCCTCAGGTGTAAGCGCTGGTATTGGTACCGCTTTATACGCTACAGCCTTAGGTATTTCTGTAGCCTTAATTGGTATTTTAGGGTTTAATTATCTCAATGATCGTAATGAGCGTATTTGTGAATATCTAAAAGTATTGATACTCAGGAAGTCGAATTAGAACTTAGGTGTAAAAATAAATTTAAGGGTTAGGGGGTCAGCGGAGTTCCACCCGTACCCTAGTCCCATGTGAATATCCATATCATTCAGAAAAGTATTCTTTGTATTGAGTTCTAGGATCGCAAATACTTGGCGTGGTTGGGAGTTCGGATCCGTATTATTGACAGCACTTTGTCCTTGGTAATATTCAAGACCATAGCCAGTAACAATATCAGTATTAGTGTAGCGAATAGCTCTTAGTTGGTTGTTAAATACGATGGAGCTATCTGCACCGTCAGATCGATTTGAGTCAAAGACAGGATTGTACACAAAAGACCAGTCTTTATTTTTATAGGCGATGATGACACGAAGTTCTGCGGTTTTTCGCGGATCATCCATGCCGGTATTTAATACAGAATATTCAAAATTAGCACCCAGTGACCACGGTTGATCTTCTGTTCCTAGAAGTGGCATCACTTTAAGTCGGGGTTTATAGCCAGCCGACTCATAGCCATATCCAGGTGTATAGATTGTTGGTAAGTAAAAACCAAGTTCAACATGTTTTGTTAGACCGTAACTAAACTCAGGGGTTATTCTAATGCCGCCTTGGGAAGTTCGTTGATTTGCAAAACTTGCTGTATTTGAACTTTGTCCACTCATTGTGGTGTTTGCATGAATTTCTAGACCAAATTCCCCTGGGGCATTCATTTCCCCGTCATATACTTGAATTTCATCTAGAAACACAGCGTTAGCGTTGGAAATCAACATTGTAGCTAGGACCAGCAGGGATGATTTTAGATATAGACGGATTGACATAGGGGCAAATTAATTAGGTTATGGATATTTTAATAGCAATTCAATGGCAATTGAATAAATTAACCCACAGGCCCACCAAAATACAACTGAATACATTTTAATGTTTACAAATAGCTATAAAAATTAGGGTTTAAATGAATGAGGACTCCATTAAATACCTTGTATATTGAGTTAAATACATCATTAAGGGGGGCAACAGCGTGAAGAAATATCTTTTGGGGGTTCTTTGCAGCATATCTCTGGCAAATATGGCAAATGCTTGGCCCGATAAGCCAATACAGTTTGTGGTTCCGTTTCCACCGGGGGGATCATCTGATGCAATAGCGCGGGCAATATCACAGCAGCTCACGATTAAGTTAGGACAGCCGGTCATTATAGAAAACAAGGGCGGTGCAACTGGGACGATTGGGATGAATCAAGTCGCAAAGAGTAGCCCCAATGGATATACTTTTATTGTTTCTTCTTTAGGCCCTTTTGTGATTGCACCGCACCTTCTGAAAAATGTTCCCTATGACCCTAATAAAGATTTAGACTTGATTAGTGTTCTAGTTCAAGCTCCTAATGTGCTTGTTGTACCTGATAGTTCACCATTTAAAACCGTAGCTGATTTAGTCGCATATATGAAGAAAAATCCTAAGAAGGTGACCTTTGCATCTTCTGGAAATGGCTCATCTGACCATTTAACAGCCGAACTTTTTTGGTTGCAGACGGGAACATCTGGTCTTCATATACCTTATAAGGGGGGTGGGCCGGCTATTACTGACATACTAGGTGCACAAGTCGATACATCCTTTCAGAATATCAATTCTGTTATTGGGCACATTCGGTCAGGAAAGCTTCGTGTCCTGGCTATTACTTCTGATAAACGTTCTCCCTTGCTACCATCCATTCCAACCTTATTAGAAAGTGGTGTAGTTGGAGCGAATGTATATTCTTGGCAGGCGATTGCTGGTCCTAAAGGGATACCTACTGAAATCAAAAATCAGTTGTATGCGGCTATTAAGTCTGCATTTGAGGATAAGAGTATTAAAGATAATTTATTGGATGTGGGTTTTGAGATTGTCGTCAATACCCCAGAGCAATTCACAAGCTTTCAGAATTCTGAATATGTCCGTTGGAAAAAGGTTATTGAAACCCAACACATTACTGCTGATTAGAGCGTAACTTAAACGAAGATGACAAACTCTTATCCCATCATACAATCCTTGCAAGTTATTCCCGTTGCTGGAAGAGACAGCATGTTGCTCAATTTAAGTGGGGCGCATAGTCCTTTTTTTACTAGAAATATTCTTATATTGAAAGATAGTTCAGGGAACATTGGCATAGGCGAAGTACCGGGTGGAGAAAAGATTCGTCAAACTCTAGAAGAAGCACGTCCTTTAGTCGTTGCTAAAGCAATAGTTGAGCGAGAGAATGTGATGCAAACAGTCTGGCAACAATTTTCGCAGCTCGACCAAGAAGGCAGGGGTCAACAAACATTTGATTTGCGAGTCACTATTCATGCCGTGACTGCCATTGAATCGGCTATGTTAGATCTTTTAGGAAAACATCAGCATCTACCTGTTTGTGCATTACTTGGAACGGGACAGAAGCGGGCTCAAGTTCAAGTTCTAGGGTATTTGTTCTATATCGGCGATAGTCGACTTACTGATCTACCCTATGTTCACCATGGTTCAGGGGGGGATCCATGGACTCACCTGAGACATCAAGAGGCTATGACAACAGAAAAAATTGTAGCGCTAGCACAAGCTGCAAAGGAGCGTTATGGGTTTGAAGATTTTAAACTGAAGGGCGGTGTTTTTTCTGGGGAGAAAGAAGTTGAAGCCATATGTGCATTGCATGAAGCTTTTCCAAATGCTAGGATTACATTAGATCCTAATGGTGGATGGTTATTAAAAGATGCCATTCGATTACTCAAAGATATGCATGATGTTCTAGCTTATGCAGAAGACCCTTGTGGAGCTGAAGGGGTATTTAGTGGCCGAGAAGTCATGGCTGAATTCCGGCAAGAGACGGGTTTACCGACTGCGACCAATATGGTGGCGACTGACTGGAGAGAGTTGCGTCACGCCTTAGCATTACACGCTGTAGATATTCCTTTGGCTGATCCACACTTTTGGACGATGTCGGGTTCAGTTAAAGTTGCACAGGTGTGTGAGGATCAAGATCTTATATGGGGATCTCATTCTAATAATCATTTTGATATTTCACTTGCAATGTTTACACATGTGGCAGCAGCTGCCCCAGGTCAAGTTACAGCGATTGATACTCACTGGATCTGGCAAGATGGCCAGAGACTTACAAAAGATCCATTGCAGATTATTGGTGGACAAATTAATGTCTCTGAAAAGGACGGCCTTGGGGTTGAAATTGATCTCGTTGAAATTGAAAAAGCCCACCAACTATACTTACAGCATGGATTGGGTGCACGTAATGATGCTCTGGCGATGCGGTATTTAATGCCTAATTGGAAATTTGATCCCAAAAGTCCTTGTTTGGTCCGACCTTAATCTGCCTATAAGCCACACTTCCAAAAGCAATACAATAGCTGGATTGGTTTAACAATAGATAAATATGCGAATACTCCTCCTTTTAGCCAGTCTTTTTTTGACTAGCGTATATGCACAAACTAATACGCTTAGCTTTCCGAGTAAGCCCGTCAAGTTAATTGTTGGATTTGCAGCAGGTGGCGGATCAGACTCTGTGGCGCGCTTAATTGCTCCAAAGTTAGCAGAAGTTTTGGGGCAGTCGGTCATTATTGAAAACCGACCAGGTGGCGGCGGCAATATTGCGAGTGAGCTGCTGACTAAAACAGACCCGGATGGTTATACGATCATGTTAACAACGATTGGAGCTATGGCGATTAATCCGCATATGCCTGGCGGGACGCCTTATGACCCCAATAAAGATTTTGCAATGATTTCTCAAGGGGTTGTTTTTTCAAATATCCTAGTGGTGAGAGCAGACTCTCCTATTAAAACGCTTGATGACTTTGTCAAAGCGGGTAAGAGCGATAAGGATTTTGTGAGTTTTGGTTCTTCTGGTAATGGTAGTACAGGACATCTTGCTGGAGAGTTATTAAAACTTCGCTCTGGGATGAAGGCTGAGCACATCAACTATAAAGGGGGTGGGCAAGCGATGACGGATTTATTGGGCGGAAATATTCAAGGAATATTTGCCAGTACACCAACGGCTATTCCATTTTTAGAATCAGGTAAATTAAGGGCTCTCGCCGTAACTAGTCCGAAGCGGACTAAATTTCTTCCAAATGTGCCCACCATTGCTGAACTCGGTTACCCCGGCTATCAGGCCAATAATTGGTATTCATTTGTAGCTCCGCCTAAAACATCACCTGAATTAATTAAAAAGTTAAATTCCGCCTTAGTGGCTACACTCAAAGATCCAGTGACCATTGAAAAGTTGCATAAGGTCGCTGTTGAACCTGCGCCGTCTACGCCAGAAGAATTAGCTGCTTACACGAAGTCAGAATATGACGCTTGGGGTAAGGTGATTAAGAACATTAAATTTACGAACTGATATGAGCTCAACTATTTGCGAAAAAATACTAGCCAAACATGCTGGTAAAAAAGAGGTCAAGCCTGGAGAAGTCGTTATTTGTGACATTGACTATGCCATGGTCACTGACACGAGGGCGGCTAACACCATCAAGATGATTGGTAAGATGGATGAAACTCATCTTGTCTTTGCTAAAAAAACTGCTTTGGTGTTGGATCATTACTCTCCGCCACCTAATCTGGAAGCTGCGGCGATTCATACCTCGATGCGTCAATTTTCCGCGCAGCACGGATCCAAGATATATGACATTGGTGATGGTATTTGTCATCAAGTCTTGCCTGAAGGGGGCCACTTAACGAGCGGTGATTTAGTTGTAGGAACAGATACTCATTCCGTTACATATGGTGCGTTTAATGCCTTTGGGATTGGGATTGAAGGAACAGACGTTTCAGCGGTTATGAAAAGTGGTCGCTTATGGTTTCGTGTTCCTGAAACAATCAAGGTGCAACTTAATGGATCTTTGCAGGCGGGTGTTTGGGCTAAAGATTTAACCCTTCATTTATTAGGACATTTTGGTGCTGAGGGCCTCAATTACAAAGCGATTGAATACTATGGCTCTGCAGTTGCAGCGATGGAAATTGATGATCGAATGACACTATGTAACCACGCTGCCGAACTGGGTGCAAAAGCTGCTCTATTAGAAGCAGATCAAAAAACTATTGATTGGTTAGCAGCGCATGGTGCGCGTTTACCATCGCCAGTTTTTGCAGATGCTGATGCGGTTTATAGTGAACAGTTAAGTATTGATGTTGATCAACTTATTCCTCAGGTAGCACGTAAGCATCAAATAGACGACATTGTAGCTGCGCAGGATATTGAGCAAAAAATTCAGTTTGCACTCATTGGAACTTGTACTAATGGTCGTCTAGATGATATTCGTCAGGCCGCTCACATTCTTAAAGGTAAGAAAATTGCTCAGGGGGTTAGAATGATTGTCACCCCAGCCTCTAGGCAGATTTATTTAGCGGCATTAAGAGAAGGGTTGATTGAAATTTTGACGATGGCAGGCGCCTCATTTGAAGCAGCGGGATGTGGGACCTGCGTTGGCATTACCAATCATTTAGTCCCTGGCAATGGTGACACTGTTATTTCTTCGGCTAATAGAAACTTCAAAGGGCGATTAAGTAATTCTAATGCTGATATTTGGTTAGGTTCAGCCGCGACCGTAGCCGCATCCGCGCTCACAGGAAAGATCACAGACCCCAGAACTGTAGAAGGTGGTTTATGGAGGTCTGGGATATGACCGATGCTTCAACTCTCATTGAAGGAAAAGTATTTTTATTGGGTGACGATGTCAATACAGATATACATTGCTCGAGTAAATATTTACCAGGTAAGGGGAGTGACTATGTATCGACCATTGCCTTTGATGAATTATCAAGTGGATTAGCAAAAAAGATTTCTGTCAGTGGTGGGATTTTGGTTGCTGGCAAACATTTTGGTATTAATTCTTCGCGAGAGCAGGCAGTAGAAGTATTACGACTCATGAATGTGAAATGTATTATTGCGGAGTCTTTTGGCAGGCAATTTTTTAGAAATGCCATTAATAATGGGCTACCTGTGGTGGAATGTGACACGAGTCAATTCCAAAATAGTGATCACTTAAATATTCATATGAATTTAGGAATAGTTGAAAATACTTCAAAGAATATAAAGATTCAAACACAAGCGCTACCTTCTGAGATTCTTAAGATAATTGAGGTGGGTGGGCTAATTCCATTTTTAAAATTGCATCCAAATTGGGAGTTTGTAGAATGAGTTTCTCTGCACAAGAAAAAAGAATCAAGTTACGTGCTCTGATGGTGGCAGAAGAAACTTTAATTTGCCCAGGTATTTACGATGCTTATGGTGCACGCTTAATTCAGCAGGCTGGATTTAATGCGGCTTATATGACGGGTAATGGGGTTTCAGCTTCATTACTTGGGGTTCCAGATATTGGTCAAGTTGATTTAACGATGATTGCATCTCATGCAAGACGGATTGCTTCTTGTATTGATATTCCACTCATTTGTGACGCTGATACAGGCTATGGTGGCGTATTAAATATTAAAAGAACTATAGAAGAATTTGAGGCGGCAGGTGTTGCTGCCATTCACATTGAAGATCAAGTGTTTCCAAAACGCTGTGCTCAATTTCCTGGCGCTAGAGATGTATTAGAGTTTGATGAGGCGGTTAATCACATTAAAGCTGCAGTCAATGCAAGGCAGTCCTCTAATATGGTCATTATTGCTAGAACGGATAGTGCTGGTCAGTTGGGTTTGGCTGAAGCAATTCGTCGTGCCAAAGCATTTATTGCTGAAGGTGCAGATGCTGTATTTGTTGAGGTCAAAACTAACACCAATATTTTGCATGATATTCAACAAATTAAAAATGCGGTAGGTGCGCCTTGCCTTGTTAATTTGGATATTGGTGGTGAGATTTCTAATGTTTCGAAAAAGACCTTAAAGCAAATTGGTGTTGATATAGGAATTCATCCGAGTTTAGCAAGGGGTATTTTTGGTTTTGCGATGCATTCTGCTCTTCTGCATCTAAAGCAAAATGAAAACCTAGGTTCTTATGCAGCTAATATGTGGTCCTCACAAGAATATAACCGCGCATTGGGTCTAGATCGAGTTGAGGCTTGGGAAGCCAAATTCAGCTCAGATAACTAATAACTCATTTTTAAAAATGAGTTTGAATCAGCAGTAAGACTTATGCAATTATGGGTTTTATTTTTAAAATATGCTATAAATGAGCATAAATAAAACAAGATGAGACAAGGCAATCATTATAGGTTTTATGCCAGTGAAATCCCTCATGTTTCATATACATCGATATAAAGAGACGATAACAATGAATAAGAAAAAAGAGATTGGGTTAGCCATTATTGGTTGCGGAAAAATAGGTACTTTGCGTGGGCGCTTGGCTAAGATGCATCCATCAGTTTCTTACATTGCAGTCTCTGATAAAGATCCTGTTGCCGCAGAAAAACTCGCCAAATTAATCGGAGCTGATTTTTGGAGCACGGATAGTAATGAGGTGATGTCAAGGCCAGAGGTCACCGCTATTGATATTGCAACGAGTGAGCATGAGCATACTCAACCTTTGCTTGCTGCGCTTGATAAAAAAATACCAGTTCTTATTGAAAAACCTTTAGCTTTACTTGAATCTGATGCCGATTTAATTCTGAAAAAAGTAAAAGAATTAAATAGTGATTTGCATATAGGTTATAGTCGTCGCTATAAAAATCGTTACCTGATTGCTAAAGAGCAAATTGTGCAGGGGCGTTTGGGAAAGATTACTGGAGGTTGTGCACGACTTTATAACTCTCGTTCACAGTGCTTTGCGATGCTCAAACGTAATAAGGGTGCAACACCTGTTGTTGATGCATTAACTTATTACGTCGACTTAATGGGATGGTTGTTAGCCGATAATCCCGTTACTGAAGTATTTGCCAAGGGGCAAAAAGGTGTAATTCATGAAGCTGGTTACGATACTGAGGATGTCACTTGGGCCATTTTGACCTGTAAAGATGGCGCGGTTCTGAGTATGGGAGTGAGTTATGCACTACCTGCTAAATGGCCATCTGTGGGGCATAGTGCGCGAGTTGAGTTACTTGGAACGCATGGGACTTTGATTCTAAATGATGACCACACAGATCAGATCATGCAAACTGAAGTTGGTTTTCCCCATGTGTACTTATCAGATCATAAGTTAGAGACTGTCTTTTTAGAAAGTTCAACGCCAGGGGACTGGGCCTTAGGAGATTTCTTAGGACCCATTGCTGATGAAACCCGTGCATGGTTAGATTATCTTGCGACAGGTAAGCCTTGTAATTTAGCAAAGCCAGAAGATGCTAGGCGAACTCTTGCGGTTACTTTAGCGATTGAAGAATCTGCGCGAACTGGTAAGACTATTTACCTGAAATAAATATAAAAATAAATATTAGTTAGTTAATTTTGAAAAAAAACATTGTAGTCCTGTTTCTCTTTTTTCAGGCGGTTGTTGCTTACGCAGCTTATCCGGACCGCCCGATTCGTTTAATTGTTGCTTACCCCCCTGGAGGGGGCACGGACATCGTCTCGCGATTAATTGTTCCTGAATTGTCCAAGCGCTTGGGACAGTCGATAACGATTGATAATCGTGGAGGTGCGAGTGGCAATATAGGTACTGATTCGGCTGTGAACTCGCCGCCCAATGGTTACACGTTATTGATGGGAAATATTGGGCCCAATGCGATTAATGTCAGTATCTTTAAAAAGTTGCCGTACCAACCTGAAAGAGACCTGATTCCGATATCGCTTGTGGCAATCACTCCAAACATACTTGTCGCAAACATGAGTTTGCCTGTGAAATCGATTGCTGATTTATTGGTATTAGCTAAAGCATCTCCAGGAAAAATAAACTTCCCCTCTGCTGGAAGTGGGACTTCTTCACATTTAGCGGGTGTTTTGTTTTGTTCCATGGCAAATGTTGACATGGTTCATGTTCCCTACAAAGGGGGTGGGGTTGCTATGAATGATTTACTCGGTGGAACGGTAGATATTTATTTTGCAACGATGCCTGCGGCTATTCCTTTTATTAAGTCAGGAAAGTTAAGGCCATTGGGCGTAACCTCCGATAAACGCTCACTCATTTTGCCAAATATACCGACGATTGCAGAGTCAGGTTTGCCGGGATATAGCGCAACAACTTGGTATGGTTTGTATGCTCCGAAGGGAACGCCCAATGAGATCATTCGTCAAATCCATGATGCGACAGTTGAGGTTTTAAAAATTCCCGAACTCAGAGAGCAATTAATACAACGTGGCTTTGAGCCTATTGGAAACTCTCCAGAACAATTTTCAGCTTTCGTTAGTAGTGAAATCATTAAATGGGCAAAGGTGGTTAAGTTAGCAGGCATTGAACCGGAGTAGTTATAACAAATGAGTTTTAGATTTGGTCGTATTCATCAATTGAAATAAATATCAATAATATTGGGGATAGAAATGACGCGAATTTTTAAACAAGAAATAAATAAAATCTTATTAATTAGTATGCTTTTGAATTTTGGAGCTTTTGGATTAGTTGCAAATGTATTTGCTCAAAATGTCGTTAGCAAGAAAGTGGCTTTACGTGTTGGGTATGTCCCAACCACATCTTGGCTGCCAGTTTGGATTGCAAAAGAGAAGGGCTATTTTTTAGATAATGGATTGGAGGTCACATTAACTCCAACTCAAAACGTCAGTGTGTTGCCACCGATTGTAGGAAAACAGCTTGATTTTGCACCTTCCACTCCTACGGACTTTATTAAGGCTGCGCATAGTGGATTAGATGTTGTGATCTCTTCTGGGATGACGATTGAATCGAATGCAAATCATTATGTAGAGTTAATTGTCAGAAAAGACTCCGAGATTAGGGGTATTCAAGATTTAAAAAATAAAATTGTTGCAACTCCAGCGCTGGGTGCTATTTCACATTCTGCGTTACTACTTTGGTTAAAAAAGTCCGGCATTGATGGGGATTCAATACGTGCAGTTGAAATACCTTACCCTAATATGCCAGACCAATTAAAGGCGAAGAGGGTTGATGCTATAGAGTCAATACAACCTTTTGTTGGGCAACTATTATCAAGTGGTGATTTTGTTAGTTTGGGAGATCCTATTCTTAAAGCAGCGGATCCAAGTTTATTTACACACTGGATTGCTCAGGGGGCTTGGGCAAAAGCCAATGTACCCACTGTAAAAGCTTTTAATAGATCTTTAGCACAGGCTGTTAGTTTTATTGAGTCTAATCCAACAGAAGCCAGGGTTATGCTTGGAAAATTTACAAATTTACCTGAGGCCTTGAGTCAAAAAATACCTTTACCTCAATTTTCTTTAACTGTCACGCCAGCGCAATTAGATGTCTGGATTATGGTTCTTAAAGAAATTAATCAACTTTCAAGAAATCTTGAGAGTGCGCCCTTAATTTTTAATTCTCCATAATGATTAAACTTTAAAAAATTACCATTAAGGGCATGATATCGGTCTTTACTAATTAAGCAGGTAAAAGCTCTAGTTTGATTTTTTTGCCTAATACTACGGCAGCGCTAGCTAATGTAGTTAGTGTACGTTTTGCTAATGAATTTTATGATTTACTTTGAGAACGACAAGTCTTAAGTTTATATAAATCTGTGCAATTTTATTGATACATAGATCCGTATTACGAGAGTTATTTATTGCGATGGTGTATGGGGATTGAGAACTGATACTCAATATCCCAAGGGAAAAATATCCATTCTTCTTGTAAAAAATCTTTGACATAGAGATCTACTAAGGATTTGCCTTCAGGCTTTGCGTAGAGGGTGCAAAAGAACGCTTTAGGCAATTTTTCACGGATAAATTTAGCGGTTGCTCCTGTATCTACCAAATCATCAATTAAAAGATAACCATCACCATCACCTTCAACCATTTTAATGACTTCAAGTTCTTTTTGAAGTTGGTTGGCACCATCTGTGGTTCCTGAATAACTTGATATGCATACTGTATCGATGAGTTTGATATCTAATTCACGAGCGATTAATGCGGCTGGGATGAGACCACCTTTAGTGATAGCGATAATTCCTTTCCAAGGACCTTTAGTAAGTAGGGCGTTTGAAATAAATTTAGCATCGCGTTGTAACTCCGTCCACGAAATAATGACTTCATTTTTATAGGGTTTATTAATTTCCACAAAGAGACTCGCTTTTTCGTTAGTTTTTTAATTCCTGCCATCACCCCGTATTGTAACAATCAGATAAGAGATACTATTTATAGGTCAGGGTCACTCTATCAAAAACTATAAAAGACTCAGGTTCATTTAGTGAAAGAAGAGGGGAGATTAGTTTTTATTCATTGCTTGATCCTGTAAAAAGATCATATCTAGAAAAGAGCCAAATACCTCATTTAAAGTATGGGAAAACATTAATGAAGATATCAAAAACAATCTCCATGTAAGTGGTTTAAAAGTTCAGGATTAGTTGCCGCTGAAGCGATTTAATTATGCTGATAGGTTCCAGTTATGGTAAATTTCATTTAAGCATCTGAAAAAAGCTCTGTAAATTCTCTGTAGTGTATTTCGCTTTTGCAGTGGAAATCTCAGGCATTATTTTAGTTCTTGAGTATAAAAACCATAAAGTAGACAAAATGAAAATTATTAAGATTGGGGTCTTATTATTACTTGGCTTAATTCTGGGGATGAGTGCTCATGCCCAAGAGTATCCTAACAAACCTATTCATATTATTGTTCCCTTTCCTCCTGGTGGTGGCGCTGACGTCTTGATGCGTCCACTGAGTAAAAAGTTAAGTGAGCTTTTAGGTCAGCCGATTATTCTTGATAATAAGCCGGGCGCTAATGGAAATATTGGGGCAATTTTTACTGCTAAATCAGCTCCTGATGGTTACACTTTGCTGGTTGGAAATAGTTCCATTCCAATCAGTGTGAGTCTTTATAGTAATTTGGGTTATGACCCAATGAAAGATTTGACTATGGTTGGTTTAATGACGATTGCCCCGAGCACTTTGGCGTCTAATCCATTGTTTATGGCAAAAACTATTCCTGAGTTAATTTCACAAGCAAAAGCAAATCCAGGAAAAATTAATTACGGCTCTGCTGGCTCAGGTAGTACTCCTCATTTAGGGATGGAAATGTTTAGTTTAGCCACAGGGACTAAATTTACGCATATTCCTTATAAAGGATCAGGTCCAGCAGTGACAGCTGCTCTTGGTGGGGAGGTCGATATTCTCATTACGAACACCTCTACGATTCTGTCTCAGGTTCAAGCTAAAAAATTAAATCCGATTGCTGTCACTAGTTTGAAGCGTTCTCCCATCTTGCCTGATGTGCCCGCTATTGCAGAAACATTACCTGGCTTTGAGGTTCGGACTTGGTATGGTTTATTTGGCCCTGGAAATTTACCCAAAGAAATTATTATCAAACTAAATACTGCCATCGTACAAGCGATTAATACTCCTGAAATCAAAGCTCAATTAATTAAAAGTGGTTATGAACCAGAAACCACATCCTCTGATGAATTTGTACAATTGATGAAAGATGATATTGTCAGTTGGGGTAAAGTCGTTAAAACCTCTGGTGCAAAGATTGATTAAATAACAAAGAAAGAAAGAAAATAATGACTCATCCTGTAATCGCATTTGAAGAACTTCGTTGTCAAGCAATGAATACGAGCGATATTGAATTATTTAAAAAATTATTTGATCCTGCAATGACTTATCGCCATGGTTCTGGAGTGATTGATCATGTTGATTCTTACATTGAAAAAATGGTGACGAATCAGGTTAAGTATTTCAATGTTAGTTTTTCTCAGATGACCGTTATTACTCCTGCAGAAGGTAACGATACATTTGCAGTCATCATGGGGATTATGGATGCTGAAGTGTTAAGACCAACTGGTCCTGAAAAATTCAAAAGTCATTTTCAGACAACATGGCATCGAGTTGGTAATGACTGGAAGCTTTTAGCGGTTCATGGATCGACTATTCAATAATCATCATGGTGTTTTAAAAGCCGTAAAGTTTATTGGGGTTATCCACCATAATCATTTGTAGATCTTGAGGTGATTCTATCCATTGACCAATTTGATTAGTCAATTCAGCATCATCAGGCATCAGTGTTCCGCGTGCCATATTGACATGGGGCCAGTCAAATCCCCAGACTAGTCGATCTGGAGCAGATTTAACCAATGCTTGTGCAAAGGGGATGATGTCCCGATAGTGGATTGGATCCTTCGACGTGCGATAGGGTGCTGAGAGTTTAGACCACGCTTTACCGGTCTTTAAAAAATTAATGAGTCCTTGAAAGCCTGGAGCTTGGGTACCTTGTTCTATGATAGGGCGTCCCATATGATCAATGACCACATCGATCGGGAAACTCGCAAATAGTTCTGTTAGGTTAGGCACTTTTTCAACATCTAATAAGAATTGGGTATGCCAGTTATATTGTTTTACACGCTCACCTAGTCGTTTAGCGCCATCTAGGGATAAACCGATTTGATTAACCAGATTACATCTAAAACCTCTAACGCCACCATGGTGTAGACGTTCGAGTTCTGCATCTGTAATTGATTCGTCCATGAGTCCAATAGCTCTAAAACGATTGGGAGCGCTGGCAATCACATCTAATGCGAGAGAATTATCAAGCCCATAAACATTAGCGTGGACGATCACTGCGCGCTCAATACCAATCGTATCGATTACTTTTAAATAATCATGGATAGTCACTGGAGGTGGAAGGTATGCTGGCTGATCCATCATTGGATACTTACTGAGATCATCAAATAAATGACAATGACAATCCGTCGCGTTTTTAGGCAGGGTAATGCTTGGCTTTGCTGTTTGCAATTGCGGATTTGGATTTTGATAAGGCGTACTATTAGCCATATATAGAGTCTCTAGTGTTGGTTGGAATATTCAATCTAAATTTATTTATTCGCTCATTTAAAAGTAAGGCCTATATCTTTTTAATGAGTATCAGTAGTATCCCTTTGATAGCGCACATAACCCTCTTGTAGAGGCAATAGCGCATTTTCAAAAGGAGTTAGGTAAAGTTTGTCGGTGGTCATGTGTGATGATGGTTATTCTACGCTAAATGAGCTAGTGTTAGAGACGAATGCTTTGAGGTGACTTTGTAGGAAGTTCTCGCTTGAAATTAAAGCTATAGGTATAGCGCTCTGCAGGATGAACTGAAAATGCGACTTGGAAAAGTTGATTATCTTTACTGAGATACCGCCTAGTAACAGTAAGGGCTGCCCCACCTTTTTTTGCATTCAATTGACTCGCTTGCGCAGTTGATAAAATACTTGCAGTGATATTAATTTGTGTGGCGTCTGCAGTTACGCCAAATAAATCAGATATTTGATCAGCTATTGGGATCGAGTGGTGATTTTTATGTTTAACGACATCCGCATATTGAGATAGGATATATAGATCAGTGATACAAATTGGAGAATTTGACCCGACTGGATATCGTAAAAATTGTATTTGAAACCAAGACTCACCTAACGTGCATTCCAAAACATTGGCTAACTTCTTATCTGTTTGAACATGTCTGGTTAAGATAATCTTTCGTGCCATATCATCTGGATAGTTCAGTAGTTCTTGGATTGACGCTACGGATTGAGTTAATTGAGGGATGCTAGTTGTTGCGATCACTTGAGATCCCGCTCTCGGTTTTCGTTTAATTAAGCCAATCATAGAAAGATAGCCAAGAGCTTGTCTAACGCTATGTCGACTTGCTTTGAATTGAACGCATAATTTTTCTTCTGTCGGAAGAAAGCCATCGATAGGAAAAATGCCACTTTTTATTGCGTTTTCAAGATGTTCTGCTATTTCCCAATGGCGTATTGGAGTCGAATTAGTTTTTTTCATACTAAGAAATAATTAAATAAAGCATTGACATTAATTGTTCGAACAATTAGATTAGGTGAGATACTTTAACAGTAGCAGATAATTATTCAAAATAAAACATTGGGTCTATAGAACCCGAGTTGATAACAGGGAGATGAAGAGATGGCACGTATTCCATTGGTTCCGCTGGATTTAAAGGAACCCAAAGAAATTGTTGATGCAGTTCGAAACAGACGCGGTGGAGAGCTATCAGAGCTTGATCGTCTGTTATTGCATAGCCCAGCCTTGACTGAAGGTTATAACTTTTTCTTAGGTAAGGTTCGTAATAACTTAACAACCATTCCAAAGTTAAGAGAATTAGCGATGTGTACTGTGGCTGTTGTTAATAAAGCTGATTATGAATATAACGCGCATTTACCACTTTTTGTAGCAGCTGGCGGGACACCTGAGAAGGGCAAAGCTATTCTTGAATTAGAAAGTGCTATAAAAAATACGACTTTATTTGATGCGACTGAGATTGCTGTCTTGCGTTTAACCCTTGAGATGACAAGAGATGTTCAAGTAACTCAAGAAACCTTCGATTTGGCAAGAAAAGCCATGGGTGGAGATCAGCAATTAGTAGACTTGGTTGGCACGATTGCAACGTATAACTTGGTTTCACGGTTTTTGGTTGCATTTGAGTTGCATTAATTGGATTTGAATTTTTCATATACATTTTGTTGGAGGCTTCATGGAAGTTGATATGGCAGTTCCTGGATTTGAGAAGATTGTTCCACACGATTCACAGTTAGATGTAATCGCGAACGATCTACTTTTTGGAGAAGGCCCCGTTTGGAATGCCAAGACTGGCGAATTCTTTTGGGTCGATATCATAGGCGATACTATTTGGAAGTACAAAAAAGGAGTGGGGCGCCAAGTTGTCGTTAAACCGAGTTATAAAGCAGATGGCTTAACTTTTGATTTACAGGGGCGTTTAGTAGTCGCTGGATGGGCTTGGCGCAGTGTATGGCGCCTGGAACACGACGGAAGTATTACGACCCTTTGTACTGAATTTGACGGACAAAAATTAAATACGCCAAACGATATCGTTGTTAAATCGGATGGCGCGATTTATTTTACTGATCCATCTGGTGCTCTCAATAATGTTGAAATGCAAGGTGGTGACCTTCAACGTTATATGGATTATCACGGAGTATTTCGAATTGATCCTAATGGAACGACTACCTTAGTCGTTAAAGATTTTGTCTACCCGAATGGCTTAGCTTTTTCCCCAGATGAGTCTTTGCTATATATCAACGATACGCGTGAAAACTTAATCAAAGTATATGAAGTGAACGCCGATGGTAGCGTTAAAAATGGTAAGTTATTTTGTAAGATGGTTGGTCCTGAGGCTGGCGTTGCTGATGGTATGAAAGTCGATGTTTTAGGCAATGTGTATTGTACTGGCCCAGCTGGCATACAAGTATTTTCTCCTAAAGGTGATTTATTAGGACGAATTAAAATCCCTGGTCATGCCACTAATCTAGGATTTGGTGATGATGACTGGAAGGGCTTGTATATAACAACCTACACATCTGTCTTTAAAGTTCGACTTGGTGTTGCTGGTCTTCCCGTCATTATTAATTAAAGGATTTCTATGAAGTTGATTTTTGAAAAAATATTTGATACAGGTGGCCGTCCATTGGGTGGTTTAGCTTGGAACGGTACAAAGATGTTGTTTGCAGACATTAATGATAATTCGATTCGAGCCTATGATCCAACGTCAAAAGAATTATCGATTGAGCGAAAGTTTACAAATCGTATCAATGGGATTGTTTTTGGTAATGATAGCCAATTATATGGTTGTCAGGAAGGTTCGCGTCGTGTCATCAGAATGTTAGCTGATGGCACTTCTACAATAACCTCGACGCATTTGGGGGATAGTCCTCATAACCATCCTAACTTAATTACTGTGGATCAAAAAGGCCATTTTTGGTTTACGGATTGTTATCATCATTTACTCGCATCAGGACCCCAAGTATTTCCGATGCTCGATCATCAATCGGTATTGAAGCTTTCTTTAGGACCAAGGCCTCAAAGTCACTGGGAAATTGAACGTGTCACGTTTGATACGATTCGTCCTCGTGGAGTGGCACTTTCTCCAGACGACAAGACCCTTTATGTTTCCGATACCACCAATGAATTAGGTAAAGTTCGTGAAATTCGTGCTTACCCGATTGCTGCTGATGGATCTGTAGGGCCATTTACTGTTTTGCATACATTTGGACAAGATTATCGAGGAGTTCATCGAGGTGCCGAAGGGCTGTGTATTGATCAAGAAGGAAATCTTTTTGCAGCTGCTGGAGGTGGTATTGGACCTGGACCAATGATTTATGTGTTTGCTCCAAATGGATCTATCAAAGAATCTTATTCTCTGCCTGAAGGACTGCCGTTAAATTGTGCCTTTGGTGATTCACAGCATGATTCTTTATATGTCACTACGGCAGATGGAAAATTATTTCGTGCAATAAAAACTGGGAGTAAAGGTCTTATTCGTTTTTAAACCTTAAAAAAGATAGGGATAAAATGCAAAAGTTTTTTGTTCATCTAAAGATATTTCTAGCATGTGTAGTTTTTATGATGGGTGGTTTTACTGCTACTATAGCTTGTGCTCAGAAATACCCCGATAGACCTATTAAACTGATTATCCCTTATCCCGCTGGAGCTGTTGGGGATATTATGATGAGACTCATTGGTCAGCGTTTAACGGAAAGGTTGGGGCAGCCAGTGATTATTGATAACCGCGCAGGAGGCGGAGGGTTGGCGGCAACTGAAGCAGTCGCAAAATCTCCTGCTGACGGATATACCTTGCTATTTAATGGCCCTAATCATGTCACTAATTTAGCCTTGTTTGCTAAAGTTCCTTATGATCCTGTTGCTGATTTTGATCCGATCATGGGGATTGCTAATTCTCAAATCGTACTCGTTACTCACAAGTCGACAGGGATAAAGACAGTTGGGCAACTCATTGATCGTGCAAAACTCAAACCCAATGAATTGAACTATGCATCTTCCGGAACGGGGACGGGTACACATATAGCGATGGAAATGTTTTTAAAAGGTACCAATATTAAATTAACGCATATTCCCTATAAAGGTGGCTCTGCTGCTGTTATGGGGCAAGCAAGTGCTCAGGTAGATATTTCTTTTTCTGCGATTCCTGTCGTGATTAATTTTATTAAAAATGGCACTTTAGTCCCATTAGTTGTTGGAGGAGATCAAAAGATTCCGAGTCTTCCTGGAGTGCCAACTTACAAAGACTTAGGGTTAATGAATTATGACGTTGCTGTATGGTTTGGATTATTTGCTCCAAAAAATACGCCATTGGCCATTCGTAATCTTTTGTATGAAGAAATAAAAAGTTATTTAAGTGAGCAGGCGGTAGTTGATAAATTTTCTGATGTAGGAATGGCTATTACGGCTACAACTCCTGCGCAATTTGGTGAATTTGTTAAGTCTGAAACTGTAAGGTGGCCGCAAGCGATTCGCGATATGGGGATCAAGCCTGAGTAGGGCGAGTTTTTTATATAACACTATGATCAGAGAAAATAAGCTTAAAAATTTACTTTTGGCTGGTAAACCAGTAATGGGCGCAATTATGCAAATTAATTCGCCAGAGTTAATTGAAATGGCTGGTGCTGCTGGATTTAATTTTGTGATACTAGATTGTGAACATGGCTCATATTATTTGGAAAGTTTAGTTGAACTTTTACGAGCAGCGGATTCAGTTGGTATAACACCTTTAGTTCGCATCCCTAATCATGATCCTAGTTTTATTATGCGCGCACTTGATGCTGGTGCAATGGGAATCGTGGCTCCGAATATTTCAACTGCTACACAAGCTAAATCAGTGATTGCAGCAGCTCGTTACAAGCAAGAGGGTAACGAAGGTAATAGAGGAGCTTGCCCAGGGACAAGGGCGAGTTGGCACCAGACGGATGATTGGTCGATTCATGCAAAGCAATCAAATCAAACTACTTTAGTTTGGGCGCTGATTGAAAACAAAGAAGGTGTCGACAACATAGAGTCTATTACTTCCTTGGAGGGTTTAGATGGGGTCATGTTGGGGCCTTTTGATTTGGCGCATGACCTTGGACTTTTAGGACAGGTTTCTCACCCTCAAGTCATCCAGTCTTTTGAAAAAGTAATTACGTCTGCAAAACGACATGATATGCCAGTGATTGCATCACTTTTTGGTACTAATAAAGAAGCCATGGTTCAGGAGCGTAATGATTGGACATCAAAAGGTATTTCAATATTTAGTATTGGTAGTGATCGTCGATTGATCATTAATGCAATGAAGGACAGAGTGAAAATCTTTGCTAGCTGATGTTCATTATCAATGTCTTGATGATTGTAAAATCTCACCTCTCGTATGGAGTTTTATCGGCATATTAATGAAGTCATGTTAAGAATTGCATAATATTTATTATTTAGAGAAAAAATGAGAAAACATTTTTTATTAGTTTATTTTGTTATCGGAAGTTTATATTCAATGAATATAAACGCGGATGGATCAATAGCCGTTAGTGCTGATAATCAGGTGGGCATGTCTTGGAATGGGGCTACCCGGCAAGATGCTAGAAACAAGGCATTATCTTCCTGTGATGATCCTAGTTGTATTATTAAAGCAGATTTTAAGGATTCATGCGCTGCAGTTGCAGGAGGATCAGGGGGGAAATCGTGGACATATGGGTACTCTACACCTGGACTTGCTAAATCAAATGCTTTAAACAACTGTCGCAAAGCTGGATATGGGGATGACTGCAATATCCGCTTATACGCTTGTGATGGGACTGCCTATCATTATATTGCTGATGAAAAAAAAGAAGCGCAACGTGAAAAAGCTAAAGAGGAATTAATTCAGTTGGGTAAATGTGTTTTGTTTAAATCAACAAAATACTTATGTGCTGGCGCGGCTAATTATGACTCTTGTATGTCGATTCGCTTTGGAAATGACTATAACCTTTATGAATATGCTTGTCGATGACCTATCCTTCTTGATGTTCTGCGGTATGACAATCGATAAGAGACGATTTTTTCAAGCTTTAGTAGGAATTTTGTAGGATTTTCCATATTGTTAATCTCATAGTTCAAACCATTGCCGCTGGTCGGATGGGTGATCTACTAGAGTTTGGTGATACTTGTGCATTTATGTGTAGTCATCAAGCAAGCTTCATGTCAGGGCAGAATATTCAGTTAGATGGCGGGGCGCGTACCGAGGTGTGCTTAATCTGTCGAGTGGGGTCGTAGTCGAGAGCTTTTACTAGGCTATCATGGTGAGTCAATTTCTGAAAGTAAATATGATCCAATTCATTAAACCCACGCCGAACTTGATTTCAATTTTATTAGGAGCATTAATGATGATCAGTTGTTCTACTCAACCCAGTTTAAACATGGATGTTAAAAAGGAGTTAGCCCCTACTGGAAAACTTCGTGCCGGTATGAATTTAGGTAATAACCTCTTTACGCAAAAGAATAATTTAGGAGAATTGCAAGGAGTCAGTGTTGATCTAATGCAAGAATTAGCTCAACGACTCGGCGTGCCGCTGGATCTAGTCATTTATGACGAGCCAGGTCAGGTAGCTGAGGCATCAGCAAAAGGTGTGTGGGATGTTGCCATTTTAGCGATTGAGCAAACTCGAGCTAAAACGCTTTCTTTTTCACCGGCAATGACTGAGATTGAAGGTGGGTATGTCGTACATCAAAAATCTTCACTAACACGCATTGATCAGATAGATGCCATTGGGATAAAGATTGCTGCTCCAGAAAAAGCAGGTTATGAGCTTTTCCTAACGAACACCTTAAAAAATGCTTCGATTGTTCGGACTAAAAACTTTGCAAATTCGATAGAAATGTTTAATCTAAATCAAGTAGATGTTTTAGCAGGTTTAAAACCCAATCTGATTGATTCAATGAATAAGATTCCAGAGGGCAAATTATTAGATGGCCATTTTATGGTAATTAATCATGGATTTGCAATACCTCGTGGACACATTGCAGGAGAAGAGTATTTGAGAAATTTTGTTAAAGAACTTAATGCATCTAGTTTTGTTGCACGTTCTATCGAAAAACATCAAATCAAAGGATTAAAAGCTATAAAAGAGTAAATCCTTTTTAGGATATTGGTAGATCAGTAGCATAAATATCATTGATTCAAGCGTTAAGAACTGAAAGTATCAATTACTGAGTAATTTTATTGGGGCCTACTTATCTGCCCCAATAAAATCTACTTTAGGATTACTCGCCTAATTCAGCAGATTCCTTGATCACTAATGGATCTAGAGCAGCATGAGGAGTTATTTTTGACTTGGTACCAGGCATCAGTTCAAAGTCAGGAGTGAAGCTTGTGAGTGAGCTGCGAAGATCATCAAAGGCTTGACGATTTCCTTCAAATTTAGCCTTACCATCTTGGATTAGCTGATCAAAGGATCGTGTACCGCCCATCACAGAGTTCAAGTCTGAACGATTTAAAGTGATTGATAAATCAGGATTTTTAGCTTGCTGTCCTTTTATATTTGTAAGTGTAGAGTTACTAAGCTCAACTACAAATTTCTCACCATTATCAGGAGTGATTAGATTGATCACTGATTTTTTACCTGCTACCTTTTTACTATCCAAAGCGATTGCTAAAGAATTTAACCATGACTCTGTTGGCATACCACGAATCATATCTGGACCACTTGCTTTAGGTGGTGTTCCGGCGGGCATGCCGTGACGCAATTCGTAGGCGGCGCCAAGAAAACTATTACGCACACTGGGGCTTTCTTTTTGATAGCCGATTTGCTCAAATAGATCTGCTAATAAATCTTTTGCCGCAGTGTTATTCGGTTCCGCGTAAACTAATTTATTGACAATCTCTGTACCTTGAAGGTATTTACCTTGGTTAAACAGTTGCTTGCCCTTAGCGATAATTTTGGCACTACCACCCATCATTTCTACATATAGCGGCGCAGAATCTTTAGGTGAAAGAGGTGTAAGCGTAGTTGGATTGCCATCCCAATAGCCGAGATAGCGGTTAATTACAGCACGGCTATTATGTTCTTCAGAACCATGATAGCTGTGAGCGGCCCATTTATTCTTTAAACTTTCTGGAAGTTTGTAGACATTTTGAACTTCATTAACAGTAACACCTTGGTTAGCCAGATGGAGAACCTCATTGTTCAAATATGCATACGTGTCTCGTTGTGTTCTAAATATATCTTGGATACGGGCATTACCAAAACGTGGCCAGGAGTGTGAAGCGAACATGACTTCTACATCTGAGCCGTAGCGATAGAGTGCATTATTGATATTCTTAGACCAAGCCAGCGCATCTCGAACGAGTGCTCCACGAAGTGTATAGATGTTATGAATCGTACCTGTGATGTTTTCTGCGGCCCAGAATGCTTTCATTTCTGGGAAGTAGGTATTCATCTCTGCAGGAGCTTCAGTTCCAGGAGTGTTTTGAAATTCCATTTTCACACCATCAACGACCATTTCTTCAAATGGTTTAGTAATGTATACGTTGGGTTCAATCAAACCTAAGTTACCTGCAGCTGTATTTTTACCAATGGATTGATCGACGTGACCAAATGGGCTTCTGGGAAGAAGAACGCCATATTGGAAGAACATTCTGCGTGTCATTGCATTACCTGCGTAGACATTCTCTGCTACTGCAGCTTCCATAAAGCCTGTAGGAGCGATAATTTTTACTTTTCCGCTCTTAACATCTGCTTCATCGACCACACCACGAACCCCGCCAAAGTGATCGCCATGTGAATGAGAATAAACTACTGCTACTACAGGGCGTTTACCTAATTTTTCATTAATAAAGTCTAGAGCTGCTTTAGCTGTTTCTTTGGCTGTTAGTGGGTCAAAAACAATCCAACCGGTATTTGTTTTGACAAAGCTAATATTTGCCAAATCGAAACCACGGACCTGATAAATTTTGCCAGGAAGAACTTCGTAAAGTCCATAAGCCATATTAAGGATAGCTTGGCGTTGAAGGGATGGGTGAATGCTGTCGAATGTTTTGCCTTGTAACAAAAATTCATAGCTACCCATATCCCAGGCAATATTTCCAGCTTCAGCTTTAATTTGTTTGTAGCTAGGTGCAGCGATAAAGCCCTTTTTGGCCTCTTCAAAATCAGTAGTATCTTCAAATGGTAGTGATTTACGGGCGAGATTTTGTAAATTGATTGTATAGGTGGAGGGGTATTTACCTTTAGGGTCAAAATGCTTACCCTCCATGGCACCAGGGTCAGCGACAACGCCACCACCACCAGCGGCATAAGCCGAAGAGATTGAAGTAATGAGCGCGAGTAATAGTGTTTTGAGTAATTTTGACATCACGAATTCTTTCAAAAAGTAAGTTTTTTTAATTTTTACTTGTCATATATGACAATTTTTTAACAAAAATAATGGGTTAGCTGTATTTAATATAATCTCGGAGATTTTTACAATCATACGATCGAAGGATACGATCTCCTTTTGTAACTAAACATAGAAATAAATACACTAGGGTAGTCTTCGTAATAGAATAATTGATGCAATTTTTTAACGTCCAGACCGTTTTCCTTTTTTATAGTGCCATCAGTATATTTTGTGGTTTACTTTTGATTGGTTTATTTTGGGGGCGTAAGGACACGTCTGCGACTCTCTGGATTTGTAGTTGTTTTCTGTCTTCTTTGGCATCCTTGGGGTCGGTATATCGCGATCAAGTTCCTGTTTGGCTAGGGTATAGTACTCTTGTAACTTTAGAGACGATTGCATTACTTTCTTTAAGTCTATCCTTATGGTGCTTGATTCCTAATTACAATCTCTCAAAAGGGATTCGTAGAGCTTTGTTTGGGGCTGCTTGTTTTTTTGTTTTACAAGAGGTTTTACGATACATAGGTGGGGGACAGCTTGTACCACCGATGGCTTTAGCCACATCGTCTATGTGGGTTTTTCTTCATCTATTTGGTGTTTACAGCGCCTTACAAATTTCCAAACAATTTCGAACTAAAATTTTTTTCCAAATCATTGCAATTGTATTTTTTTGTTCAAGCCTATTCTTTGCCATGAGGGTAGTCAATATGGTAAATGGCCATAGCTATTATGCATTTGATCCAAGTGTATATAACTTTTTGCTTTATTTTAGTATTGCGTTGTTGAGCTCGTTTAGAAATCTTGTTTATGTGGCTCTCAGGATGCATCTTGGTTTTTCTGAGCATAGTCGTCTAAACAATATGAATCTTCACTTAACGAATCTTCTTGAAGAGCGAGAATACTTGCTCTCTACTCTTTCAAAGTATCAGAAATCTGCAGAAGTAAATGCCTTAGCCAGTACTATTGCTCATGAAGTGAATCAACCATTAGGTGCTCTGAAAATTGACGCTCAATTTGCCATGTACGTTTTAAATGAGAATCCTATCAATGAGGCACTTTTAAAAAAGACCGTTCAGTCTTTTGTTGCTAATGTAAATCGTGCAGCGGAGATTATTAAGAATTTAATTAAGTTGAGCCAAGTATTGAATACTGAGCCTAGCAAAGTATCTTTGACTCCCTTGCTAAAAGAAGTAGTGGAAATATTAAGGTTTAGGTCACAAAAAATAGGTATCAAGGTAGAACTAAACCTCATTGATGATTGTTTCGTTTTAGCAAACCCAGGTCAATTACAGCAGGTATTCTTGAATTTATTTAATAACGCTCTCAATGAATTAGAACATTCAAGACCCCATTCTGGAAGGATTTCTCTTTCTCTTCATCAACATGAGGATTTAGCTCGAATTTCTTTGCAGGATAATGGTCGAGGGATAGCTGTGGGTATTGAAAATACCATATTTGAACTTTTTAGCTCTAATCAAGAAGGTGGCAGTGGTATTGGTTTATGGTTATCGCGGGATATTATTGTTCGTAGTGGTGGGAAAATTTGGTATGAGCCAGCGTCGGGTGGCGGGGCTAATTTTCAGATTGAGTTACCTCTTGATCGTCCCACCTAAGGATGATGTCTTTCTATGTGAATCATCCTTTAGTGGGATGTTCATGTGACTTACAATAGATCACAATTCAAAGAATAATGATTTGCAACTAGGGTTTATATGTTACATACTAGCCAACAAAAATCTTATAGTTTTAATAAGCATGTTTTCTTAATTGAAGATGATCCAAGTATGCGTAAAAGTCTGAGTACGATGCTTGAATATTTGGGGTACCAGTTAAAATCCTTTGCGTCTGCGATCGAATTTTTAGATCACCCTATTGATGTTGCGCCGGCAGTAGTCATTTCTGATATGCGCATGCCGGGGATGTCTGGGATTGAATTGCAGGTAGAATTAATTAAAAAGGGACGTCAAATTCCTATTATTTTTATTAGTGCAGAATCAACGATAGATCAGTCTATCACCGCAATGAAGCAAGGTGCTATTGAGTTTTTGCTAAAACCTTTTGAGAGAGAAGATTTGCTGAGTGCGATTGTTCGAGGGTTAGATATAGACTCAAGAAATACAGCTAATTATTTACGTCAACAAGAACTAGAGGCTGACCTCAGAAGGTTATCTCCGCGTGAACGAGAGGTATTTGAATTATTAACCCTCGGATTTAATAACCAAGAAATTATGGATCGCTTAGGAATTTCTTTGCCCACAGCGAAACAATATAAATCAGAGGTCATGCGTAAGCTTAATTTTCGTTCCTTATCGGAATTAATTAAGTTTAAAAGTTAAACCTTCTTATCAGCTTTTTAGCACGGTAAATTTTGAACATCATCCGATCAGATGTTATTTACATATTAATGATTGAGTTACCAAATAATTTCTATCAATAGAATATTTGCAAGTTTAAGTTACAAAAAACCTCTAAGTAGATGAATTTATTAAGAAACTCCATACTTTCGTAGGATTGACGGGGTTATCTACCCAGATTGATAATCAGAACACTAACTTGAGTTAAAAAAATTTGAATTATTTATTCATAAATTTTATCGCGAGTTAAATTACTTGTGAGGTTATAAATTTATGTCACTTGATTATCAAATTAAAGAAGTTAAGACCATTGGGAAGCTTTTGCGTAACTATCGGAGTATTCACCACAGTAATCTAGATATGTTGTCTAAAAATTCTAATTTAGCTAGATTAAAAATAATTGCTATTGAAAATGGTGATATTTCGCTATTTAATTACAATTTATGCAATCTTTTGAATGCTATGACTACGTATGCTGAATTTCTTGGCGTAGATATTGAGCCATTTATTATGGATGATTCCATAAAGGGTAATGTGAAAAAAGGGGTTGTATCAAATATACCCGCATTCCTAAGAAAAATAAATTAGGTGGCAATGGATTGAATACTCAGATTTACTTTTTTTTTGGATCGAATTCAGTTTATATTAAGTAATAGGATGTTGTTTTTTTGGGAGCGCAGTAGAGTAAAAAATACTCCAACGGTTTAATGGTTAGTCTAATTCTGAATCAGTTGTATAAGTTAATTCCTCTTTCATTTTTTCTTTTCCTAAATCTTGGAACAAAATTCAATAAAGGTATTTGCGAAAATTCTCAGATAATATCTCTGCATTATTTTTTTATTCTTACTGAGTAGTTATGAGTTTTTCAATAAAAGGCTAGCGATTAATCTTTGTGCCTAAATACCTAGTTGAGAATTAGTTTTTTAATGCATGTAAAGCTGTTTGACTAATACTTTTTGCATTGACGCCAAAATATTCACGAAGTGCTGCGCGGGTATCACTTCTACCAAAACCATCTGTTCCTAGGGTAATATAAGTTCGGTCCTTGGGAATATGGGCTCGAATACTTTCAGGAAGGGCATGGACATAATCTGTAGCGGCAATAATAGGGCCTTTGCTTTGTGAAAGCATTTCTCTAATAAAGGGTGTTTCTGAAGAACTACCTTCGATAGTCAGTTGTTCTTTTGCCTTACCATCCCTAGATAATTCGCTCCAACTAGTGACACTAAATATATCCACATTCACACCATGGCTTGACAAGATATCTGCGGCCAAAAGGACTTCTGTCATGATGGCACCAGATCCTAATAGAGTCAACCATACGATTGCTGTAGCATTTTTTGCAGCAATCGTTTTGAATTTATAACAACCCCGAATAATGTCCTGACTTGCTCCCTCAGTTAAATTAGGTTGTGTATAGTTTTCATTCATGAGAGTTATGTAGTAAAACACATCTTTTTGATGAACTAACATATCGCTCATACCTTGATCAATGATGACGGCAAGTTCAGATGCAAATGCAGGATCGTAAGCTTTACAATTTGGAATAGTTGCTGCAACTAAATGACTACTGCCATCTTGATGTTGTAAACCTTCTCCCCCAAGAGTAGTTCTGCCGGAAGTTGCGCCAAGTAGAAAACCTCTTGCCCGCTGATCTGCAGCTGCCCAAATGGCATCACCAATACGTTGAAATCCAAACATGGAGTAATAGATGTAAAAAGGTAGCATGGTGATACCATGGACGCTATAACTTGTAGCGGCCGCTGTCCAACTAGCAATTGCACCGGCTTCACTGATACCCTCTTCAAGAATTTGACCGTCTAATGCTTCGCGGTAACTCAGAACTGAGCCAATGTCCTCTGGCTCATAATGTTGTCCAATACTAGAATAAATGCCTACTTGCTTAAATAAGTTTGCCATGCCGAAAGTTCTTGCTTCATCTGCTACGATAGGCACGACTCTTGGACCAAGTTCTTTATCTTTTAATAAATTTCCCAGAATACGAACAAAAGCCATCGTTGTTGACATTTCTTTAGCATCGGGATTGAGTGCAAATGCTGCAAAAGAGCTGATTTCAGGAATAGATAGTTTGTCACAATCGGTATAACGTTTAGGTAATTGACCACCGAGTTTTTGGCGTTGATGATGAAGATACTTTAGTTCTGGACTATTTTCATCGGGCTTAAAGAAACTAAGGTTGATAGCTTGCTCATCGGAAAGTGGTAGATTAAAGCGATTGCGATATTCCAATAGAGCTTTATCATCAAGTTTCTTTTGGCTATGCGTCGTCATCTTTCCCTGCCCAGCATTACCCATTCCATAACCTTTTTTTGTATGTGCCAAAATTACGGTAGGTTGTCCTTTATGATGATTGGCTGCATGGTAGGCTGCATAAATTTTAACCAAGTCATGACCACCTCTTTTGAGTCGATCAATTTGTTCATCCGTCATACCTTGAGCAAGCTTAGCTAATTCCGCATTCTGTCCAAAAAAGTTTTGACGATTAAAGTTGCCATCTTTTGCTGCAAAAGTTTGCATTTGTCCGTCTACAGTTTGTGAAAATGTTTTTACGAGAGCACCCGTTGTATCCCTGGCGAACAAACCATCCCAATCGCTACCCCAGATCAGCTTGATGACATTCCAACCAGCCCCCCGAAATAATTTTTCGAGTTCGTCAATGATTCGACCATTTCCACGCACAGGCCCATCTAAACGCTGTAAATTACAGTTCACTACCCAAACTAAATTATCTAGTCCTTCTCTTGATGCAAGTGTTAAGGCGCTCATACTTTCTGGTTCATCCATTTCGCCATCACCAAACACTCCCCACACTTTTCTGTCACTACAATTTAAAAGCTTTCGGTCAGTGAGATACCTCATAAAGCGGGCATGATAGATTGAACTAATAGGGCCAATCCCCATTGAACCAGTTGGAAATTGCCAAAAATCAGGCATTAACCAAGGGTGAGGATAACTCGATAAACCTTTCGCATGATGTTGTGGCGCAGTAATTTCGCGGCGGTAAAAGCCAAGGTCTTGCTCTGTGAGTCTTCCTTCTAAATAGGCTCTTGCATAAACACCTGGGGCACTGTGAGGTTGAAAGAAAACAAGATCACCACGATTGCTTGAATCGGTGTGGTCGGATCTTCCTCGAAAGAAATGATTAAAGCCAACTTCGAATAAATCTGCTGCACTGGCATAACTGGCAATGTGTCCACCCAATTCGCCATAAGCCTCATTAGCTTTTGCAACCATTGCAAGTGCATTCCAACGCATTAAGGAGGCAAGTTTTTCTTCGATAGCTAAATCGCCAGGAAATGCTGGCTGTTCTTCGACGGGGATAGAATTGGTATAAGGTGTAACGAGCTCAGGAACCCAATGTAATTGGTGTTTATTGGCTAGTTTTACCAAGTGATCCAACATAAATTTAGCGCGCCGTGGATCTTCTGAACGTATTAAATCTAAAAATGATTGGCTCCATTCTGCTGTTTCTTGGGGGTCGGAATCAATGTGTTCGCTCTTTAATATTTTCTTAATTTCCGGTGGGTTCATATGCGTACTTTTGAAGTGATTATTTTAGGAACTGTATTGTTTTTTTATTTTGATGCATTTCGACCAAAATAGGATGCTAAATATTGTTAATAAAGTTAAAATAACAGCATATTATGCTTATTAAAAATATATTTAAGGAATTTTATGTTACTAGATGGGATTGATATCAGAATATTAAATGAGTTACAACAAGATAGTTCGCTCAGTAATGTGGAGCTAGCCAAGCGTGTTCATTTATCACCTTCGCCATGCCTTATGAGGGTGAAAGCTTTAAAAGATAAAGGCCTGATTCGTAGTTATGTCGCTCTTCTCGATCCTAAGTTATTGGGCTTGGGATTAAACGTTTTTATCTCCATCAGTTTAAAAGAACAGTCAAAGGAAGCTTTAGCCCAATTTGAAAAACATATCTCGCTTCACGATGAAGTGATGGAGTGCTATTTAATGACGGGTGATAGTGATTACCTTATTAGAGTCGCAGTATCCGACATGGGGGCACTCGAAAAATTCATTCTTGAACAACTTACACCGATTTCTGGAATTGAAAAAATTCGTTCTAGCTTTGCTCTAAAACAAGTTCGCTATAAAACCGCATTACCATTACCTGAATAAATGTAATACTTGGATTCAGAGCGTTGAAATACCATATAGTGGATGGTATAAATTTTTAGTTTGTTTAATTGGAAATCCACAGACCTTCAGCCATGTTTAATTGGTATTGATCACCATGCTAAAGGATCTTAGAAAAGCTTCTAAGATGAATCCAAAAAAATTGGGCCTAGATTTCTCTAGGCCCTTTATTCTATTGGCTCCCCGACCTGGACTCGAACCAGGGACCTGCGGATTAACAGTCCGTCGCTCTACCGACTGAGCTATCAGGGAATAATTCGATATTATAGCGTTTTAATTAACCTGAGGCAAATTTCTCTAAATATAAGACTGTAAGCACTAGTAGTTATATGGAGGAAAGCTGATTTCAATAAAGTTTTACTTTACAAAAGTAACATTTATTTGAATAATAAGTCCACAATGTCTAAAAATTTACTCGTACCCATAATCTTAACCTTATGGTAGAAATAAAAACCTGGAATGAAGCCCAGGAAGATTCTTACGGCATACGTGAAGAAGTATTTATTCATGAACAGGGAGTTCCTGAAAGTCTCGAGTTAGATGAATTCGATGAAATCGCTTGGCATGCTTTAGTTTATCTTGATCAAATTCCAGTAGCAACAAGTCGTATGGTTCGGGAAGAACTTGATGATCATCGAGTGCTTTATCGCATTGGTCGTATGGCAGTACTGCGAGAGTATCGCGGATGTGGATACGGTTCAGACATGATGCAAGCTTTGTTGAAATATGGACAATCAGAGGGTGTTCATGAATATTATTTGCATGCTCAGACCTATGCGGTCAAATTTTATGAGCGGTTTGGTTTTATAGCCGAAGGTGATGAGTTTGAGGAAGCAGGTATACCTCATTTGCAAATGCGTTTGAAAAAATAGTCTAGTTGATTAAGACGAGTGCCTGAGTAAAAAATCGCTAGTTATAATTTTTGAATCTTGAGTCAGTTGCTCGGACAAAATTAAGCTAACGGCATCTTCATAATTAACTAAAATAAATTCACTGACCTCACCATCTTGATTTTGTGGTTGCCACGAATCAGGTAATAACAAATCAAAAGAGTATAGAGATTCATGATGGAGTCCATTACTTTGGCCATCAATTTGACGCTGAGTAGTAATCATGCCGATGGGTTGAATATGACGCGCAAGTTCTAAGCTCACGCCAGCTTCTTCCCAAAGTTCTCTGAGAGCGCAGTTACGAATAGTTTCATCTGCACCTATACCACCTGCTGATAAATTATCCAGTAGACCTGGATCAATCGATTTAGAAAGACTGCGTTTTGAGAGCCACAACTTATTTTGTTTTGTGTAGCCATTGACATGGGTAGCTCGGCTTTGCAAACCCAAGGTTCTAAAGGCAGATCTCTCCATTCGGAAACGCTCATGATCTTCGTCATCTAGCCATGAAAAATCCTCATTCCGCCAACCTTCTAGGTGACCTTGATCTCTAAGGTATTCAGATAGTACTCTTAAATCTAAACTCAGTTCGTAGGGATCTTGTGCTTGAAAAAGTAATTGAGAATTAGAAGTTCTTATAAACCCTAAATGATGTTCTTCATAGTTTAGAAAATTTTCGATAATCATGAACATCGGTGCTGAAATAGCTCCGATTTTTTGAGAACCGAGAAGGACATCATGCCAGTCGAGTGGAATGGGTCTCATTGATGTCTCGAGTATTTCTAGTAAGGCTGCTTTAGAGCTAAAGGGAAGAGATAACATAGGCGCCAGTAAATTACCAAAAGCAAACGAATTTATTTAATCATTAGAAAAATAAATTAAGTAATCAATATAACAAATTTATGGTTTATACCTGTTTTAGATTTTTTGTTAAATAAATAACTTTTATTTTTTTAAAGATGCTTAAAAATTAAGCATCCCAGCTTTGACTCTAATTTAGCTCATTTTTTTCTGATTATCGAGGTACTTATCCACATTCTCTGTGGATAAGTTAGAAAAAAACCAAGTATAAAAGAGCAATTGAACACTTGATATTTAATTTGAGTTTGTGTATGACTAGGGTTACTACTAGCAATAAATAGTTTTACAGAATTTAAACTTTATTTATTGAGAGAATTAAAAGGAGTGTCTCCGACTGGAATCGAACCAGTATCTAGCCCTTAGGAGGGGCTTATTCTATCCGTTGAACTACGGGGACTCGCACACTATTGTAATGCTTGTATAATTTTTCTCGCTAATCTCTGGTCTGCTTAATAATTTAATGATGTAAAGCACCCAATCGTAAAGTTGTCTTTACTTCTTGTTAAGATTTGTCCCAATAAACCCATTATTTCCATCCTTTTTTAAATGCTCGCTACAATAATCAACCATGGCCACACGTAAAGATCAATACAGCGAATCATCAATTAAAGTCCTAAAAGGACTTGAACCGGTTAAACAACGACCTGGGATGTATACCCGAACAGATAATCCCTTGCACATTATTCAGGAGGTGATTGATAATGCTTCCGATGAATCCCTAGGGGGGTATGGTAACGAGATTATTCTCACTATGCACACGGACGGAAGCGTTAGTGTAGAAGATTTTGGCAGGGGAATACCCGTAGGAATTCATCCTGAAGAAAAAAAACCAGTAGTTGAGATCGTATTTACTCAGCTTCATGCGGGTGGGAAATTTGAAAAAGGCTCGAGTGGGGCCTATGCTTTTTCAGGGGGATTGCATGGCGTTGGCGTTTCAGTGACCAATGCGTTATCAAAGCGACTTGAAGTTAAAGTTTGGCGTGATAATCAAGTATCCACTTTGGCTTTTGAAGATGGGTTCTTAGTAGAAAAAATACAGACTAAAGCCAAGGCTTTTGGTGACAAAGTCAGTGGCACCACTGTTCGAGCTTGGCCTAACCCAAAGTACTTTGATGGTCCGCAAATTCCCTTAGCTGAATTACAACGATTGCTAAGATCTAAAGCGGTGTTGTTGCCTGGCGTGAAGGTTACTTTTATTCAAGAAAAGACTGGAGAAAGTTTATCTTGGATTTATGAGCATGGTCTCAAGGGATATTTAGACGAAACAATGTCTCAACTGGGGCATTCGCCGGTTGTTATTCCCGTATTTGATGGTGAGCATTTTGCAGAAGCTGATCGTCCAGGTGAAGAAAACTTTGCTGAAGGTGAAGGGGCATCCTGGGTGGTTGCCTGGACTGAAGAAGGCTCTCCTGTGAGAGAGAGTTATGTCAATTTAATTCCAACCACGGCAGGTGGGACACATGAGAGTGGTTTAAGAGAAGGCTTATTTAGTGCTGTGAAGAGTTTTATCGAGATTCATGCACTTCTTCCAAAAGGGGTTAAGTTAATGCCTGAGGATGTCTTTGCACGTGCATCATTTGTATTATCTGCAAAGGTATTAGATCCTCAGTTTCAAGGTCAGATTAAAGAGCGTTTAAATTCTAGAGACGCTGTTCGTTTAGTGTCTGGATTTGTAAAATCTGCCCTCGATTTATGGCTCAATCAGCATGTGGATTACGGTAAAAAGCTCGCTGATCTGGTGATCAAACAGGCTCAAGCCAGAACACGGGCTGGTCAAAAAGTTGAAAAAAGAAAAGCTTCGGGTGTTGCAGTACTTCCAGGTAAGCTCACCGATTGTGAGAGTGAAGACATCGTGATGAACGAAATCTTCCTCGTTGAGGGAGATTCTGCCGGTGGTTCAGCAAAAATGGGGCGTAATAAGGAATACCAAGCCATTTTGCCCCTTCGGGGTAAGGTCTTGAATACTTGGGAAGCAGAGCGTGACAGACTTTTTGCTAATAATGAAGTGCACGATATTGCTGTTGCGATTGGTGTAGATCCTCACGGAAGTGAAGATGAGCCTGATTTGTCGAATCTAAGATATGGCAAGATCTGTATATTGTCAGATGCTGATGTGGATGGATCGCATATTCAAGTATTGCTACTCACTTTGTTTTTCAAACATTTCCCTAAACTGATGGAGCGGGGTCATATTTATGTGGCAAAGCCTCCTCTTTTTAGGGTTGATGCACCGGCACGAGGTAAAAAACCTGCTCAAAAGATATATGCTTTAGATACAGGTGAGCTAACTGCCATTGAAGATAAGTTAAGAAAAGACGGATTAAAAGAAGACAGTTGGCAGATCTCAAGATTTAAAGGATTAGGAGAAATGAGTGCTGAACAACTGTGGGAAACAACTCTTAATCCAGATACAAGGCGTTTATTGCCGATTATGAGTGGAGATGTTGATTTAGTCCAAACGAATAAGACCATGGATATGTTGATGGGTAAGTCTGAATCCTCAGCGCGAAGAGTTTGGCTTGAAGAGCGTGGTAACGAAGTTGAAGCCGATATTTAATATTGATTTGAATAGCCTATGAATAATGAACCTGATTTATTTTCTGATTTACCACCCGATATACCTGTATCTCCTAAATTAGCAGGAGATGAGCCGAGTGATTCTCTGACGCTGGCAACTTATGCTGAGCGTGCCTACTTAGATTATGCAATTAGCGTTGTTAAGGGTAGAGCTTTACCTGAATTAGCGGATGGTCAAAAACCGGTTCAGCGTCGGATTTTATATTCCATGAGTGAGATGGGACTCAGAGCTGATGCTAAGCCCGTTAAAAGTGCGCGCGTTGTTGGTGATGTTTTAGGTAAATTTCATCCCCATGGTGATCAATCTGCTTATGATGCTTTAGTTCGATTAGCGCAAAATTTTAGTTTGCGATATCCCCTGATTGATGGTCAGGGTAACTTTGGTTCTCGTGATGGTGACGGTGCAGCTGCAATGCGCTATACAGAGGCAAGACTAACAAAAATAGCGAGTTTATTACTTGATGAGATAGATCAAGGAACCATTGAATTTATTCCTAATTATGATGGCTCTATGCAAGAGCCTGCACTCTTGCCGGCGCGTTTGCCATTTGTTTTATTGAATGGTGCATCAGGTATTGCAGTTGGAATGGCTACTGAAATCCCTTCTCACAATCTACGAGAAGTTGCGGCGGCGTGTATTGCGATCCTTAAGAATCCTAAAATTTCTGAGCAGGATATTCTAGGATTACTCCCTGGTCCCGACTATCCAGGTGGCGGACAAATCATTTCATCTCAATCTGAGATTCATGACATTTATAAAGCAGGTCGTGGCAGCATAAAAGTAAGAGCACGCTGGACGATTGAAGAAATGGCTCGTGGGCAGTGGAAAATAGTTTTTAATGAGTTACCTCCGGCAACTTCAGGTCAAAAAGTGTTACAAGAAATCGAAGAACTCACCAATCCAAAAATTCGGGTAGGTAAAAAGAGTTTGAGCACTGAGCAAAATAACTTAAAGCAACTGGCATTAGGCATGCTTGACAGCGTTCGAGATGAATCAAGTAAGGATGCAGCGGTTCGCTTAGTTTTTGAGCCAAAGAGCAAAAATATTGATGTCACTGAATTCGCGAACTTCCTTCTAGCGCATACGTCCTTAGAATGTAATGCGCCAATTAACTTAGTGATGATTGGTACTGATGGTCGGCCAAGACAAAAAGGTTTGTTGGGTATATTCCAAGAATGGGCACAGTTCAGAATAGAGACCGTCACTAAACGAACACAACATCGCCTAGGTAAAGTGAGTGACAGGATGCATATTTTAGAGGGGCGTCAAATGGTCCTTCTGAAAATTGATGAAGTCATTCGGATTATCCGTGCGAGTGACGAGCCCAAAGTAGATCTGATGGCTGCATTTAAATTATCAGAGCGCCAAGCTGAAGATATCTTAGAGATTAGGTTAAGACAATTAGCACGACTAGAAGCGATCAAAATAGAGCAAGAGTTAACTGAACTTAAAACTGAGAGAGGTGAGCTTGAAAATCTACTTGGCAATGATTCGCTCATGCGTAAGCGGATCATTAAAGAAATTGAAGCGGATGCCAAAGCATTTGGCGATGATCGCAGAACAATTATTCAAGAAGAAAAGCGTGCCGTCATTGAAACGAAGGTGATTGATGAGCCGGTCACAGTGATTGTTTCAGAAAAAGGTTGGGTAAGATCAAGATTAGGTCATGGGCACGACCCGCAACAATTTAACTTCAAAGCCAGTGATTCTTTATATGCTGTCTATGAATGTCGCACGGTGGACATGATGGTTGGATTTGCTACAAATGGTCGAGTCTATAGCGTTCTGGTGAGTGATTTACCAGGTGCTAGAGGTGATGGATCGCCTTTTACCTCACTCATTAATCTTGCACCGGGCTCACAGATTGTGGCTTATTTTGCGGGACAGTTGGATGACTTGCTCCTGATCAGTATGGCTTCGGGTAATGGATTTTTAGCCAATGTTGCTGATATGGTGACACGTAATAAAGCTGGTAAATCCTTTATTGGACTTGATAGTAGCTTTCCTGATGGAGATTATCCGCTGCGCCCTGGGTTGATTAAAGAGGGGATGAAGTCTTTAGCCTGTTTGTCGCAGAAAGGTAAGTTATTAGTCTTTGACATTGAAGAGCTAAAACGTCTTCCTGCTGGTGGTAAGGGCGTCATACTGATGGATTTAGAAGTAAAAGAATCGCTCAAGAGTGCAATGCCTTTTGCTCCTGAGGGCTTAAGGTATATTGGTTTAGGAAGAGCAAATAAGCCTACTGAGCTAAGTTTAGATAGCAAAATTCTTAAATCATTTAAGGCCAGTCGTGCCCGAAAAGGTCATATGCTTGAGCCTAATTTGAAAGAAGCATATCTTTTAGCGATGGAGTAGTCTTTTTAATATCCTTTATGCAAATTAATTTACCTGAAATCCTTGCTGAAGTTCAACAGCTATTTGAAGAGTACGAGGATGCGATTATTCATAATCGCGTTGAGATTCTTGATAGCTGTTTTTGGGATAACTCTCTTGTTATTCGTTACGGCATGAACGAAAACCTCTATGGTTATCAAGAAATTGCTGCATTTAGAGCAGCTAGACCCTCAGTTGGGTTGTTAAGAAGCTTAAGTAAAACGGTAATTACAACATTTGGACACGACTTAGCAACAGCTAATACCTTATTTATGCGGCAGACTGTCCCAGGTAAAGTTGGGCGTCAGAGTCAAACCTGGGTCAGGACTGACCACGGTTGGAAAATCGTGTCCGCACATGTTAGCCTCATTGACCATCTTTAGAGTAAAAGAGAAGAACATCGATCGTAAGTAGTAAAAGCTAAGAATAAAGGGTTTTTCTTAGAGATCTATCCCTTTAATTGCTTGCTTACTCCATCGGGTAGAATTGATAATCTAACAGACACCAAGTATGATTGGATCAGTCAGTTTAAAAGTTCAAGAAGTCCTGTAAAAACTTATTCATGGAGACCTTATGAAATTTTCAATATTTAGGCAAATTCGAGTTACCTTTTTTGGCGTAATTTTAGGTATTTTTACTCTGAGTGCCTTAGCTGCAGAGCCGATTCTCATTGGGCTATCGATTACTCGCTCCCCTCCGGGTTCTGTAATTCAAGGGCAACAAATCAAAGATGCTATGGAAATCTACGCTGACATGCTTAACGCCAGAGGTGGTTTGTTAGGACGTCCTGTGAAGTTGGTTATTGAAGATAATCAAGGAATTCCAGAAAAAGGACGATCTGCAGTTGAAAAGTTAATTACTAAAGATAAGGTAGTCGCAATTACGGGTGGTCACCAGAGTTCTGTGTGCCTGAGTGAAATTGAAGTAGCGCACCGTTATCAAGTTCCTTATGTCAACACCAATTGTTGGGCTGACTCAGTTAGGATTAAAGGCTATCCAGAGGTGATCAACACATCACCTTATAACTATATTGTTGCTGATTCGATGGCTGAGACTCTTAAAGCCATGAAAGTGAAGCGCGTTGTTGGCTTTGCTGAAAACACAGACTATGGTATTGGTCTAGCAAAAGGCGTAGGGGAAGCCTTAAAGAGAAAAGGCTCAACAATTGAGTATAAGTTTGAGACCTTAGACCGTGCGAGCAAAGATTTCACACCAGCTATATTAGCGCTCAAAGCTAATCCACCCGATGTCATTGTGATGACTATGCTTCCACCTGCAGCTTATATTGCGCTGAATCAATTGTATGAACAAGGTGTTGCACCAACATCCAAAACTATCATTTATGACGGCGCAGGTATGGCTGACTATCCTGATTTTTGGCAAAACGTCAAAGATGCTGGTAAATACATGATGACTATTGGAATGTATCACCCAGACATGAAGATGAATGATTTAGCAAAGCAAGTTGCTGTTGAATACAAAAAGCGGACTAATAATGATCCTAATCGACTGATTTATCAGGCGGTGGATTCCTTAGTGGTTGTAACTGAAGCCATACGTCAGGCCAACACAACCGATTCAGCGAAGATTCTTGATGTGATGCGTAAGAGTAAGTTTGATGGCGCTCGGGGATTAATGACTTTTGATACTTTTCCTGGTGTTTCTTACCAACAGTGGGCGGCTATTCCTTATGTTAACTACCAGTTAACTGATGTGAATCAAGCGGTAGGAAAAACAACCTTATTACAAGGACCTGGCACGCCTCTGAACACATCTAAAATCGTTTATCCTAAATAACTCATTGTAGAAAGTCGAACGTCCTTTGGGGCGCTCGAAATAATTTATTGAAAGCAGCTTGTGTTATTGATTGACCTTACCATCAATGGCCTGATTATGGGCCTTTTTTACGCCCTCATGGCTGTGGGTTTATCGATGATATTTGGCGTGTTAAGAATTATTAATTTTGCACATGGTGAATTCTTTATGGTGGGAGCATATAGCTATGCTCTTATTGCAAGTTACTTTGGTATTAGTCCTTGGATTTCTCTTCCTTGCGCAGCAATGGTAGGAGCAGGTTTAGGAATGTGTGTCGAGCGTTTACTGATTCGTCCTTTGTATGATGGCTACAATAGTTGGGCGTTTATGAAAGATGAATATGCTGTGGTTGTTACCTTCGCATTGTCTCTTTTGCTAATTCATTTAGTCGATAAGGTGATTGGTCCATCACCATTTGTTGGGCCAAGTTTAGCTTCAACCCAGCGAATCGCTATTGGTCCAGTGATGCTTAATGGTCAAAAATTGATTGCAGCGGGTGTGTCCATATTCTTGCTAGTTGGTCTGGCGATATTTATTAAAAAATCATTGTGGGGCAGGCAGATTCAGGCGGTTGCGCAAAACCGATTTGGATCTTCTCTCGCAGGTATAGATCCCATCAAGACGACAACGATTATTTTTGCTCTTGCTGGTGCATTAGCTGCTTTATCAGGCGCTTTGTTATCTCCACTCATTAATCCTTCACCTGATATTGGTTCCTTCCCAGCGATTAAGTCTTACATTATTGTTGTCATCGGTGGACTTGGCTCCATCTGGGGGAGCATGTTTGCCGCATTGATTTTAGGAGTTCTCGAATCTTACTTTGCAGTCTATATTTCTTATGATTACCGTGATGCATTTGGTCTTCTTATTTTAATTCTTGTCTTAATTTTTAGGCCTCAAGGCCTTGCTGGTCAAAAGGGAAGAGATGCATAATGGCTGACACTCTTTCTTTATCGCTCAAGCATCCCAACTTGTGGAGAAATCGCCTAAAGCGGGATATGCTTTGCTTTACCTTGGTTTGTTTACTTCTGTGTTTGGTCCCACTACTTCAGTTAAGTGATTACTCTTTAGGGATTTTGATTGTTGCCTTGTACTTTGCAATGATTTCGATGTCTTGGAATTTATTGGCGGGTTACACAGGACAATTTTCTATGGCGCCAGCAGCCTTTGCGATGCTCGGTGGCTATATCATGGGGCTACTTGATTTTCATTTTCAGGTTTCACTCTCATGGGCTGTGCCGCTTGCAATCTTTGGAACCGGTTTATTGGGCTTATTCTTGGGTACTATCGTCATTCGTCTCAAAGGCCCTTATCTTTCTTTAACAACGCTCTCTTTTGCAGAAATAGCTCGAGTCATCATCGCTAATTCGCACGAATATACTCGAGGGGATCAGGGCTTAAATGTGCCTACGATGTTTGTAGACCGTGTTGTTTACTACTATGTATTTGTGGCATTTGTTTTCGGTATGGGGCTTCTTATTTATGCCTTAATGAAATCTCGTTTTGGTGGATATTTTTTAGCGATTCGTGATGATCCTGAAGGTGCTGAAAGTCGGGGTATACCGGTAGCGAAATATAAATTATGGGCGTTTACTATTTCCTGTTGCTTATGTGGATTTGCAGGAGCGATGTATGGATCATTTAGTCAACTGGTCAGTCCCGAGATGGGTTTGTTGCAACAGACAGGGCTCGTTATTTCAATGGTGGTCATTGGTGGGATAGGATCGATGAGTGGACCTTTAATTGGGGCGCTTCTTGTTTATTTAGGTTCTGAGTGGTTACGTGACGTGGGCAATATTCAAATGATTGTTTTCGCGTTGATTGTCATTATTTTTGCAAGATTTTTTAGAACTGGATTATGGGGATTGACTCAACTGCTTATTCTTAAATTAACTCAGCATAAAAGCAAATAAAAATGCTCTTAAACGTCAATTTACTTTCAAAGAAATTTGGTGGCAATCAAGCCGTTGACCAAGTGAGCTTTTCGATGGAGGAGGGAACGATTATGGGACTCATAGGCCCTAATGGTTCAGGTAAGACTACGGTGTTAAATATGCTCTCTGGAATATTAACCTTGGATAGTGGGTCAGTTCTATTAAACGATCGTGAAATTTCTCATCTCAAGCCTTCGGCTTTAGCCCGTCTCGGTGTGATGAGGATGTTTCAGATGACACGGGTTTTTGCTCGGGTTAGTGCATTTGATAACTTAATTATCGCTGGGCAGGCACTTGGTTTATCCTTCCAAAAATCGGTGACTAAAGCAGATCAGTTGATCGTAGAATTATCACTTGAGCCGGTCAAATTTCTAGATGCAGGTCAACTCTCTGGTGGGCAGAAAAAACTTCTCGAGTTTGGGATGTGTTTTATGAAAAGCCCAAAATTAGCACTTCTTGATGAACCTTTTGCTGCTGTTCATCCTCAGATGAGAGAGACTATGGCAAACTTTATTAAAGCGCGCCATCAAGAAGGGCATTCATTTTTACTGGTCAGTCATGATATGCCGATTGTTCAGGCGCTTTGTCAAACTTGTGTATGTATGAATACGGGTAAAGTCATTGCGAGTGGTTTAACTAAACAAGTTCTCTCAAACCCCCAAGTTGTGGAAGCTTACTTAGGAGGTGAGCATGTCTGACATTCTTTTGGAATTAAAGGATGTTACAGCTGGGTATGCCAGAGATATCGATGTTCTTACCCAGATTAATTTGCGCGTTCACAGAGGTGAAATTGCAGGTTTAATTGGTTTAAATGGCGCAGGAAAATCAACACTTATTAAAACGATTTGTGGTTTTCTAACTCCTAAAGAGGGTAGTGTTCTCTTTGAGGGAAGAAATATGTCTGGTATTAAACCGCATCAGTTGATTGATCATGGTATTTGTTGTATTCCTCAAGAGTCCAGTTTATTTCCATTTTTAAATGTAGAAGAAAATCTCTTATTGCCCATACAGTCTCGAAGATCCTTAAAAAATAATTCGTGGCAGGAGCGTTATGAGGAAGTGCTTGAGTTATTTCCTATATTGAAGGAAAAACGTTATCAAGCCGCAGGAGAATTATCGGGTGGGCAACAAAAACAGCTTGAATTTGCAAAAGTGTGGATTATTCAGCCCAGACTATGTTTAGTAGATGAGCCTAGTATTGGATTATCGCCAAAAATTGCTGAAGAAGTATTTGTTTGGCTGGAGAAGTTTACACAGGATGGTATGGGAGTTTTGCTCATTGATCATAATGTTCGAAGAGTGGTTGAAATGTCCCAAAATGTCTATGTTTTAAGCTTGGGAAAAATTACCGCTTCTGGAAATCAAGAGATGTTCAAAAATGACCTTCATGGACAGGTCAAAGAATGGTTAGGGCTAAATTACTAAGCTTACTTTAAGGAATAAAAATCCTTAGTCTTATTAGGCAAAGCATTAGAATAACGACTATCGCGAAAATAAATGTGAATTTGTGATGATATTGTTACTTTTAGCAATCATCCACTACTAAGCAAATAGAATTAAGGGTGAAATTTTGAAAGCTGCAGCATTTGATTACATCAGGCCTGACGGACTAGAAGAAGTCCTTTCGGTTTTGCATCAGAATGGGGTAGAGGCTAAACTGATTGCAGGTGGACAAAGTTTAGTGCCGATGATGGCAATGAGGTTTGCAAGACCTTCGTTACTCATTGATATTAATAGACTTGTTGAGTTAAAGCATATACAAAATCAGCAAACCTTTGTGCACATTGGTGCAGGAGTGCGCCAGGGCCATCTAGAAGATTCAGCGAATATTTCTTTGCAGTTACCATTAATCAAGAAAGCTCTTGTTTGGGTTGGCCATCGTCAAACAAGGAATCGCGGCACTATTGGCGGTAGTTTGGTCTACGCTGATCCTTCTGCAGAGTTGCCATTAGCTGCAATGGTTTTGGGTGCATCGCTTCATTTAAGTAGCTTAGAAGAGGGTACTCGTGTTTTACTAGCTCAGGATTTCTTTTTGGGGCCAATGTACACCGCAACGACTGAAGTTGAATGTTTGACAGGTGTTGATCTTCCAGTATGGGAAGGATTAAGAGTAGGATCTGCTTTTGAGGAATCTTCGATGCGCAAGGGTGATTTTGCGATGGCATCAGCCGCTTGTCAGATTCAGTTGAACGATGATTTATCTGTGAAAAGAATTTCTTTTGGCGTTGGAGGAGTTAATGGTGCTCCTACCGTTTTCCCAGATTTAGCTAATACATTAATTGGTCAGCGTATAGAGAGTTCTTTGGTGAAAGATGTAGCTATTGCTGCATTAAACCAATGTGATTCATCGAGTGATATTCATGTAAGTGCTAATTTTAGAAAACATCTTGCGCAGACCTTACTCTGCCGAGTTGTTTTAGATGCGGCTCAAGAAGCAGGTGGACGGGCTTAAAAATGGACAATAAAATTAAAATTGAATTAACAGTCAACCAAGTGATTTATAGAAGAGATGTTGAGCCCAGGACGACCTTAGTTGATTTCCTTCGCGATGAACTTGGTTTGACAGGAACTCATGTGGGTTGTGAACATGGCGTCTGTGGAGCGTGTTCTATTTTACTCAATAATGAACCTGTCAGATCATGTTGTATGTATGCTGTTCAGGCAGATGGAATGCAAGTTACTACTGTAGAAGGACTTGCTCCGGAGCGAGGTGCATTATCAAAAATACAGGATTCTTTTTGTGAAAAGCATGCACTGCAATGTGGCTTTTGTACACCTGGCATGCTGATTGCTTGCCAAGATCTTATCAATCGGATACCGAATCCAAATGAAGAGGAAGTTCGAGAGGCTATTAGTGGTAACCTATGCCGCTGCACTGGCTACCAACAAATTGTAGATGCTGTTTTACATGCGACTTCTTTAGAAACAAAGCATCATGACTAATTCCGGCCAAAACTTTAAATACATTGGTAAACACCGGAGGGCCGTTGAGCATCGGCGTTTTGTGGTGGGTGAAGGAAACTACGCTGCAGATATTCATTTGCGCGGAATGCTCCATGTTGCAATCATTGCTAGTCCTTATGCTCACGCCAAAATTTTATCGATTGATACGAGTGCAGCGTTAGCTATGCCAGGGGTTCATGCAGTTATTTCCGGGAAAGAGCTTTTTGATCATACTGATCCAGTACTACCTGGTGTAGATGCACCTGCAGTCAAACGCTATCCTATGGCAATCGATATTGCTAGATATGCAGGTGAATGGGTCGCGGCTGTCGTTGCAGAAACAAGAGCTTTAGCAGAAGATGCCCTAGAACTGATTGAAGTTGAATATGAACCTTTAGATCATGTGATGGATCCAGAATTAGCTGCAAAGGATGGCGCACCATTAGTTCATCCTGACCATGGTAGTAATGTCATTTTTCATAAAAAATTTACATGGGGCTCAGTAGATCAACATTTTTTAGAATGTGATCACCAATTGAGCTACCGTGTTCGTTGGTCAAGAAGCTCTACAGTACCTATAGAAACATTCGCAGTTGCTTGTCAATGGAATGATGCTACTCAAATACTTGATGTATGGGCCTCGATACAGATGCCAAAATTTCCTGATCAATTAGCAAAAGCACTAAGACTCAATGGTAACTCTGTAAGAGTTCATTTTGACGTAGACGTCGGTGGAAGTTATGGTGTTAAGCGAGGTTTGAAACATACGATATTAGTGGCCTATTTAGCTCGCAAGTTAAATCGACCGGTCAGATTTGTAGAAGACCGAATTGAAAATATGCGTGGCGGTGATATGCAAGGGCCGGATCGTATTTTTGATGTCACGATGGGTTTTAAATCGGACGGAACAATTCATACAATGCGGATGCGCGCAATGGATGATATTGGAGCCTATTCTGGCCGTTCACCCCTTCAACTTGGAAAACCAGTTGGCGCCATTGTCGGTCCATACACTATTCAAAGCGTTGAATACGATGCTTATGCTGTAATGACCAATAAAACACCTCAAGAGGCGGTGAGGGGATTTGGACAAGCACCGACTAATTATGCAATTGAAACCGGTATTGACCGGATAGCACGTTTTCTTAATGTCGATAGAATAACACTTCGAAAAAAGAATCTCATTGATAAAAATGCTTTTCCGTACTTGATACCGAGTGGTACATATTACGATTCGGGTGACTATACAACAGTTTTTGACAAAGCACTTAATGCGGCACCTCTGCAAGAAATTCTTAAAGAGCGCGATGCGCTTCGAAGTCAAGGATTATTGGCGGGCATTGGTTATTCCACTTGTTTAGAACCATCTGGTGGCAATTCTGCGTTTGAGCCTTTATTCAACCCTAAAAATGAAACAACCACATGGATGGACTCCTGTTTAATTCGGATAGATTTATCTGGTTCTATTACTGCGTTGATGGGAACATCTACATCGGGTCAAGCGCACGAAACCCTTGTCTCAACAGTTGTTGGAGAAATATTAGATCAACAGCCTGATAGTATTCGCGTAATTCATGCGGATTCTTTAAATGCGCTTCCTTCGAATAGTCCAGTTGGAAGCCGAATGGCAATTATGCTTGGGGGTGCGGCTGCAGGGGCTGCGAAAAAATTACGCACCAAATTAATGAAGATTGCAGCGCATAACCTCAATATTTCAGTTGATCAATTAGAGTATCAAGAAGGCAATGTGATTGCAAAAGATAAGTCCAATCATTCACTGAGTTGGTCTGCGCTGATTGAAATTGCACATCGTAAATTTCATTTGTTACCAGAAGGTATGGAGCCTGGGTTGCAAGAGAAATTTGTTTGGGAAGTTCCGACCGGTGGAGCATTACCAATCAATGATCAAGTACAGATGTACCCATGTCATTCGTTTGAAGCCCATGTCATTTTAGCGAGTATTGATCCAAATACTTGTCACGTTAAAATTCATCGATATGTCTGTGGCCATGATTGTGGGGTCATGATCAGTCCTGATGTTGTACATGGTATGACCTATGGCGGTATTGCTCATGGTTTGGGCGCGTCCTTGCTTGAGAAGTTTAGTTTTTCGCAAGAGGGACAATTGCTGTCGGGAACTTTTATGGATTATCTATTACCCACTGCCAATGAGGTGCCATCAATTACCATCGTGGACCATTGCACCCCATCACCACTCACAGAGTTTGGTCAAAAAGGGTCTGGGGAAGCCGGTTATTTAGGTAGTCCTGCTGCTATTGCTAGCGCTATTAATGATGCTCTTGCACCTAATAATATCTCGATTAACTATTTACCAATGACGCCAGATGTTATTTGGTCGGCATTAAATCCAACTGTTTTATGAACATAATATTTACACAACATTTTAAGCAATGACTAATTTATTTACGGAGAAACTATGATTGATCAAATTCGAATTCAGCAAGATGGCCGCATTTTAAGGGTGACCTTTGATAGACCAGAAGATAATGGGGTATCAGATAAGATGGCGGCTAAATTAATTGAGGCGCTAGAGACTGCTCATGAAACATCTGATCTTGTCATTATCCGTTCAGCAGGACCAGACTTTTGTACTGGTCGTGTGCGTGGACCCGATATAGGACCTGCATCTCCTGAGGCTTATGCTCGTCGGCCAGAATACGATTCTATTTTTAATAGTTATAAAGCTGTAAAGAATGCACAAATTCCTGTAATGACTATATTAAAAGGGCGAGTCATGGGATTTGGTGCTGCCTTAACTGCTGTCAGTGATGTATCCTTTTCAAGTGATACTGCAACGTATAACATTCCTGAAATCGCTCACAATGTGATGCCTACTATGGTGATGTCTGCAATTTATGATCGCATGAATCGTAATGCAATTATGTGGATGGCATATACCGCAGACTTTATTGATGCTCATCAAGCATTAAATTACGGTTTAATTAGTCGGGTTATTCCTGATGCCCAGTTAGAGTCTGAGGTTACTCGTTTTTGTGATCTTTTACTAAGTAGACCAAGACCAGCTATTTTAGGACTCAAAGAATATATGAGAGTTGCGCCACGGATGGATGACCAAGGTGCTCTTGATTATGCAAGAAGTATTCACTCGATGGTCAATACTTCTGCAGAAATGAAAAAGAAAGCTCATTAATTAACACTAGGTTTAAAGATAGGTTGATATGGAAATTAATGGATCACAAATAATTGCAGCAAAAAGAGAACTTGTTTGGAGTTCTCTCAATGATCCTGATACTTTAAAACAGTGCCTACCAGGTTGTGAATCTGTTGAAAAAATATCAGATGATTCATATAAGATTGTCTTAGTTGCAGTGGTTGGTCCGATGAGGATTCGTTTTAAAGGGTCTTTACAAATGAGCGAAGCAAAGCCTCCGATATCATGTCATATGATTTTTGAAGGACAGGGAGGAGTTGCTGGTTTCGGTAAGGGGACTGCTAATGTCACCCTGAATGAGGTTCCTGATGGAACTGAATTAGTTTATTCAGCAAATGCTCAAGTTGGTGGAAAGTTAGCTCAAGTAGGGTCGAGGCTTATTGATGGCGTGGCAAAAAAAATTACGGATGATTTTTTTAAAGAGTTTCGTAAGAGCTTAATGTCCCCATCGCCAGAATCAGTAATGGATGACAAAAAGTTAACTACAATGAGTCATGTAAAGAATCCTATCTATGCAGGTGGGTCTTCTCCGTTAGTTCAAAGCTCAAGCCAGCAAATGGTGCCAGCGTGGTGGTTAATTATTGCGGTAATCTTAGGAGCGGGGGTTGCTATCGTATCCGCTCATTTAATTCAATAAAATAATAGGACTAAGCGATGAGATTACATTTGATAAGAAGATTACTTTTAAGTGCGGTATGTATTTTTTTCTCAGGTGTGATTCTCATTGCTGCTCATGCACAAAACTCAACGAAGACTGTTAAATTAATTGTTGGATTTCCTCCTGGCCAGGCAACTGATTCAGTGGCAAGGCTCATTGTCGATAAATTACGTGTTATTACAGGTGATACCTACGTGATAGATAATCGCCCGGGTCAGGGTGGTAGTTTTGCATTAGGTATGCTGGCTAAATCACCTGCTAATGGCACGACGATGATGCTTGCACATATGTCTGCAGTGGCAACGAATCCCCATTTATACAATAGTGTCCCCTATGACTCAATGAAAGATTTTGATGCGGTTGGCCTTGTGGGGGACTTGCCTTTTGTCTTGGTATGTAATCCATCTTTACCGATTAAGAATCTTAAAGAACTCATTGAATATGCCAAAGCAAACCCCGATAAATTAACAAATGCTTCATCAGGTAACGGTACAGTTTCTCATTTGGCGATGGAAAAGCTCAAACGAGATGCTGGTATAAAAATGACCCATATTCCCTATAAAGGAAGTATTGCAGGGCTAACTGATGTTATGTCAGGGAATGTCTCTGTTGCGCTGGAAACAGCATCCTCTGTTCGCTCTTACGTTGAAGCTGGTAAATTACGCGCCTTAGCTATAGGCAGCACTAAACAGATTGGTGGAGTGTTTGCCGGCGTACCTACACTTCGTGAGTTAGGCTTTCGTGATATTAATGCAGTGACTTGGATCATGTTGATTTATCCAACTGGTACCCCAAAATCGATGATTAATGCTACCTATAGCGCATTAGGGGTGGTTATGAATAATCCAGAAGTTGAGCAAGAATTATTAAAAATTGGATTAATTCCTAGAACCAGTAAAAGTTCTGAAGAGGCTGCCGAATATTTAAAGACTGAATATAAATTTTGGGGTGATGCTGTGAAGGCTAGTGGAGTTAAGCTGGAATAAAAGTTCTAAGCTTTGTAATAGCAAATAAATGATTTAGGAGAAATAGTTCGACATGAAAAATAACAAGAGACGTTATCCCGATTTACACGACCATATTGAAGAACTTAAACGTCGAGGTTTACTACAAGTTATTGATCGGCAAATCGATAAAGATTCAGAGCTACATCCTCTCGTTCGTTGGCAGTTTGTTGGCGGCATGGAAGAATCCGAGAGAAAGGCTTTTTTATTCACAAATATTGTGAATAAAAAAGGTCGAAGATATGATATTCCAGTATTAGTTGGTGGTTTAGCTGCTAACCGTGAAATCTATAGTGTCGGCATGGGGTGTCCCGTTGAAGAAATTCAAAGTAAATGGGATCAGGCATTACAAAATCCTATTCCTCCTGTACTAGTAGAAAATCCTGAATGCCAAGAAGTTGTTCATGAGGGAAAAAATTTATTAGGTGAGGGTATGGGCCTAGATATGTTGTCTATTCCGATATCTACACCGGGATTTGATAGTGCTCCAACATTAACTGCTACAAATGTGATTACAAAAGATCCAATCACGGGTGGACAAAATATGGGGACTTATCGCTGTGCCTTGAAAGCGTCGGATCGCTTAGTAGTTCGCATGGCTACTCGTGTAGGAGGAGCTGGCGGATATTTACATTATTTGGCATGGAAAAAAGCTGGTCATAAAACGATGCCTTGCGCTGTTGTTCTAGGTTGTCCTCCCTATGTTTCTTTTATGGGGCCGCAGAAAATGCCAATAGGAGTCGATGAATTCGATATTGCAGGTGGCCTAGCAGGTGAAGCTATAGAAATAGCAATGGCAAAAACCGTTGATTTAAAAGTGCCAGCTCAAGCAGAAATAGTACTTGAAGGCTTTATTGATTTAGAAAAACTTGAGCCTGAGGCGCCTTTTGGTGAGTCACATGGTCATGTGGCTTTAGAAGAATTTAATATGCCAATGACAATAACTGCAATCACTCATCGAAACAAGCCAGTGATTCCTTCTTATTTAAGTCAAGTCGCTCCAAGTGAGTCGAGCGTGATTAAAAGAGTAGCTTATGAACCTTTATTTTTTAATTACTTAAAAAGCACCCTTGGAATAAGAGGAGTTAAAAAGGTATCTTTGCATGAGCCTTTAACAGGTTTACTGCGAGTTACTCTCATAACTGTAGAGCGTGACATGCCAAAAACGGAAATATGGCGTGCTTTATATGGCGCAGCTTTCTTCAAGGGCGATTGTGGAAAAATCTGCGTTGCAATTAATGATGATATTGATCCAGATAATGCGGATGCGCTTTTATGGGCGATGGCTTATCGAATGAATCCGGTTAAAGATGTTCAGACGCTTGATCATCGAGGTCAGGGGCATGGTCCTAAGCGTGAAACCGAGGGTGAAGAAGACTCTACCTTACTGATGGACGCAACAATGAAGGGAGATATGCCTCCTCTAGCTTTGCCGACCAAAGAGTATATGGAAAACGCCAAGAATATTTGGGATGAACTTGGTTTGCCAAAATTAAGGCCACAATCACCTTGGTTTGGTTATTCTCTAGGTGATTGGTTGCCGCAATGGGATGATGCGGCAAGGAGAGCAGCACAAGGGGATTATTTAGAAAATGGGAAAATTAGTAAAGCTCAGCAACAAAGTGGATTAACGCCAGAGACAAAATTTCGTCCCCAATAATTTAAAAAAGATCTAATCAATAGACTTGGAGTTGTTAACATGATTAAAAATAAAATCATACAATGTGTTTTCTTAGTAGGGGTGTTTACAAGCTCGACTCTTATTTTAGCTGCTGATGTTTATCCTAGTAAGCCAATACGAATCGTCTTAGGTTATGCACCTGGTGGAGTTGCAGATATTACTGCAAGGATGGTTGCGCAGAAGATGTCTGAGAGTCTTGGTCAACAAGTGATTGTTGATAATAAGCCTAGTGCTGGTGGGATTGTGGCAGGGGAGACCGTAGCATCCTCAGACCCTGATGGATATACCCTCTTGCATATGAATTATGGTAACGCTGTTAGTGCGGCAATCTTTAAGAAACTACCCTATGATATTAAGGCAGATTTTGAGCCAATAGCCCCCATGGGATTTTTTGATGTTGTCATGCTTGTAGATGCTAATTCAGATATTCAGTCTGTACAAGATTTTATATCTAAAGCTAAGGCTTCTCCGGATAAATTTAATATTGGTACGATTAACGTAGGTAGCGGTCAACATATGTCAGCTTCTTTATTTAAAAGTATGACAAATATTCCTGCAGAAATCATTACATATAAATCAACTGCGGCGCTCTTTTTAGCACTTCAATCCAAAGATATTAATGTTGCATTTGAAGTGATCTCACCCGCGATCCCTCTTATCAATGGAGGAAGTTTAAAAGTGATTGCTGTCTCTTCGATTAAACGTATAGGGCTTTATCCAAATGTCCCAACGCTTAATGAAAGTGGCGTTAAGGGTTATGATGTTGTTGCATGGAATGGTATTGCCGCACCTGCAAAGACGCCTAAGCCGATTATTGAAAAACTGAATAAGGCCATTAATGCTGCACTAACCAATCCAGAGGTTAGAAATAAGTTTAAAGAACAGGGAATTGAACCAACGACTGGCTCTCCTGAGGATCTTAAAAATATTTTATCTAATGAAGTTGTTAAATGGAATAAATTGGTGACCGACTTACGTATGGAAAAGAAATAAAACCATTCATTTCAATAAAACATAAAAATAGGCCCCTAAAACTGAGGGGCCTATTTTTTTAATGCCTATCTTACAACTTAATGTTTTCCTGAGGACTTTCTAACAAAGCCTGTAAATTCTGTATGGGCTTCATAAAGGCAACTATCTCCACCGGTGATGTAGAGCTGCTTCATATCTTTTCCGCCAAAACTTATGCGAGAAGGTTTATCAAAAGGAAGTGGATGGCTTGAGATTAGATATCCATTTGGAGAAAAGATAAATAACATTGAACCGGGTCCACTTTCAGATGATCCTCCAACAGCAAATATTCTACCTTCAGTATCAAGACACATACCTTCTATACCACGATGTTTTCCAGAATCATCAGCGCCAAATGTATAAAATACTTTTGCTCGACCAACACTTAAATCAGGATTAATTGGGTAGGCACGAAGTTCACGATGAGGACTATCGGGATTACCATCGGCAACATAAAGCGTCTTCTCATCATTTGAAAGCAATACAGCCCGCGGTGCGTGTGTATCGTAAGTAACACGATGCATCACAAAGGCATGACGCTCATCTTTTTCGATCCGCATGATGGAAGCATGGTCAAGTGCTGGAAATATTTGAGGACCAAACGCTAAGATTGCACTATGAGGGTCGGCAAACCAAATCCGACTAGCATGATCGACAACAAGATCTGTTGGGTGATTATGAATCGCGCCACGATAACGAAGTGCTGTGACACAAGCGCTGCCATCTGGTAATAACTCAATGACACGTCTACCACTTTCTTGGGCAGCATAAACAATGCCAGAACTTGGTTCATAACAAATACCATTAATTCGGCCAGAATACAGGCGGAAGTCTGAAACAGCTTTAGTAGAAGGAATATATTTCTTTATTTCCATCTCATCGAGTAAGCTAAAGAGAACTCCTTCACCATCCCAAGTGACTCCGCCAAGACTACCTTTAAAAGGGCCAGCTACTTTTGAAAATTGAATCGTCATTCTTATGCTCCTTACCAAACCGCAATCCCGGGAATTTTCACCCGAGTTCTATAAACGCCTGTGAAAGTTGTCACAAACAGTGTGCACCAGTCATCTTCACCAAAAGCCATATTAGTGCAGTGGCCAGGAATACGAAGACGTCCAAGTAATTCCCCTGATGGTGCAATGATATGAACACCGCCTGGACCAGTACAGTAGACATTTCCTTCTATATCAACTTTCATACCATCTGCAACGCCACCTTCTTTACCCACGAGTTCGTAAAATACTTTACCAGGGCCTACTGTGCCGTCTGCCTTCACTTCAAACTTACGAATAAGTCCTAGTCGCGTTTCATTGACATAAAAAGTTTTTTCATCCGGAGAGAATACTAGGCCGTTTGGATAGTTACTATCGGCTACAACGAGTTGTACTTCTTTTCCGTCAGGAGTTAAGCGATAGACGCCTTGAACATCCAAATAGCGCTGGACATCATCCGCGACCATTCCTGGGATAACAAGACCACCGGCAGAATCTGTCCAGTAGATTGAACCATCTGATGCCATAACAATATCATTTGGACTATTTAAAGTTTTACCTTGATATTTTTCAGCAATGGTTGAAATACTTCCATCGTGTTCAAACCGTAAAATTTTGCGAGTACACCATCCGGCAGCTAAAAGGCGACCTTCCTTGTCAAAGGTAAGGCCGTTAATATGCCCAGTAGGTTTCATGACAATTTCTCGTCCAACGCCTGGTTTATATTTCCAAAGGGTATTGCCAATGATTTCTACCCAATAGAGTTCTCCCTTGCGTTTATCCCAAACAGGACCTTCACCGAAACTAAGACCTGTTGCGATAAGATCTAAAGGAGCATCATCAGCAATAATTTTAGAAAGTTGAGGTTTAGCTAAATCAGTGTGCATTTTTTACATCCTTTGGAGTCCAGGCCTTTACAGCAAAGGCATTAACATCAGAAACAATATCGATGACTACAGGTTTATTAAGTCCAATAGCTTTTTTAAGCGCAGGAGCAATTTCATCTGGGTGTTCAACTCGAATTCCAACACATCCAAATGACTCAGCAATTTGCGCAAAATTTAATTGCTTAAATTTCCATAAATCTTCAGCTTTATGTGCTTCAGAATTTTTGTCTGCGAAGACATTATCCCAAAGTGGGATTTCTTGATTTAATGAGCTGTTATTATTCACAATCATTACTAAATTGATATTAAAGCGAGCCGCAGTTTCTAGTTCTGCTATATGGTAATAAAAACCGCCATCTCCAGCAAAGCAAATGACTGTTTGATCAGGTAGGGCGCATTTAACGCCCATAGCACCCGGAAAACCCCAGCCTAGTGAACCAGCGCAGCGGATAAAGCGTTGTTCAGGTTTAAGCATATCGATAATTGCGCCAGTCCACATACCGGAATGGCCTGTATCTGAAACTACGATCCCGTTATCAGGTAAGGCTTTTGAAATTTCGTAGCAAATACGCTCGGGTCGAATAGGAACTGCATCGGAGTGCATTAGTGGTGATAGTTGATCACGCCACGCTTTTTTAAGTTCGTCAACACGAGCAAGCCAAGCGCTTGAACCCTTACTATTTGTTGCGGCTGCAGTTAGCTGTTCAAGAACAACTTTAGCATCACCTAAAAGTGATACTGAGTTAGGGTAGCTACGACCTAATTCAATTGGATTAATATCACACTGAATCACGGTTGTATTGGATTTAGGAACTGCCCAGTCAACTGTGACTTGACCGCCTGTATGGCTACCGATAAAGAAAACGACATCTGCTTCGTAAACGGCGCGGTTAGCACACTCTCTTGAATAGGTACCTACAACGCCCACTGAGAGTGGATGGGTGTCTGTGATAGATCCTTTAGCGTTAAGAGATGTTGCTACTGGGATTTGCATTTTTTCAGCAAATTTAACTAGCTCGTGATGCGCACGTGAGGAAGCTACACCACCTCCAGCAACAATAATAGGACGTTCAGCTTTACTTAATAGTGTAATTGCAGCTTGAACATGCTGTATTTCTGCAGGGCTTCTAAATGGTGGAATTTGCTTAAATTGTGATTCTGTTAAAGGTGCTAAGGATGTTTTTTCATTAGCAGCTTGACCATGTGGGCCTGTGATTTGCATATGAACAGGACCTGGTGTACCTGTAGTTGCGGCACGAAAAGCTTGACGCATTAAGTCGGGTAGCCTTGAAACGTGATCAACACGTACATTCATTTTAGTCACGGGATCAAATTGAGAAAAATCATCAACTTCTTGATAACCATGTTTGTAATGGGCATGAACAGCAGGGCCACCAGTAACTGCAACCACTGGTGCGCATGCCATATAAGCATCACGAAGCCCCGCAGACAAGTTTGATGCGCCAATTTGTTGAGCCAAGCATACACCTGGCTTGCCACTTGCACGTGCATAGCCATCCGCCATATATGCGGCAGATTTTTCACCGTGAGTCATAATTCGTTTAATACCAAAATTTTCCATTTCAGCAATACCGCCAAGCATAATAGCTGGCAGATAAAAAACATGTGTCACATCATAGCCATGTAGCATCTCTGCAAATAGACGTGAACCAGTAATTTCAGACATTCAATTTCTCCTTGTTAATCAACTTTAATATTTGCTTTTTTAGTAATCGCACTAAACTTTTTAAAATCCTTATCCTGCAGGTCGGAAAACTCTTTTGGATTAAAACTGACGAGTTGATAACCCATTTGTTTTGCTTTGGCAATAAATGTAGGATCGCTAATAATTTTATTGGTATCTTGATAAATTTTTTGGACTATAGTTGGCGGTGTCTTGGAGCTGACATGAAAACCATTCCAGCCAACAAATGTCATGTTAGGGTACCCCTGTTCAGTGAAGGTTGTTAATTCAGGTAAATAGGGATCGTGCTTTTCTGTACTAACGCCAATGGCTTTAATTTTGCCATCCTTAATTAAAGGCAGAACCGATGAAAGCGGAGCGAAGATCATTTCTAGCTCACCTGCAATTAAATCGGTCACAGCAGCAGGGAAGCTTTTGTAAGGTACGTGAGTTAAATTAATATTTGCTTCTTGATTAAACATTTCGCCTGCAATGTGAGAGGTAGTTCCTGGTCCGACTGAACCATAATTTAGACCTCGACCGCCTTTCTCTTTTGTCTTTTTTGCAAGTTCAATAATTTCATTAAGATTTGAAACAGGGAGATCTTTATTGACTACCAATATAAATGTAGATCTTGAAAACATAATAACTGGCGTAAGATCTTCAAAAAAGTTCACTGGCATTTTAGTTCGAGTTGCTTGAAGAAGAGGATAAGCACTCGAGGATAAAAGTATATTGCTACCATCTGGAGCAGATTTTGCAACGGTATCTGCTGCAACCATGCCACCTGCGGCTAGCCGATTTTCAACAATAACAGCTTGACCCCATGTGACACTGAGTCGCTCACCTAAAAGTCTTGCAACTTGATCTGCGCCAGAACCGACTATGAGATGAACGGTTTTATTTGGAAACTCCTGGGCATATGACAGATTAATCAGGCCGAGAAAAAGGTACGAGATAAAGAGTATTTTTTTCATAATAGGAACCCTAATCGATTTTGATATTAGCGGATTTTACGAGCTTCTTAAGTCGGATAATTTCGTTGGACTCAAATGATTCAAAATCACTCGTTGTACCAATAAAGCTCTCAAACCCAGCTGCTTCTACTTTTGCTTGAACCTCAGGAAGGCTAAGAATCTTAGTAATTTCAGCATTTAATTTTTGAACAATTTCAGGAGGAGTTTTAGCCGGCACATGGATACCATTCCATCCGCCATAAACAACATCTGGATAGCCTTGTTCCATAACAGTGGGGACATCTGGAAGTAACTTATAACGTTTTGTACTTGTGACTGCGATTGCGCGTAATTTATTGCCTCTAATCATTGGTAATACGGAGGGTGCTACTGAAAACATGAGTTGCACTTGGCCGCCAATTGTATCTGTTACTGATGGTGCTATACCTTTGTATGGGACATGGACGATGCTTACATTTGTAGCTTGGTTAAACATCTCTGCAGTTAAATGTGCTGGAGTGCCATTACCTGATGAGCCATAATTTAGTGCGCCTGGTTTACTCTTTGCTAATGAAACCAAATCTTTTACATTTTGTGCAGCAAGTTCGTTATTAACTACCAAAACAATCGGGATAGTTGCGATTAAACTCACCGGTTTTAAATCTTTCACAAAATCAAAAGGTAATTTGGGTTGCAGTACAGAGTTAATCGTATAAGCACTTGACGACAGGAGCAGGGTGTATCCATCAGGTGCTGCTTTTGCTACTGCATCACCTGCAACAATTCCACCAGCAGCTGGCCTGACATCAACGATCACAGGATTGCCCCAGTCTTCTGATATTTTTTCACTCAGTATTCTGGCTAAAGCATCTGTTCCAGGACCAACGATAATTCTAATGGGTTTATTGGGATAGTCTTCCGCAAACGAAATGTGTGTAGTCAAGAAAACTAAAAAACCAAATACAGTATGAATCAAAACTCTCATTTTGAACATTATTTGTCTCCATTATCGACTTTGTCGAATTATTTTTATTGTGTTGTTATGAAAAATAATTTTAATAACAGGGTAATCATACTACGAAAATATAGCTTATATCAATTATAGAAATTGGTTCATCCAAATATTTTCTTGAATTGATGATATAAAATGAAAGTTAATAAAATAATCAAAATCATCGATGTCTTAGGGTGCCAACTATGAACCTTCAACAGCTGCGTTATTTATGTGGGATAGTGAATGCTAAATTCAGTATTTCTAGCGCAGCTAAAGAATTACATACTTCTCAGCCAGGAATTAGTAAGCAAATCCAGATGCTAGAAGAAGAAATTGGTATTAAGGTTCTCATTAGAAATGGTAATCGCATTGTCGGACTTACCGAGCCTGGTAAAAAAGTGTTTACGATTGCTCAACGAATGATGTCTGACATGAGTAATTTAAAGCTGATTGGAGATGAATTCTCTCACAAAAGTACTGGTCAGTTATCCCTAGGGACTACCCATGCTCACGCTAAATATACCTTAATGCCTATCATCAACTCTTTTAAAGAGAAAAATCCAAAGGTCCATTTAGAGATTAGGCAGGGAAGTCCTTTTGAGATTTCCAATTGGGTATTACAAGGGGAAGTTGATTTTGGTATATGTGCAAAGCTCTTTGAAGAACAGGATTCCATCCTTTGTTTGCCCTGCGGCCAACTGGATAGAAGCATTTTTGTGACGAACACAAGTCCTTTGCTGACCAAAAAAAACATTACGCTTCGTGACCTTGCAGAGTATCCCCTTTTAATTATTGATCGTCATCTGCCAGGTGGAGCTGATGTATTAAAAGCATTTGAGAAAGAAGGAATCACACCTCAAATTTTCATGAGTGCCATTGATTCAGACGTCATCAAAGCTTACGTTGAGCTAGGCCACGGCATTGCAATTCTACCTACTGTTACGTATGAAAAATCAAAAGATCTTGGAATTCAAATTTTAGATGCCTCTCATATTTTTCCTTCGAGTCAAACTAATATCTTGATTCTCCGGGACAAGTACTTAAGGCCTAATGTGATGGAATTTATTAATATGATCCAACCCGATTTTAATAATGAATATCTGAATCGGGTTATGCTCAATACTGACAACAATAAACAGAAATAGGAGCTGAGATGGCATTAGAAATGAAAGCTATTCGAAGAATAGTGACAGGTAATGATGAGGCTGGAAATTCAACTATTATTTTTGATAGTGATGCACCCAATGTTAATGTGGGTACCATTGCTGCAAGTGCTGGGATGACTGATGTATGGGTATTTAAGGAGTGTCCTGCTAATATCTCAGGTCATGATGATGACGGAAATTTACCATTTTCATTTGACCCGCCTGGGCAAGGCGGACACTTGAGGATAGTTCAGTCTGCTGCTAAGCCTAAAGATTATGATCCTTTGCTCGATACTACTGCGGCACCTATCACTGCACCTTTTCAAAGAAAAGGAAGTCACACATGGGACAAGGGGGGCAAGAATGCATATAGTTCTCCCATTCACCAATCGCAAACAGTAGATTACGGATTTGTTATGGAGGGGAGTCGAACGCTCATACTGGATGATGAAGAAAGAGTTTTATTACCAGGTGATGTCGTTGTTCAATTAGCAAATTGGCATGGATGGAAGAACCCTGATGATACGAGTTTAATGGGATTCATCATGATGGGATCAGAACCCGGTCCAGAAGTTAAATAATCACAATACAAAATAATAGGAATCACATGGTACGCCGCATTGTCACAATAGACACTATAGATGGAAAATCATTTGCTTTATCTGACCAAATTTTAGATACACCACTGATTGATCCTGCTAGGCCCGGGTTTAAGCGCCAAAGAGTTTGGCTGACCCAAAGTACACCGGCAACAATTGATCATATTGAGGATGTGGATGCTAAATCTCATATGCTGAAACCTCCCAAAGGTGGTTCAATGTTTCATTTTTACACTTTTCCGCCTGATAAATCGTGGATTTCAACAATTACTGCACAGCAGGTCAGATCCTATTACCAAGCATTAGGGCTTCTGCAAGCATCACTTTATCAAGACGGTGTCAAACACCCTTATTACCAGAAGGTAAAGAGCCTTGATTTATGCGTTGTTTTAAAAGGAGAAATTACTTTAATTCTTGATAAGACTGAGGTCCATCTCAAGAAAAACGATAGCATTGTTCAGCGTGGCACTGCTCATGCTTGGAGTAATAGGTCTGATGAGGAATGTATTATTGCAATTTCTTCGCATGATGCAAAAGAGTAAATTTAAGCGAAAGACTAAATTTACTCTATGATGCTGACATTAAAAGTAGGGTTGAGATCTTGATACAGTTGGGGTCCACTCGCAATCTGACCATGGCCCATCACCATTTTCTTTAATGTAGGAAACCTTACCAGCTTTTGAAGGGATTGCTATTCCAGCAAAGAAAGCCTGCAGCCAATCCAAAATGTAATCATGGTTATCCATACCACCAAGATTAGAAATAGCATAAAGAGGGTGGTATTGGTTTTCAAATACCCACATTTCTTTAGGGACTTTTAGGTCTTCAAAAGCTTCAATCGCTTCTTCAAGAGGGCATAGTGGGTCATATTCACCTGTAACGAGTAAAGCGGGGCATTGAATTTTATCAAGGTGACCACGAATTGTCATGTCTTTGGCTACTTCATTGTCAAATTTTTCCTCATCGTCATATCCGGACATATACATGAACATTTGTTTGAAACGAGGTGAAGATTGAGTAAAGATGGTGTTGTTTGGGTTGAAGCAGGCAACAGAAGAGACAACAACTGCGGCCCGGTGGTCGTAGCTTGAAAGTCTCAGGCACCAATAGCTTCCCATGCTAATACCATAAATGGCAATTTTATCTCCGTCGACTTCTGGACGGGTTTTTAAATAGCTAATGACGGCTGCACCAGCACGTTCATAGTTATCACCTACCGACCGAATCTTTTGAATATTTGAGTTTCCTTGACCTGGGCCATCCATTGCGAGTACGTGAAATCCTCTTTGTATGGCAATATTGTTGTAGGCTTTAGGAAAAACCTCTTTAGTCTGGTCCATCCCTGGCACGTAGATTACTATGGGTGCTTTACGGCGATCGGGGAGTAGGTGTAATAGACAAGAAATTGTTTTTCCATCATCAAATTCGACTTCAACACGTTCAATAGGATATGGAGCCGACTTAGTTCGAAGATCAACCATCTCAATTAGTTTTGAGCATAAATATTTTTTTACTGGATGATCATCATAAAAAATGGGATGTTGAGCCATACGATATCCTTCAACTGCATGGTCAAAGTGATAAGTGGCAGAAGAATGAGCACCTTTGGCTTGAGCCAGTTTTCCAAGTCTTTCATGACGTTCTGCTGCTTCGCGCCATATCTTAGGATACATTCTGTAATTGCGGGCTCTTTTACCACTAGGAATTTCAGGGTCATCTCGCTCGAAATTTTGTACGCGACCACGCATATTTAAAGCGAGGTCGAGCATCCATTGTTGGTTATCTCGTTCAGTTCTTAATTTTTTAATCATTAATTCTCTCCGTCTTAATTTATTTTAATTTGTGCTTGGTTGATAACTTTACTCATACGATTGAAATCTTTTAATTGGAACTCTGCAAATTCTTTAGAATTTAGGAGTACAAGTTGATAGCCTGCTTGTGCTGCTTTAGTTTTAAATTCTTGTGTACTAGTGATTTTTGCTACGTCTTGATAGATTCTCTGAACAGTCGATTGTGGGGTATTAATAGGGACATGAAAACCATTCCAACCAGAAAAATTCATATTGGGAAAGCCAAGTTCTACTAGTGTGGGTACGTTAGGAATATTGGAATCTCTCGATTCTGTAGTTACAGCTATCGCTTTTAATTTTCCGTCCTTGATGAGTGATTGAACAGAAGTTAGGGGGGCGAATGAGATTTGAACTTGACCTGCAAGAAGGTCACTGATAACAGCCGGATAATTTTTATAGGGAACATGGGTTAAATGTATATTAGCTTCTTGATTGAGCATTTCTCCAGCAATGTGACTCGAGGTACCTTGTCCTACCGAAGCATAATTTAATTGAATTCCGGGTTTTTGAGCCTGTTGAATAAATTCAACAAAGCTATTAACTGGAACTTGGTTGCTCATAACAATAACAAATGTTGATTTTGTAAAAAGTAGAACAGGTTGTAGGTCTTTAAAAAAGTTAAACTGCATTTTTGGTTGTAAAGCTTGAAGAGCTGGGTAGGCGCTTGACGACATCAAAATAGTGCTTCCGTCAGGAAGAGATTTTGCTACTGTATCTCCTGCCACCATTCCGCCAGCTGTTAGTCTAAGTTCTACTATGACGGGTTGGGCCCAAGTGATACTGAGTTGCTCACTTAGAATTCTAGCAATTTGATCTGCTCCCGAGCCAACAATAATTCGAATCGGTTTATTAGGGAATTCGTCTGCATAACAAAACTGATTCGAAATCAAGAATAAAACAAAAATAATTTTAGAAAGAATATTCATTAAAGCCTTTCAACAAAATAATTCGTCAAAAAAACTACTAGAAATTTTTAAGCTAACCGCAAAATTTCAGAATGAATTCATTAATTTATAATAGCAACTATTCTTTCATTATGATAAACCCTTAGTTTTCTCTAGGGCTATATAAATCAATGGCTCTCTATAACCGTTAGACATTGAACTATAAGATTTTATTATTAGGCAACTAGCTGAATTCAAGGTATAAATGTCGAAGAAATAAAAATTATAAAGATTTAATAATCTGGTGGAGGAGACAACTCACATGGCTAAAATGACAGGCGCGAAGTATTTTGCTGATGCAATGGTTGATTATGGTGTATCGCACATCTTTTTTGTGCCAGCATTTATGCTTAAGTCCTTTGCAGAAATGGAAGATTTACCCATTGCTAGGGTAATGACACACGGCGAAAAATCTGCAGCATACATGGCAGATGGATATGCTAGAGCGAGTGGAAAGCCCGGAGTTTGTATGGCACAAATGATTGGTGCATCCAATCTTGCGGCTGGTTTAAGGGATGCTTACATGGCTGGTTCACCAGTCATAGCGATTACTGGAGGGCCTACACCCGTATCGCGTCATCGCCATGCTTACCAAGAAGTTGATGATATTACACAATTCACCTGTTTAACTAAATCCAATTTAAGTGTTGATACAGTTGGACGATTGCCAGACCTTCTTCGCCAATCCTTTCGGATGGCCACATCAGGATCTCCAGGTCCAGTGCATTTAAGAATTCAAAGTCATTTAGGTCAGATCACTGAAGCTGAAGTAGAACTTAATCCTTTAGCAGAAAAAATGTATAGCAAGGCTCCTGCATTTAGACCTGCACCGAACACAAATGATGTGAAAGCAGCTTTAGATTTATTGTTAAAAGCCCAGCGCCCGATCGTTATTGCTGGTGGTGGAGTAATGCGATCAGAGGCTCAGAAAGAGCTTCTTCAATTTATTGAAAAAATGAAGATTCCAGTAGCAACTTCACTCAATTCAAAATCAGCGGTGGCAGATCATCATCCTTTGAATGTCGGTGTTCCTGGTTCTTACTCAAGAGATTGTGCGAACCGTGCTGTACATGAGGCTGATTTAATATTCTTTATTGGTAGTCATACAGGTGGTCAAGTCACTAACAACTGGATGTTTCCATCTGCTGATAAGCCAGTCATTCAGTTAGATATTGATCCTGCAGAACTAGGGCGCAACTATCCAAATATCGTATCTATCTTAGGTGACGCTAAAGTTAGCTTACAAACACTTTTTCAAATGGCTCCTGACAGACCATCTTCTGACCTTTCAGCTTGGCGTGCACGTGTACAAGAAATGGTTAAAGAATGGCGGACTGAAAATGACAAGCTCTCTACTTCAAATGCAAGCCCTATTATTCCACCGCGTATTTGTCGTGAAATTTCAAATGCATTACCGGAAAATGGGGTGGTTGTTTCTGACACGGGGCATGCAGGAATATGGACATCACGGTTTATTGAATTAAACCATCCTGAACAGCGTTATTTCCGTACCTCAGGATCATTGGGGTGGGCATTTCCAGCCTCACTTGGCGTGAAATGTGCTTTACCTGATCAACCTGTCGTTTGTTTTACTGGCGATGGTGGTTTTTATTATCATATTGGTGAACTTGAAACTGCAAAACGACACAACATTAATACTGTTGTTGTGGTTAACAACAATAGTGCACTCAATCAAGAGATTCGCTTAAATGATTCTGCTTATGGTGGAAAACAACGGGGTCGTTCTGAAGAAATGTGGCGTTTTCCTGAATTAAATTTTGCTGATGTTGCTAAATCTTTTGGTGTGGCTGGGATTCGAGTTGAAAAGGCTGAAGACCTTCGTGGTGCATTAGATGAAGCGATTGCAATGAATAAACCCGTAGTAGTCGATGTTGCAACTGATATGTATGCTATTGCTGAGCATCCGTGGACTGCAACAGGTAGAGATTTTCATTCTTATCAAAAAACTGGCGCTTAATACTTCATCAATAAAACATGAGGAGGCAGCATGGCTGAAGGAATTAAACCAATTCGTCGCGTTGTGACGGGTGAAGATAAAGACGGTCGCAGTTGTGTTATTTATGATGGTCCTGCGCCATCAGTTAGTGCAAATCAATTTAAGAAAGGCACTGGAATGACCGACATTTGGTTATGGGATAAAAATCCTGTGCCAATTTCTGGGACCAAAGATGATGGTGATGTACCATTTCATTTTGAACCCCCTGATAGTGGTGGTCGATTAAGAGTTGTTGAGTCATCACAAAAGCCTGTTGACTACGATCCTGCCACAGACAAATACATCACTGCTGAGCATCCTCCTAAAGTTACTGAAGGTGGAACGCATGAGCGTGGTAATCAAAATGTGTTTACCACACGTATTCATAAATCTGAAACTTTAGATTACGGTATTGTTTTAACTGGTGAGCGCATTTTATTAACTGATGATGGTGGAATGAGAACTTTATATCCAGGTGATGTCGTGATTCAGGTTGGAAGTTGGCATGCATGGCGAGACCTAGTTGGAAGCCAAATGGCTTTTGTGATGCTTGCTGGACAATTTGAGGAGTAGGATTGCTATGTCAAGAAAATTAGATAGAAGAGTGATTGTTGTTGACGAAAATAAGCGCTCAAAGGTAATTGCTGATGGACCTTCACCCTTTTTTATAGAGGATCCTGCAAGACCTGGATTTAAATCGTCACTTTTATGGGTATCAAAAGAGACCCCCGTTAAACTGTGGCAAACTCCTGAAGACTTTGATATTAAAAAGTATGGCATCAATCCTCCTAAAGGTGGGTCTCTTTGTAGGTATGTTACTTTTCCACCAGATAAAGATCTGAAACTTCGCATTAATGATTCTGACATTAGGCATTTTTTTGAATCTGCAGGGGCTCCACATAATTCGAGCTACGTAACATTAAGTCCTCACCCCTATATGGAAAAAGCCAATCGGCTTGATTTTTGTTTCATTATTGAGGGGAGTATCACTCTGATTCTTGATAAAGAAGAAGTGATCATGAATGCTGGTGAAATTGTTGTACAGCGTGGCACCAACCATGCTTGGAGCAACCATACTGACAAACCCTGTACTATGGTAATCTCATCTCAGAGCGCATCTAAGTAATTTAATCTTCAAGCGGAGGTTTTATGTCTTATCGTCCTAGGTCTATAACGCGGATAACTTTTCTTCTTGTGCTGACTAGTTATTTTTTATCTTTTTATTCAATTGCTATGGATTATCCCAATAAACCAATTCGGTTAATTGTTGGGCCTGGACCTGATGCAATTGCGAGAGCAGTTGCTGGAAAATTATCAGCGCAGTGGGGGGTATCTGTCTATGTTGAGCAAATTCCGGGGGCAGGTGGGGTTTTAGCCGCTCAAACTGTTGCAAAAGCTCCTGCAGACGGTTATACATTGTTACTGACAACTGGTTCATATTCCATTATGGAATATATTCAAGGAAAACCTAAAGTTTCATTACTCAAAAACTTTGAGCCTGTTGCGCAAATCGCATCTTTACCATTTTTTGTTCTCTTAAATCCTACTGTTCCTGCAAACTCCTTAAGTGAATTAATTCAACTTGCTAAAAGCAAACCAGGCACCATTAATTGCGCATCTACCGGGATTGGTACAACAGCTCATTTAGGGTGTGAAATGTTAAGGACATATGAGAAAGTAGAAGTCATTCATGTTCCCTATAATGGCACACCAGGAGCTGTCACCGATTTAATTGGTGGAAGAGTTCAAATGCTATTTGGAACAGGTCCAACTCTTGTGAATGTAGCAGCAGGTAAGTTAAAAGTTGTTGCGGTAACAGGCCCAAGCCGATATTCACAATTACCCCAACTACCTACCGTTGGGGAATCAGGTTCACCGCAATTAACTTTTACTTCTTGGAATGGGATTCATGCTCCAGCTGGGACTCCCCCAGAAGTAATTAATAAAATTAGTCAGGATATTGTAAATTTAGCCTCGAATAATGAAATAAAAGAGTTACTCAATAATCAAGGATTTAATCCTGATTTTAAAGCTGCTCCTGCCTTTGCTAATTTTGTAAAAAATGATTTACAGCAATGGGCAAAAGTGATTAAAGACACTGGCGCTAAAGCAGAGTAAGTTAAACTATATCTTCACATGAGGCTATTTTATTTATATTAGCCTCATATCTTTTCGATAATTCCGACGAAATCATATGAATAAATATTTGGGTATTTTCTTTTTTATTTTCAACACATTGCTAAACTCTGTTGCAATTGCAGAGACTTTTCCACAGCGTCCTATCAAAATAGTTGTGCCCTATGGTGCTGGCGGTGCAGCTGATCAACTGACAAGAATGATTGGAAATAAGTTAAGTAAGGAGCTAGGGCAGCAGGTTGTCATTGAAAATATTGCGGGTGCTGGAACGATTGTTGGCACTGATCGGGTTGCTAAATCAGTTGCAGACGGATATACCTTATTACTATGTAGTTCGACTAGCTTTGTTAATAATCCTATCTTTAAGAATAATTTACCCTACAAAGTAGAGCGTGATTTTAGTGGAATCAGCTTAATTGCAAGTTCCCCAATGGTTTTAATTGCAGGGTTACATACCCCGTACAATTCAGTTGCTGAACTCATCAAATACGCTAAAGAAAATCCAGGTAAAGTTTCTTATGCCTCAGCTGGCCCAGGATCGACTTTGCAATTAGCTGCTGAATTATTTCAATCTCAGACGGGTATTAAAATGCTTCATATTCCCTATAAAAGTAATATTGAAGCAGGGCAGGCTGTTTTATCTCAGCAAGTAGATATTGCATTTGATATTGTGCTTAGTTCTCAGGCTTTAGTGCAAAGTAAAAAACTAAAAGGTCTTGCAACTACTGATTTAAAGCGAATCGCTTTGCTTCCTAACTTACCAACAGTATCAGAGGCTGGGGTTTTGGGATATGAAATTGCGGCTTGGTATGGCTTTGCCACTCCTAAAGGGACTCCTACTGAAATCATTGATAAATTAAATCAAGCGCTAAAAAACATATCTTCAGATGCAGAGCTAAAGCAAAACTTTAACCAACTGGGTTTAGAGCTTCGTACAAGCGAGCCAAATGAATTAATGGCATTATCCAAAAAAGATCAGCAAAATTTAGCAAAATTAATTCAAGAGCGTGGAATTAAAGTAGATCAATAGAGATTGAATTTAAAAACCTTTAAATTTTGGTGTTCTATTTTCATGATGAGCTCTCATACCTTCGGCAACATCTTCGCTCCACTCTAAATCATGTCTCAATTCTTGGGAAAGAATAGATGCATTGATAAAGCCTGGTTCAAGTCGAGTATTAACAATTTTTTTAGCACCTTTGATAGCCAGGGGGCCTGCAAGACTAATTTTCTTGGCGATAAGATTGATTTCCTTCATGAAGGATGCCTTTGGAAATACCGCTTGAACGAGTCCCCATTGCTCTAGTTGCCTTGCTGTAATTTCATTACCGGTACATATAAGTTCTATAGTTCTGGCTCGGCCGATCAAAACAGGAAGTCTAACAGGGGCACCTGCGCCAGGAAAACCACCCCAACCAGCTTCAGGAAATGATAATGTTGCATTGTCACTTGCATACCGAATATCACAAGCTAATGAAAGTTCCGCACCTCCAGCGATAACTTTGCCGTTAATGCCAGCAATAACGATTTGAGGAAGATTTTCAATACAATCAAAAACTTTATTGCCAAAGCGTATTAAGCTAACCACCTCTTCTTTAGACATTGAGGATCGTAAGGCTGGATTTAAAAGTCCAAATGAAAACACATCTGATCCAGCGCCTGTAATGACTAATGCATGAGCAGTTTCATCCTTAGCAATGCACTCAAAGAATTTAAGCATCGCTTGCAAGACTTCTAAAGTAATTCTATTCTTATCATTCTCACGATTAATAGTGAGTGTGATAAGACCCTGATTACGAAAAATAGTAAGACCTTCTGGTAAAACTAATTGGCCTTCACTAATTCTTGAGTTTAATTGCATGATTACCTCTGTGTTTTAGGCGGCTTATAAGCTAGGAGTATTTTTTCTAAAAATAGACTTAATTGATTGACCGCTAGGCCAACAATTCCAACAACAATCAATATTCCAAATACCTGTGACGCATTAAAATTTCGTTGTCCGGCGATCATGAGTCCTCCAAGTCCTGGCATGGCGGTTAGCATTTCAATCAGAAGCGTAATGATGACGGCAAGAGGTGCAGCTACACTGATGCCAATCAGAAAACCTGGAAGTATTGCGGGGATTAATAATTTGCGTAAGATGTCTACACGGTTTAAGTGAAGTGTTTTACCCATCTCAAATAAACCATTTCCAAGTTGATTGATGGCAGAAACCACATTTAATAAGATGGGCCAAATGGAAGCAATCACAATCACAGTAATTTTCATTGTGGGGCTATAGCCTAGTATTAGAACAGCTATAGGGATAATGACAGGTGGTGGTAGACACCTGAAAAACTCTAAAACATACGCTATCCAAATCTTAAAAGTATGGCTAGTTCCAATCAAAAGGCCGATCACAAATCCCAAGAAGGAAGCAATAAAAAGTCCTATTCCAAACGTCCATAAAGTTTCGAGAAGTGCAGAATAAAATTGATGGTTTTTATTTAGTTTAAGAATGGATGCTAGCCATAGGCTTGGGGGTGGAAAATTAGTAGAGGTTGAAGCAGCAAATGTTTCCCATAGAATGAAGCCTATTAAGACAGGAGCACAGCTAATCAGTGGGTTTAAAAGTTTTTTAAATAGTTGCATTTAAATATTCTTTTAACTCGTTGTCCGAAGAAATTGACCTGGCATCAACCATTTAGCTAGTTGGATTAACAGTTGATTAACTAAGATTCCGATAACACCTAATGTAATGATATAAGCAAACATTTCAGCGGGATGTAATCCTTGTTGTTCGCGAATGATCGCATAGCCTAATCCCTCGGGGTTTCCAATCATCTCAGCGATAACAGCCATGATGACAGCAAGTGAAGCGCTAATTCTAAGCCCTACCAAAATTGATGCAGCTGCAGCTGGTCCATAAATAGAAAATGCGGCTTGGAGGGGGGGGATATGATAAATTTTTACTAACTCATGAAGTCGGTTAGATTGTTGATCGATGCCACTCAGGGTGTTTCCAACTATTGGCCAAAGTGTTGGGAAGAAAATAACGAGTAACTCCATTTTTAGAGAAAATCCAAATAGTATTAAACCTACAGGTGCAAATGCAACCCCTGGAAGTGGGCGAAGTAATTCGAAACTTGCCATTAAGCACTGTCTCAGACGAGATGATAATCCCATAGATATTCCAAGAATGATGCCGCATATTGCAGCTAGGAGCCAGCCAATCAAAGCTGCAGTTAATGTATGAGTAAGTTCGTTCCAGAAATTGGCTGTCAACAGCATTGGTAGCCAAGCTGCAGCTATTTGGCTAGGGGAAACAATAAATTCAAAATCATAGGAACCCAATCTTATCGTAGACTCCCACAAAAGGATAAAGATTAGAATCCCGCCAATTCCAGCAAGATTTTTATAAGAAAAAAATTGCTTCACGACTGGCCCTGAATTGCATGGTGGATATCAGATCTAAATTTCAAAAACGCTGGAAGTTCTCTAGTTTTGATTTGATCGCGAGGAAATGGCAGTTCGATAGAGAAATGAGAAGTTATTTTGCCCGGCGGACCAATTAAGACCGATACCTCGTCTCCCAAATAAATCGCTTCTTCAATATCGTGGGTAATAAATACAATACTTGCACCTGTTTCATCTCGAAGACGAAGTAATTCATCTTGAAGGCTCGCTTTTGTCATTGCGTCAAGGGCTGCAAAAGGCTCATCCATTAGAAGCACGGAAGGTCTAGTGGCCAAGGCTCTTGCAATTTGAACTCGTTGTTGCATACCACCGGATAGCTGCCATGGATAATCTTTAGCGCAGTTAGATAGTTTAACCAAATGGAGTGCTTCTTTAACTCGCTCTAGGCAAGCTTTTTTTGACAAATCTCGCTCTATGCCCAGTGCAACATTTTTTTCTACCGTACGCCAAGGCAGTAGTGAGTTTGAATAATCTTGAAAAACAAAGGCAACTCCGTCGGGTGGTGATGTGACTGGTTGGTTGTGATAATGAATTTGTCCCTTCGATGGGCTATTTAGCCCACCCAAAATTCTGAGTAAAGAGGTTTTTCCACAACCTGATGCGCCAACGATGGTATAGATTTTTTTATCATCAATGATGAGGTTAATATCATCTAAGACAGGCCTTTTCTTACCATCGACAATAAATTCTAGACCAATATTTTTTAATGTGAAGATAGCTGACACAGTAGTTAAGGATTAAAGATTAATTTAGACGCATCAACAGGCTGGCTGATCATATCAAGATTTCGTAACACAGTAGTCCAAGTATTCATTTGAGCTGGTTTTAAAGCGACAGAGTAGGCAGGAAATGGAATTGTATTAACTACGGCTGGCGGTAAATTGGTGTATTTAGCCATAATGACGCGAGCTTCTGCAGGATTTTTATTAATGAAATCGATGGCCTGATTTAAAGAAGTTGTCCATTTCTTTACTATTGGAGCATTTGACTTTGCCCATTGTCCTTGAGCAATCCAGAATGTAAATAAGGTTGGGTTATCAACTTCAAGAAGTGGATTTCCAATGCCGATATATTCGGGTTGAGAGAGTAATTTGCCGACAAAAGGTTGAATCGCTTCTATGGCATCGACGCGGGATGCTTTTAGCTGGTCGCCCATATTTGGAAAAGGTACTTCGATACCTCTGATGGTGCTAGGATCTCCACCATTTTTCTTAAACCATTCCAGGGTAGCAATATGCATGATTGCACCTAAACTTGGTGTTGCCACGATTTTACCTTTGAGGTCCTTAATGCTTGATATACCTGAATCTTTCTTTACAATCAATTGAATCGACTGATGTCCGGTATCCTCATAGACGCCTCCAGTTGTAGCAACAACATCTATCCCGCTCGAAAATGCTTTAATTAAGTCTGGTGGGGTTGATGCTGCAAAATCGAATTGTTTACCCACAGCTCCTGGAAGAAGTGATAGATTTTGAATTGGGGTCAAAGTTACGTCAAGGCCATTATTCTCAAATATCCCCTTATCTTTAGCTACCCAGGCAGGAAGCCAAGTTGCTGCTGGAACATAGGCTGCACGAATAGGAGTCAAAGTCTGTGCGAATACACTTTGAGTCAGACCGCAATTAAAGATAGCAAGTATCCCTCCAAGGATTAATGAGTTTGTTAAAGAGGTATATTTGAGTGTGCGCTTAAAAGTCATATTAATTCCTTTGAGTTTTTTGTCAATTTCATAAAAGTGAAAATGAAGACATAATTTGTAATAAATATATCCCCTTAAGACCGGAAGGACACTTGGGGTTATCCCTAAATTTAAACAATTGTTTAATATTTATTGCTTACAATATAGAAATGAAATTAAGAAATTAGTATTTACTAAAGAAAGGTAACTTTATGGATTTATTGCTCAAAGATTTAAGTACAACAGATAGATATAAATTTCTATCAGCGGTTGTTGTTCCAAGACCTGTAGCCTTTGTTACAAGTAGGAATGAAGCAGGGTTACATAACGCTGCACCATTTAGTTTTTTTAACGTATTTTCTGAAGATCCTGCCATAGTTGTTTTAGGTATTAGTACGCGTCCTAGTGGGCGTATTAAGGATACTGTTACCAATATTAGAGATACCAAAAAATTTGTGGTCAACATGGTCGATCGTTCAATTATTGGCGCGATGCATATTGCTTCTGCGGAAATCCCATCAGATGAGAGCGAAATTGACTATGCCGGTATTGATTTGGTCGATTGTCAGGTGATTGATGTCAAACGAATTAAACAAGCTCCGGTAAGTTTGGAATGCCAGCTATTTCAAACAATTGAACTATCAGAGAGAAGATCATTAATACTTGGGGAAGTATTAGCCATTCATATTGATGATGCGATTATGGATTTAGAGACTAAGAGACTTATTCCTGAAAAATATTCACCAATTGCTAGGTTGTACGGAGATTATTATGCATGGTTAGGAGATCGTTATACAAAGGCGATCCCAACGATGGAAGAGATTCGAACATTAGGTTTAAGAGCTGGCGATATCAAAGAGTAAATTGCATAAGAAAATATCCCACCGCGATCAAAGAAAGACGGTGGGATCTATTAATGATCAAATGATCCTAAATTAGGTGCCTTTGTTCATGAGCCCCAGTAATAATTGATTCGAGCGCTTTACAAAATTAGCAGGATCTTTTAACTGCCCACCCTCAGCGATCAATGCTTGATCATAAATGAGTAGAGCCCAGTCATTGAATTCTGTTTCTTGCTTTTTCAAGAATTCAATTAAAGGGTGATGTGGGTTGATTTCTAATATGGGCTTTGATTCGGGTGCGTTTTGACCGGCAGCTTTAAGCATACGAAGTAAATTAGCAGACATTTCATTTTCGTCTGCCACCAAGCAAGCTGGTGAATCAACGAGCCTAAAAGTAACTCGGACATCTTTAACCTGTTCACCAAGAGCTGATTTAGTTTTTTCAACTAAATCTTTAAATTCCTCGGCAGTTTTAGATTGAGATTCTTTCTCCTTTTCGTCTGCAAATTGATCAGCATCAAGATCACCTTTAGCAACTGATACTAGTGGTGTGCCATCATAGTCTTGCAAAAATGACAACATCCACTCATCGACACGATCAGAGAGAATTAAGACTTCAATTCCTTTTTTATGAAAGATCTCAAGGTGAGGACTATTTTTTGCTGCTTGGTAGGACTCACCTGTAATGTAATAAATCTTGTCTTGTTTTTCTTTAATTCGTTCTTTATATAGCTTTAAGGAAACTGATTGTTCATCAGAGTCGATATGTGTTGAAGCGAAGCGAAGTAGATCAACAAGCTTGTCTTTATTAGAAAAATCCTCACCCACACCTTCTTTAAGTACTTGGCCAAATTCAGTCCAAAACGAAGCAAACTTTGCTCGTTCTGTTTCACTCTCATTGTTAGCTAATTCTTCAAGCATTGATAAGACGCGTTTTGTAGAACTTTCGCGAATTGTTTTAACATCTTTAGATTCTTGAAGAATTTCACGAGACACATTTAGAGGAAGGTCCGTTGAATCGATAATACCTTTTATAAAGCGTAGATACGTTGGCATCAGTTGCTCAGCGTCATCCATGATGAATACGCGTTTAACATACAGTTTGATGCCACCGTGTTTCGAGCGGTCCCATAAATCAAACGGAGCTTTTGTCGGAATAAAAAGAAGCTGTGTGAATTCAGTACGACCTTCTACACGGTTGTGAGAATAGCATAGGGGATCAGCGGAGTCGTGGGAGATATTTTTATAAAATGACTGATATTCCTCTGGCGTAATATCTGATTTAGATCTTGACCAAAGGGCTTGAGCTGAATTGATTGCTTCAAAATCAGGTAGAGTCACCTGTTCATTTTTATCTTTATCCCATTCTTCTTTTTGCATCTCGATTGGAATCGAAATATGATCAGAATACTTTTGAATAGTCGATTTAAGTTTCCATTGAGATAAGAAATCATCTTCTTCAGCTCGAAGATGTAGAGTAATGGATGTGCCTCTCTTCGCTTTATCAATGGATTCTACGGTAAAGTCTCCAGCGCCAGTAGATTCCCATCTCACGGCAGATGAAGACGGATCTCCAGCTCTTCGAGATTCCACAGTAATCGTTTCTGCAACGATAAATGCAGAGTAAAAACCAACTCCAAATTGTCCAATGAGAGCAGCATCTTTTTGCTGGTCGCCAGTAAGTTTAGAGAAAAAATCTTTTGTACCTGAACGCGCAATGGTACCTAAATTAGAGATAATTTCATCGCGATTCATACCAATACCATTATCAGCAATGGTGATAGTGCGATTTTTCTTGTCGATAGTCAGTTGAATTTTTAGTTCAGAATCATTTTCAAAATATTCTGGGTGTGCAATTGCTTCAAAACGAAGTTTATCTGCTGCATCTGAGGCATTAGAAATTAATTCCCTGATAAAAATCTCTTTATTTGAATAAAGAGAATGAATCATCAAATGGAGCAGTTGTTTAATTTCTGCCTGAAAATCCATCTTTTCTTTTACTTGCTCTACCATTTTTTCCTCTTAAATCAATTGTGTACAATAATTTTTTTAAATTTCAACAAATCCATAGCCATTAGCTAAGTGCTTATTGTAATGTTGTTCTCAAAGGGAGATTAATGTTCTGACTCATCTCCCTTTGCGATTAAAACATCGATAGCTTCTCAGGCCGCCAATTTTTCCTGTGCCGTTAAAGGTGAAGATTGACTACTTTGAAGGCCTTGGGCAGGGAGTGAGCCATGACCAATCGTAATCTTCCTTGGTTTTTTCTCTTCAGGAATCACATTTTCCAGTTCAATAATTAAGAGGCCATTAACGATGTTTGCAGAACGAACAACGACTGTTTGTGCGAGGGTAAACTGATGGGAAAAATCCCGAGTTGCTACTCCTTTGTGAAGGTACTCTCCTATACGGGGTGCTTTGACCTGACCAGTAATAGATAGCTTATTACCTTCTGCATTGATTTCTAGTTCTGATTCATCAAAGCCTGCCACTGCAATCTCAATGGCATAGTCATGATCACTTTTTTTAAGGATGTTGTAGGGTGGGTAACTCGGTGATTTGCTACCACCTTCAACTGCATCTAGTTTTTCAAATGCATCAATAAATCTTTCAAATCCAACGGTGCTCAACAATAAATTACGACCAAAAGGGTAAGTCATCAAATTCTCCTTAAAATATAAGCAAGTTAATAAATTACTGAACCCCAAAGGCATCCAGTGCCTAATACTTAAGGGATTTTTCTCTAATTTCAAGGCCACCCTCCTAATAAATCTTGAACATCTTCAAATTGAAATATGGCTTAAATTCAATTAATTGTTTAAACTATGTAAAGCCAAAACATTTGGTAAAAATTATTAATAACAAAAGTAGAGACAGACATGCAAACAATGAAGAGCGAAGTGCGTGATGGAATGCGCATTGAATGGGATATGCCAATTCAAATGGATGATGGCGTCATTTTACGTGCTGATGTATTTAGGCCCGTAGCTGAAGGTAAATATCCAGTCATTATTACTTATGGACCTTATGCAAAAGGTCTAGATTTTAGAGTTGGCTATAAAAGCCAATGGTCAAGAGTCATCAAGGCAGTTCCTGAAATTTTAGAAACATCATCTAATAAATACCAAAACTGGGAGTTAGTTGACCCTGAGGTGTGGGTGCCAGATGGTTATATTTGTTTAAGGGTTGATTCTCGTGGTGCAGGGCGTTCTCCTGGTGTGATTGATTGCTGGTCACCACGTGAAACCAAAGACTTTCATGATTGTATTGAATGGGCAGGAACACAGTCTTGGAGTAATGGTAAGGTTGGTATTAACGGCATTTCTTATTACGCCATGAATCAGTGGACTGTAGCTGCGACACAACCTAAACACTTAGCTGCTATGTGTATATGGGAAGGCTCATCAGACTTTTATCGTGAGTTATGTCGTCACGGTGGTATTTTGTGTGATTTCCTAGGTGACTGGTATAGGCGTCAAGTAGTCACTGTGCAAAATGGTGTTGGTGATCGTGGAGCAATCAATGAAATCACTGGCGATACAGTTGCTGGTCCTTTGACTCTAAGTGATGAAGAGCTTCACGCCAATCGTGCAAACCTGGATGGTGAAGCAGAGAGTCGCGAATTACTCGATGATTTTTATAAAGCCAGATCTCCTGATTTCTCAAAAATTAATGTTCCATTGCTCTCAGCTGCTAACTGGGGTGGACAAGGATTGCATACGCGTGGTAATTTCGAAGGTTATTTAAAGGCTGGATCTTCAGAGAAATGGCTTGAGATTCATGGCGATACTCACTTCACCCATTTTTATAGTCGATATGGATCAGGTTTACAGCGTCAGTTCTTTGCACATTTTCTCAAGGGAGAAAAATCAGGTTGGGAAAACCAACCTAAAGTATCTGTCAATGTAAGAAGCCCAGGTGAATCCTTTAAGATACGCGCAGAAAATGAATGGCCTCTCGCTAGAACACAGTGGACTCCTTATTATTTAGATCCCAAAACAAGTCAAATGTCCCCTGGAGAGAAATCTATCCAGTCGACACTGACTTATGAAACTCAAGGTGACGGCATTACATTTATGACGCCAGTTCAGAGTAAAGATGTTGAGATTACTGGGCCTGTTGCAGCCAAAATATGGGTTTCGAGTCAGACGAATGATGCCGATTTATTTCTAGCATTACGTTTGTATGATCCTCAGGGTAAAGAGATTGTGTTTATTGGCTCGAACGACCCAAGGACACCAATAGGCCTGGGTTGGTTACGTGCTTCACATCGTAAATTAGATCCGTCACAAACCAAGCCTTATCGGCCTTGGCATACTCATGATCAAAAACAACCTTTACAACCTAACGTACCTGTTGAGTTAGATATTGAAATTTGGCCTACTAGCATTGTGATACCTGCTGGATATCAGCTAGGGCTCAATGTTCGTGGTAAAGATTACGAATTTGATGGAACAGATGCTGGGGTGGCACATGCACCTTATCAAATGAAGGGTGTAGGGCCATTTTGGCATCGCAATCCTAAAGATCGCCCAATGGATGTATTTGGCGGGAAAAATACCCTTCATTTTTCTCAAGAGATGCAGTCATATTTATTGCTTCCAGTGATTCCTGAATAAGAGACTACTCAAGGAATTTTTTTATTTAATAACTTCTAACTACTTAATCCATCATGACAATAGTTGCCTCATCAGAAACGAAAGAGTTTTTTATTTTAGACCGTAACGTTGATGTACCTATGCGTGATGGTGCTTTGCTCAAGGCGGATGTTTATCGACCTAAAGATCAAGGTAAATATCCAGCGATACTTAACCTTGGACCTTATCAAAAAGATAAATTATGGGTTACGCCGTCTAATCTAGAAGAAAAGCCTAATGAGTATATGAACTGGGAGACAATTAATCCAGAAATTTGGATCCCAGAAGGATATGTTGCTGTGCGGGTTGATGGACGCGGCACTGGAAAATCTCAAGGACAATATGAGCCATGGTCCTTAGGAGAATCAATTGATATCTATGATGCCATTGAATGGGCTGCGTCTCAACCTTGGTGTAATGGTAAGGTGGGCTTGTTAGGTATTTCTTATTACGCAATCAATCAATGGTTCGCAGCAAATCAGCAACCTCCCTCACTGAAGGCAATTATTCCTTGGGAAGGATTCGCAGATATATACCGTGATGGGTTATATCATGGTGGCATCATGTGTTTGTTTATGTCTAATTGGTACACGGCACATTTACTGCACCATAATTTAGGTCGAGCTTCACAGACTGTTACGAATGCCTGGGAGCGAAATGTTTTAAGCTTTTGGCTGCGTAATAATTTAGATACTGGAGCACTAAGGGGATCGCAGGCCGATTGGGATAAGATTACTGTCCCATTTTTATCTGTAGGTAACTGGACAGGAATGGCTCTTCATCTGAGGGGTAACACTGAAGCTTATATGTGTTCACCATCGAAGAACAAAAAATTAAGAATTCAAAATGGTAGCCACGTGCATGCTTTTTATACTACTGAAGGTAAGAAAGACCAAATGCGCTTTTTGGATTACTGGTTAAAGGGTATTGAGAACGGCGTGATGGATGAGCCACCTGTTAAATTAGCAATTCGTCATGGGGCAGACAAAATTGAATGGCGTTATGAAAATGAATGGCCTCTTGCTAGGACACAATGGACAAAATCCTATTTTGATTTATCTAAAGCAACGGGTCCAACCGGACCATTTACGAGCGCATTAACTCATAACAACCCAACGAAGGAAAGTTCTTGTACTTATCCTGCAACTGGCATGGGTACGATGGGTTCAACTTCTGCTGCATCAGCTCAAGTTATGGGTGGTGGCATTAAGCCTGATATGGGAGTAGCCCTTTACACTGAGCCCATGAAAGATGACTTAGAAATTACTGGCCCACTTGCCGCAGTTTTTTGGGTATCTAGTTCTTCTGAAGACATGGATATATTCATAACAATGCGCCACTACGATGAAAATGGCGAAGAAATATTAGAAACTGGACAACAGGGTGCACCTGTGCCTGTTGCCAAGGGATGGTTAAGAGTTTCTCACCGCGAACTGGATGAGAAAAAAAGCTTACCTTATCGCCCTTATCACCAACATCAAAGAAGATTGCCTTTAACTCCTGGAGAAATTGTTCAAGTTCAGGTTGAAATCTGGCCGACTTCTATGGTGTTTAAAAAAGGTCATCGAATGAGATTAGATGTACAGCCAAGAGACGGTATTGGAAGTGCATCATACCTCCATTACCATGCAGATTACAACACTGGAACAAATACGATTTATGCTGGTGGTCAATATGAGTCGTATATTCTTTTACCAGTCATTCCCAAGGCATGAATTGAAGATATTGCTTTAACAAAATAGGTAATGATTTTTTTGATGGATTAATGAAGTTCATACTTTTTGAAGGTGGGCCCATGAATTTAGTCTTATCATTTGTATTCTTTTTATTTTCTAGCATAGTATTTGCGCAATCAAATACGCCTTCTAGCATTGCTGATTATCCCAATCGACCGATAAGGTTAATTGTGACTACTGCTGCGGGTGGTGGATCTGATGCAGTTGCTAGACCATTAGAAAAACAATTAAGTGGGATATTAAAGCAGCCTGTGGTGATTGATAATAGACCTGGGGCATCTGGAATGATAGCAATGGAAATGGGAGCAAGAGCAGCACCTGACGGCTATACCTTGATATTTGCAACTGTAGGGACTGTCGCCTCAAATTATGCTTTACATGAAAAAATAAGTTATGACCCAATCAAAGATTTCACACCGATAACACGTATTGCAGATACTCATTTTGTTTTTCTTATTAACCCAAAGTTAGGCGTGAACTCATTAGATGAATTTGTAGCCTTAGCAAAGTCACGTTCAAGTTCTAACCAACTTACTTTTGCAAGTTATGGTGTTGGAAGTTATGCACAACTCCTGACAGAATGGTTTAGTTCAATAGCAGGCATCAAAATGATTCATGTGCCATATAAGGGAAGTTCTCCCGCTATGACAGATTTAATATCAGGTCAAGTCGACTGTTTTATTGACACTTTGCCGTCATCTATGCCCTTCATTCAGTCAAAAAAAGTTAAAGCTTTAGCAATTTCTGGTGACAAGAGAGGTGAAGGGGTTACTGCTGATATTCCCACATTTAAGGAATTGTCATATGGTGAATTTAAACCGATTGGGTGGTGGGGTTTATTAGCCCCAGCGAATACCCCAAGGCCAATAGTGATGAAGCTTAATGAAGCATTTCACAAGGCCTTATTTTCAGAAGAAATCGCTGAGAGATTTAAATTATTATCGGCTGTGCCCGTGGGTAACTCTCCAGAGGAATTTGCAAAGCAAATAAAAGAAGAGGTAGATATATATGTTAAGGTTGCCCGCAAAGCCAATATAAAAGCCGATCAATAATATTATTCCTAATTTGACTGGGTATCAGTAATTTCTGTGAGCTAAGCCGATCAGTGTAGTACTTAAAAAAGGAAATCCAGACATGTTAATGACTAAAAAAATATTGATTGTATTACTAGGGTTTTTCGTAATAGTTGCCAATGCACAAACTTCTCTACTTGATAGCACCCCGGCGGACCTAGGGTCTAACTCCAATGGAGTAAAGAAAAAGATACCATTTGCCGAGCGAAAAGCTAAGATGGTCGAACATGCGCAAAAACAATTGAATTGTATTCAAGCGGCTCAAAATGAGCCTCAATTAAAATCTTGTCGCCCAAAAAATCAAGGGCACTTTATTAAGTAGCTTACTAAGCTAGAATCTCTACAATGACGAATCAAAAAAAAAGCCTGCTAGGTATTAACTTAGCAGGCTTTTAGTTTAAGACAATTGTTGAATCGGTTACGCTTTTTTCAAACCTAGCTTTGCACGTGCTTCGACAGATGACATGAGCTCGCCACCGAGTGCATGAATAATCCCTTTTGCTTTATTGACTAGCTCAGCATTGGATTTGCACAATACGCCTTTTTCGAGATAAATATTATCTTCCATTCCAACGCGAACATGACCACCTAGGAGCCAAGCTTGAGCAACGATTGGGAATTCTGCTCTTGAAATACCAAAAGCTGCCCAATTTGCGCCTGCTGGAAGGAGTGAACTTACAAAGGTTAAAACTCTTGGGTCCATGCTAAAGCCATATTTCACGCCCATTACAAAAGTCCATAGACCGGGGCCTTCTAAAGAGCCATCTTTGAATAGGTCTAGAGCTAAATTCAGATCACCTGTGTCAAAAATTTCGAGTTCTGGCATCACACCTGCATCCCGAATCACTTTTGCCATTTTTCTTACATTGGTAGGTGTATTCATTACGACATCTAGGCCTGAGTTCATCGTATTGAGATCAAGAGAGCAAATATCAGGTTTCAGTGCGGCTATATGTTCAACCCTTTTTAATGGATGACAAAGGGTGGTACCTGGATTGAAATTCTTTGGTTCATCTTCATTTGGCACGAAACGACCGCCAGGACCTGTCGTTAAGTTAATAATGACTTCCTTATTTTTTTTCTTGATATAGTTAATTGTGTCGGCATAATGTTCCAGTTCCATGGATGGTTTACCATCTGGATGACGAACATGGATGTGGACAACAGCCGCTCCTGCTTCAGCAGCACCTAGACAAGATTCCCCAATTTGTTCTGGGGTAATTGGTAAATGGGGTGTCATCTCTGGTTTAGTGAGATTGCCTGTTACGGCGCAAGTGAGAATAGTTTTGCTCATACGTCTTTCCTTTGTTGATAAATTATTGTTATATTAAGTACACTATTAAAACATTTAAAACTAAAAAAACATCTAATGGCTAAAAAGACTTCTACCAAAATAACTAAAATCAAAGAACCACCTGCAAAAATAACTTCCACAAAATTGCTTGATGTTGCTGAATCTCTTTTCTCTGAGTTCGGTTATGCAGTCACTACTGTAAGAGATATTGCAGCGAAGGCCAAAGTGAACCAAGCACTGATTAGCTATCACTTTCAAAGTAAACATGGGTTGTTCATGGCGGTTTTTGAAAGACGCGCTACTATTATTTTGCATGAGCGCGAAAAATTGCTGAATGAAGCTAAAGTCAGAGCAGGTCAAAATGCTATTCCATTGCGCGAATTGATCTATGCCTTTATTTATCCGCCACTTCGCATGGCAGGAGAGGGGCGCGGCGGACGCAATTTTGTGAGATTGCAAGCCAGACTGCATCATGAACCTAAAGACATTGAGATGGAGCTAAGAAAGCGCTTGTATGACCACGTGAGTTTGAGTTTTGTAGATGAGCTCAAGCGAGCATTACCTAATTTATCAGACAAGTCGATCAGTTGGAGGCTTATCTTTGTCATGGGATTATATTTATATGTTGCATCCAACACAGGACGAATTGAAGTCATTTCAAAAGGAAATTCTAAAGGGACTAATTTAGAGGAAGCACTTCCAGAAATTTTAGACTTTTGCGAACAGGGGTTCCTAGCACCTGTCACTGGTCGGTTGTTATAAATATAACTCATCGATTTAATCGACCTTTGCTCCAGTATCTTTAACGACTTGAGACCAGTGTTTTACTTCGGAGGAAATGTAGTTTTTGGCTTCTGAAGTATTACCCCCAACGACGCCCAACCCGGACTGTTCGAATTTTGAAATGACATCGGGATCTTTTAACGCTTCATTGATAGCTTGATTCATCTTAATCACCATATCCATAGGTGTTTTGCTTGAGGCAAAAAAACCAGTCCACGTATAGTCGTTGAAATTTTTATAGCCTAACTCGGATAATGTTGGGACATCAGGTAAGTTTGGTAAGCGCTTATCGCTTGATACTGCAATAATTCTTACCTTACCTTGTTTTGAAAATTGATATACGCCAGTAACAGCTGTGCATGCGACTGGTGTTTCACCAGCAACCACTGCCATAGAAGCAGGGCCAGCTCCCTTATAGGGGATATGTGTGATGTCACTTTTCCATACGACTTTAAATAAATGTTCACATGTTAATTGTGGAGTGGTTCCTGAACCTGGAGATGAGAAAGCTAACTTTTCTTTAGTAGCATATTCTTTAAGTTCTGATAGTGATTTAACAGGAACTTTTTCGTTGACTGAAATAACATTTGGTTGAGTTGAAGCAACGATGACTGGTGTAAAGTCTTTTTCTGGGTTATATCCTGCGGATGGACCATACAAAGTAGGATTAACTGCAAAAGCCGTTGAGTTGACTAAAAATGTATAACCATCACTGATGCCTGCGGCATATTGTGTACCAATATTACTTCCGGCACCGGCCTTATTTTCTACAAATACGGATTGCTTTAAAATTTCTGATAGTTTTACAGCTAAGATTCGTGCCGTACTATCGACTGGACCACCCGGGGCAAAAGCAACGATTAATCGAATTGGTTTATTGGGGTAGGGGTCAACTGCAAATGCATTGAGCGGGAGTAGGCATAAAGAAGAGCATAAAACAAAAAGTATCTGAGTAACAAACTTTGTATATAAACGATAACTTTGAAACATGAGGTTCTCCTTTACCACTTAAATTACTTCAATAACTAAAAAAATATTACAGGGGTTCAAAATGAATGTATGAATTAAAAACACACACATTCATCTTGAGTTTTAAAGTCTAAGTCTTTATTTCCAATTACTTAATTGCTAATGGGTTAGTAGGTGAACCAACTGCACCAGTAATCGGAATAGCAGGGGCAACAAACATAAATTGATAAATGCCATCGGCAGCACAATCATCTGCGATATCTTTTAGGAAGAAAATTTCGCCCATGGTCATACCCATAATCGGAATCGTAATCCAGTGCCAAGGCTGATTAATCCCAGCCTCTGATTCGTTAGGGCGAACTTCACACCCCCAAGTATCGCTTGCTAAAGCGGCTAACTCCGTGCGCTGAATCCATTCCAAAGTTTCAAAGGAAAATCCTGGCGCATCTCCACCTGGATAACCATCCCAACTTCCAGCATTTAATTTTGCTTCCATATGACCAGTACGAACAATGATGTAATCACCACGCTTAAGTTCAACACCTTGTTTCTTAGCTGTATCGTCCAAATCGGCGCAGGTAATACCATAACCGTCTGGTAACACGTCAACGCCTTTGAAGCGGGCTACGTCGAGTAATACTCCACGTCCAACCATCTTGCTTTTTGTTTTCTCGATGCCGCACTTCGCAGCGCCAGCAGAAGAAACTTCACGACAATCAAAGCCGTTATACATATAGTTTTCATAGAACACATGTCCTAAGCCATCCCATTGCGTACCGCACTGTAAAGGCATTACTACCATATCATCAGCAGCACGAATACCCCGATGGTCTAACACACCTGAATAGGCATCAGTCCCAGTTCTTAACATAGTGTGAACTGGATTTATCCTGCCCATGGAAGGATATTTTGTTTTTGCACCTTGTGGACCGTTGTTATCAAAGTTCAGGGCTAAAGAAATAACTTTGCCTTTTTTGACCAGTTGAGCCGCTGCAACAATATCTTCTGGCTGTGTGTAATTGAGCGTTCCAATTTCATCATTTTTACCCCATTTACCCCAATTCTTAAATTTCTCTGCAGCAGCGCTTAAATCAGCGCGTGTAATCTTTTTCATTGTGTCTTCTCCACTCACATAAATTTCAAATTAAACAAGCGTTTAATTTATCAGCCAAACATAAGGAGGTCAAGTAGTTTGCTATAAGGGTTTTCCTGATTGTGATACTTAGCACCTCATTTTTTATAAATTTTCGCTCTAGGACATTGCTTTATATGTATAAATGTTTAAATACTCAAATAATAAGGGTTAACCCTAGTATTTTGAGTCATTGTGTGAAAGAATGAATAAAGCAATCAATGGAGGGAAATATGCGTCAATGTCCAAGATTTTATGAACTATCTCGGTGTGTTGATTTTGACTTACAGGGGAATATTGTTCAACCGAAAATTACTAATAATTGGATTTCCAAACCAACCAAACATTCTGATCTCTCTTGTGAAGAGAGAACGAAAGCAACTATATATGATTTAAAAACCTTAATTTTTGGGCTTGAAGAAAAACAAAATGTGGTTATTGGAATCCAAAAATAAGTTACAGCTTTTATCTTTTAACTCTTTGAAGTTTCAATGATTAGAATTGAACATGTTATTAACAGCGCTAAGGTTTTCTTGAGAATATTTGTTAAAATTGTGCAACATGAAGAAGCACAAATTAATGAAGGTTTTATTAATCATCCTCGGGTTAGCCCTCGTGTGTGGGGTTACTTATTATGCTCTGAACAAAGAGCAAAAGGGTCTTCATGCATGTAATGGATATTACAAAAATAGGCTTGAGGTAATTTCTTGTGGATTTCGTAAAAACCAATAGTGATTTACTTGGAGACTAATTCTAGTAAGTCTAGATCACGATTAGGGCCACCAATAATAGATACGCCAATAGGTGCGCCTAAATAGCTTGAGAGGGGTAAGTGCACCTGGGGCAAGCCTCCAATTCCAGCAATACACAGCATCATAAAACATAGCTTTCTAAACTCTTCTAATTCGGCAGCTGGTGTGTTGAGAAGAGGCGCAATCCCACCAACGGTAGGAACGACAAAAATTTTGCCATCCGCCAGTTCTTCATAAAGAAATTTTTGTATAGTTAACCTGTTTTTCTTAGCAGCTTCAAAATCAGCGGCAGGTAAACTCTTTGCATATTCAAACCTTCCTTTTAGGACTGATCCTAGTTCCTCAGAATGATCGCTAACCCATTGACCGTGTTCCTGCCAGACTTCACCAGCCTGCATGGTTCTAAATACATCAGCCCAATTATTAAGAGTATGGGGAGCAATTGAAACCGTATCAATTTGTGATGATCCGGCCCATTTTAAGAAGTCATTTTGCAATATGTTACTTAGCGGTTCAGGTATTAAATCAAAAGCTTCCTTTAAAAAAAGGTATTTATTAGAAGGCTGGGTAATAGATATATGTTTTGGTAAAAGAACTTGACCAATTTTCAACAGCAGACTGGGTGATTTTGTGAACCAACCGCAGGTATCAAAGCTTTTAGCAAGTGGACGGGCTCCAAGCAATGAGACTGCGCCGTGAGTTGGACGAATACCCCAAACACCACAAAAGCTCGATGGGGCTCTTACTGAACCTCCAGTATCTGAGCCAATAGAAAAATCAACAATTCCAGCGGCAACTGCAGCAACAGATCCATTAGATGATCCACCGGGTACTCTGTCTGGGGCTGCAGAATTTATTGGTGTGCCGTAATGAGCATTCATACCAAAAAGACTATAGGTTAATTCATCGCACCATGTTTTTCCGACTAAGTTGGCTCCCGCCTTTTGAAGAACTTGCACAACATGGGCATGGGCTTTTGCAGGTAAGTGTGACTTTAACCAAGCTGGGCTTCCGAAACCTGTGGGGCAATCAACCACATCAAAAATATCTTTTAGACCATAGTTAAGATGACTCAGTAAGCCGTTTGGAGCACCTTGTAATTCGCAAGGAGTGGGGCAAAATGAATTTACAATATCTTTAGAGTGAATTGAATTCAATGGATGCCTTTGATTTTAGGTTTAGGTATGCAATTAGTAAAAAATCTTCTAAAATGAAGAGTAGTTACTGATTTTAATGATTTTTCAAAAGTTAGGTATAAATGGACTACACTCAGCAGAGTTTGATTAGATTAGGAACCAAAGTACGGGTTGCTAAAAAAGCTCTGGGTTTTACAAACACCGATATCTCCTTTCAGTTAGGAGTTAGTCCTTCTACTCTTATAAAAATAGAAGGTGGGGAGAACGTTCCTATGGAGCAATTGATAAAAGTTGTGGAGTTTCTTGGCCTAAGAGATGATTTAATTGACTTATTCAGTCCAAGACCTATCTATATTGACGATAATCCAACCACCTAAGTCAGGTGAGTTTACATCTAAAGTCTTTAATAACATTTTTGCAAGACGACATGAGTTGGCTTAAAATAAATAATATTAATAATATTTAGGATTAGAGTGTCGCTCCTACTTCAACAAAATCTTTCAAAATTAGGTCAAAAAATCATCCTTACTAAAAGGGAAAAAGCTATCAATAACACTGATATTGCTCTGCAAATTGGTGTAAGTTCTTCAATGATGACGATGATTGAATCTGGTCAGCAAGTGCCTATGGCAACACTTATTAAGGTTCTTGATTTACTTGAATTATCTAGTGAGCTTGATACTTTATTTTCTCCAAAATAAAACAGTTGTATTTAATTATCTTTGATTGGGAGTCATCTTTCCCAAATGTTGGTATGGATTTCCGACGCCTGTCCCATGACCTGTAATCATTGCAGGTTTATTTTTGTAATTATTTTGTCCTTCCAGAATGTTTGAAGATTGATCTATTGAGATTGCCTCAATTTCTTGTTTTTTATTTCGGTTAAGTTGAGACTTCACTTTTTGATTCATTGATCTCTCCCTATATTTTTATTGAATTCCTCAGATATTATTCTAATATTTATAAGTAAATGAGGTGTAAATATTTAGAAAAGGGTATAAATCGTCAAAAGTGGATGATAGAGTCACTTTTTGAACATAAATGGAATTGGTTTGTATCATAGGATATTTATAAATTGATGGGACGCAATTGAACGCACAAGAATTGACTTGGTTATGGATACCTGCAACGCTAATTGCCGCTGCGTGCCAGGTCGGACGTAATGCAATACAACGAGGATTAACAGAGAAGCTAGGAACTATTGGTGCAACCCAGGTACGTTTCTTGTATGGATTTCCATTTGCTATTGTATTTGCCGCTATTGTACTTTGGTTAACGGGGTCAGATATTCCACAGATGGATTTGTCATTTTTTATTTATATTTGTATTGGCGCAGTAGCTCAAATCTTAGGTACAGCACTAATGTTAGGAGCCATGCGTCAAAGGGCTTTTGTGGTGGTTACAGCTTGGACTAAAACTGAACCTATACAGGTTGCATTATTCGGCGTCATTGTTCTAGGAGAGCACTTGTCGATTGCAGCTGTCATCGCGATTATGATTTCGACAGTGGGTGTTTTATTAATGATTAGGCCACCACTAGCTCAAGAGGAAAAAAACCTTCACCATTTAAAATCTATTGCAATGGGAATATTAGCTGGGACATCTTTTGCAATCGCGGCAGTAGATTTTAGAGGTGCAATTTTGTCATTACATGGCAGTAATTTTTTAGCACATGCTTCTTGGGCTTTAGTTTTTGGCCTTGGTATTCAGGCACTCATTTTGACTATATGGATGATCATGTTTCGGCGAGAAGCATTACTTGGTTGTTTGAAAGCTTGGCGCATATCAATTTGGGGTGGATTATTAGGCGCATGCGCCTCACAATTTTGGTTTATTGGATTTGCACTCACGATAGCAGCAAATGTGAGGACTTTAGGTCTCGTTGAAATCTTATTTGCGCAAATTTTGACATGGCGGGTATTTCTTACTAAAAGTAATCGTAACGAAAATATTGGAATTATCTTAATTGTGGTGGGGATGCTTATTTTATTGTCTTGGTAAAGCCTTTATAGAGTATTTACTTTTGATAGAAAAAATTCATTAATTCTCATAGGGATATACCCCATTATTTCTTGATTAATTAGTGAACAACTTGACCTCTACTATGATGAGGATTAAATTGATAATAGAGCTTGCAACACTTTAGGCGAACAAATTTCGAGGCAGACTATGTATATTAAAGGTTCATTTTTGGGGTTAATTTTATTTTTAAATGGGCTATTTTCTTTAGCTCAAGCTCAGGACAAAGATAAAGTTTTATCCATAGACACATTCATTCCCTATGTATCTACAGTACCTGCAAATAAAGATCAAATAGTAGGTCTTCATTTGCGCGAAAGAGTTTTAGAAAGTACTCAAAAAAATACCGCCAAGGGGACCAAGCCTGAGGTGGTCTTATTTGTCCATGGTGGTTTCTCACCTTCAACAGTTGCGTATGATCTTAACCACAAAGATTTTTCCTGGATGGCTAATTTAGCCAAAGATGGCTTTGATACATTTGCACTCACTATGACGGCATATGGCAGCTCTCCAAGACCCTATATGGATGACCCATGTAATGTTGATCCAAAGCAGCAATCAATCCTAATCCCACACATTTTAAAGGCCCCCTGTACTCCTCATTACCCATATAAATTAGTTTCAAGTCAAACTGAATGGGACGAAGTGGAGGCGGCAGTCAGATACATTCGAAAAATAAGAGGTGTAGATAAAATCAATTTAGTAGGGTGGTCTACAGGTACACCTCGAATTGGGGGATTTGCTGCTCAGCATCCTGAGATGGTTAAGCGTATTGTATTTTTGGCGCCAGCACCATTTTTTGAAAATGACAAACCTCCAGTCACATTTCCAGAGCCAGGATCACCTGTTTTACTACAGACGCGCGAGCGTTTAGAAGGTGAGCGATGGATGGCAGATGTTAAATGTAGTGATCAAATTGATGATGCCGATATTCGTGATGTGATGTGGCGAGAATTAATGCTCGTTGAAGGTGCTGGCGCTAACTGGATTCCAGGAGGAGTTATGCGTGCGCCCAATCGAATGAATTACGGATGGAGAGAGAATGTTCCTAAAATTAAGGCGCCAACTTTAATTTTGTTAGGTGAATTTGATAATTTTGAGGCAAGACATGATGCATGGAAAGCGTTAACCGTAGAGAAAAAAGCTTTTCTAAAGGTTGCCTGTGGTTCGCATTATTTGCAATATGAAAGACAACGTCCTGTGGTATTTAAAGCGACAAAAGAGTGGTTTAAATACGGCACAATTAATGGAAAAGACAGCGGTTATTACTCGGCAGATTCAAAAGGTGTTATTCAGTAAACCGTGAACAATAGAAAAAGGGGCAAACGCTCTTTTTCTAGCTTGTTTGGATTTCTTTAAAACCATAAATTTTTTCTGGATTTTTGACCATAATTTTTTGGACCAAATCCTCGGTCGCTAGCCATTCAAACAATTCTTCTTGAAGTCTGTTTTTAGAAATATTTCGAAATGGAATTTCTTCTAAAGGACTTTTATCTTTGATGAGGTTGGTATGAGGCCAGTCACTTGCCCAAAGTAACTGATCTGGACAAGCAGAAGTTAACAAATTTACAAAGGCAGACAGATTATTACTTTCTCTCTCAGAAATACACTGAAGTCGATAGGAAGCTGATAGTTTCATAAAATGTTGGCCATCGACTAAGATCTTAAGTAATTGATCGATCATTTTGCTCTGACGTAAATTCTTTGGTGTCATTAGTCCAACATGGTCAATAACGAGCTTAGTTGAATTTTGAAGCATTGGTAAAAAGGCTTCTGTAAGAAGACTTGGTTCACAAAATACCTGAATATGCCATGGGCAAGTGATTGTAGTTGTGTCATATTCCATCGTTAAAGAGGATTTTGACATTGCCGATAGCTTCTCAGTCCAAGATGAGATTTCTTGTTGAAGTTTGCTAACAGTCCAAGGATCTTGTGGATTATGTCTACTTGCAATGTTTAAGCGGACGCCTCGAACTCGATGAATATGAAAGTGAGCTAATTCCTCAAAACCAATCCCAATAGGAAGAACAGCAACTCCTCTCGCAGTATCTTTTAATTCGGCGAGTGCAGTAATCATACAACGGTTATCTTCACCATAAACACTTGGTTGAATCAACACAGTTCGAGTTAAATCTAAACTTTTTAAGTGGTTCTGTAAGTCCCGAACACTTGCTTCGATTGGTGTATATGTTCTGTCTAGTGCCATCGGATATTGATCAAGGTGACCAAAAATATGGACATGGCTGTCACACGAACCTTGCGGTAGTGTTGAAGTCGACAGAATAATATTCACACTACTATTTTAGTTTGTTGCAACAATTTCACAAGTGTATGACCTGTTTCTTGAGTCCCTAAATTGCCCCCAATATCCCGAGTTGTTTGACCAGATGAAATGGCAAGGGCAATACATTGATTAATGTGGTTTGAAGCTGTGATATAACGATCTTGTTGTGTGCGAGATCCGAACCATTTTAGTAATTGGGACGCTGAGGATACTGACGAAAATGGATTAGCAATATTTTTACCAGCGATATCTGGAGCTGAGCCATGTGCAGCCTGACCCATTGCGTATTCTTTTCCGGCATTTAATGAACCCCCTAGACCAAGGCTACCCGATAACTCAGCGGTTAAATCAGACAAAATATCCCCAAACATATTAGTAGTGACGATAACATCAAATATTGCTGGGTGACGGACAACGTGAGCCATCATCGCATCCACAATAAAATCATCGATTTGAACTTCTGGGAAATCTTTTCCAATACGGTGGCAGGCATCGATGAACATGCCGTCTCCAATTTTTAAAACATTTGCTTTATGAACTATAGTGACATGTTTTTTGCGGGTCATCGCAAGTTCAAATGCCGCTCTAGCGATACGCTCACAACACAGCAATGTAATCCGTCGAAGAGAAATAACAACTTCGGGGGTAATGAGCATTTCACTACCGCCAGATTCGACATTTCGGTCAGAATAGAATCCTTCTGTGTTCTCTCGAACTACAATAAGATCAAATTCTCCAAGTCGTGCTGGGATACCTTGGTAGGTTCTTGCCGGTCTAATATTTGCGAATAGGTCAAGGCTTTTACGAAAAAACTTAGAGGGGTTGATCTCTCCCTTCGACTCATCCTTAAAATCAAAAGTAGACATGGGACCCAACATCAGTCCGTCTGCTTTTTTAACTTTTTCTAAAAGCTCTGGCCTGACTGTTGTTCCATATTTGCTAAGACTATCATGACCAGCAAGATCATGATCTAGTGTTATACCTAGATTAAATAGTTTGGATGATGCCTCAATTACTTGGGTTGTAACTGACATTGTTTCAGGACCAATACCATCTCCTGGCAAGATAATCATATGCATACTTTATTTCCTTAATTCACGAAATTTACAGGGAGGGGGAATTTAATTTGCTTCACTTTTGATCCCAGTGGTCTTAACGAGTTCTTCATATTTTTTAGATTCTTGGTTTACAAATTCAGAAAATTCAATGACGCTATTTTTTTGCGATAGAACGCCGTCTCTTTCAAGTCTATTTTTTATTTCCGTCTCTTGTAATATTTCATTGACTGCAGTGTTTATTTTTTCTACGATGCTACTCGGGGTGCCAGCAGGAGCAAATAATCCACCCCAGAGACTAAAACTAAAATTAGGTATTCCGCTTTCTGCTACTGTGGGAGTTTGTGCTAATGCTGAAATTCTCTTTTTGGTTGAAACTGCAAGTCCTCTGACTTTCCCAGAGTTGATATGTGGCATGATGCCAGCAGCACTTGAGAAGAAAAAATCAACCTGACCTCCGAGTAAATCAGTCGTGGCAGGGCCGGCTCCTTTGTAGGGAACATGAGTGAAGTGGCCATTTAGATATAAATCGAGAGCTGCGGCACACAGATGACCTGGAGTGGCCGTACCTGATGATGCATAGCTCAGACTATTAGGATTCATTTTTGCAAAAGACATCACTTCAGATATATTTTTAAATTTACTACCTGTAGCAACTGACATAACGAGGGGTGCATCACCAACCAACACAATAGGTTTGAGATCTTTACTGGGGTTATATCCTAAGTTTTTCATGACCCAAGGATTAATTGAGATTTCACCAGTTTGTGCAAGTAAGAGTACATAGCCATCAGGTTTGGCAGCTACTACATAGCGTGTGCCAATCATCCCGCTTGCACCTGGTTTATTATCAACAATCACAGATACGCCCCATTTAGAGGTGAGTCGTTCGCTAATTAATCTTGCAAAAACATCACCTTGACCTCCAGGTGCATATGCAACAACGATAGTAATCGGTTTTTCTGGAAATTTTGATTCAGAACTTTGAGAGAAGCTTGAGAATGAAATTAGGCCACAAACACAAGAGATGAGTAAATGGATAATTAAACTAAATGACAACAATTTGGGTTTCATGAGGATCCTATTATGAATAGCGAGTTAAGACAGGAAATTGCCGATTCTATGAGTTATTTTAAGCTTTTAAAAGTTATTGCTATGAATCTGGTTGTCATAATAGAAACACTTGGTATAACTCTCTGTAAAATGGTCTTGAAAGGCAAATTTCTGTTGCTTAGCTTGTTATCAGTACATTGTATTATTTATGATAAATCACACATTTAAGATTCTCTGCGTTGCACCTATGATGGAATGGTCTGATAGGCATTGCCGATCTTTTCATAGGATATTGAGCAAAGAGGCCATTTTGTACACAGAAATGGTTAATTCTGGAGCAATTATCTTTGGTGATAAAGCAAGACACTTAGATTTTGACAAAAACGAACACCCTGTAGTCCTTCAACTAGGGGGGAGTGAACCTGAAGATATAGCAAAAGCTGCAAGTATTGGTCAACAGTGGGGTTACGACCAAATCGACCTTAATTGTGGTTGCCCGTCTGAGCGTGTTCAGCGAGGATCATTTGGTGCGTGTTTGATGCGAGAACCCGAGTTAGTTGCTACTTGTGTCAAAGCAATGAAAGAAGCGACTGATATTCCGATATCTGTCAAGCACCGACTAGGTTTGGATGAGATGAATCCGGCAGAAAATATCCAGGATTATCAATTTGTTTTAAATTTTATTTTGAAAGTTGCTGAAATGGGTGCATCTCAGGTAACGATTCACGCACGTAATGCAATTTTAAAAGGATTGTCTCCAAAAGAAAATCGGACAGTTCCGCCATTGAGGTATGAAGTTGCTAAACAACTGAGATTAGATGTTAAGAAAGATTTTCCGGATTTTAAGGTGATTTTAAATGGTGGATTAGAAAATAATGCAGATATAGCACGACATTGGGATGATTTTGATGGATTCATGATTGGTAGAGCCGCTTATCATCATCCTGCAATTCTTATTGGTTGGGATAGATTGATTCAATCAGGTGGCAAAGATTATGGATATTTTCTCAATGAGAATGTTTGGTTGGAAATACAAGAAAAAATCATCACTTATACACAATCCTGGTATCGAGAGTGTCAACAAAAAAATCAACCGTTTCATATTGGTTCAATCACCCGTCATATTTTAGGGCTGGCGTATGGGCTAGCAGGTGCAAGACATTGGCGCCAAGTGCTATCGGATCATCGTATTTTGCATCAAGTGCAATCAGAAAAAAGTATTAGAGATTTCTTTGAATCAGCATCTCAAAACTTAAGAATTTTTTCTGCTGATAATGAGGAACTTACTTTGCTGGTTGGAACTGAAGAATAAATATTTAATCTCCCCGACTATTTCTCCATGACTTGATAAAATCGAATATTAAGTCAAATCAACTGAACAACTATAGAAAGACTGCTATGTTTAAGGCGCTTGTTTTAAGAAATCAAGATCTATTTTCTGCCCAAGTGGAAGATTTAGAGGAGTCACAATTACCGCTTGGGGATGTGCTGGTGGATATAAAGTATTCAACACTTAACTATAAAGATGGTTTAGCAATTACAAACAAAGCTCCTGTTGTAAGAACTTGGCCCATGGTTGCAGGTATCGACGGTTCGGGCACCATATTGGAATCTTCTCACCCCAATTGGAAAGCAGGAGATCAATTTATTCATAATGGTTGGGGAGTTGGAGAGACGCATTGGGGATGTTTATCTCAAAGGGCAAGACTTAATGGAGATTGGCTAGTCAAACTACCTACTGCCTTTACTTCTAGACAAGCTATGGCTATTGGAACTGCAGGGTATACAGCAATGCTTTGTATTCTGGCACTTGAAAAACATGGTGTTAAGCCTTCGGATGGCGAGGTTCTTGTGACAGGTGCTACAGGTGGTGTTGGTAGTGTTGCGATTGCACTTTTATCAAAGTTGGGATATTCAGTTGTTGCAGCTACAGGTAAAGTGCAAGAAGAGCATTATCTTAAATCTTTAGGGGCTACAAGTATTATTGAACGTCAAGCATTATCAGAACAAGGAAAACCTTTTCAAAAAGAACGTTGGGCAGGTGTTGTAGATTCTGTAGGATCATTTACTTTGGCCAATGTATTAGCCCAAACTAAATATTCTGGAACTGTTGCTGCTTGTGGATTAGCGCAGGGAACGGATTTACCATCTACCGTGATGCCCTTCATATTACGGGGCATTACCTTAGCTGGAATTGATTCTGTCATGGCGCCTTTAGAAAAAAGACAAGAAGCCTGGATGCGTCTTGCAACCGATTTGGATGTTGAAAAATTAGAAACAATGATTGAGGAAATTCCTTTAACTCAGGCAATTAAAAAAGCGCAACAACTCATGGATGCAAAGCTGAGTGGTCGGATCGTCGTTAAGCTTTAACTTCGCTGAAGAACTAGGAGTGTGATACCTGGATTACCCATCATGTCATGAGTTAATTCTTTTCTTAGGTTTGGGTGGTTCTGTGTAAACTCTGCTAGACCTTGCGCATTTAAAGAAAGTTCTTCTCCAAGATAAACGCCTCGAATAATATGGCTCCATCGACCGTGCATCATTGCTTCTCTGAAGGCAACACGAATTCTTCCGCCAACGCCAGATGATCCATGACCGTGAATCACTCGTACCATTTTAATTCCTGCTCCTTGTATTTTTTCAAGTTGATGATAAAAACGCTCTAGTGCTTCATCTACTGTTGGCATATGAAGTTCTATATTAATTGTAAAGACTGGTAGTTTTTTAGAAAGCTCGGTAACGATTTCATCATGGTTACAAAAACGACAAACCTTCTCTAAAACTGGTCTGGGATTTCCGCACATTGCGCAAATAGCATAAGATTGTGGCATAGTATAAAAATTGATTGATCTACTGTAACTGTATCTTAATTATTAGACAAAATTAGAAATGTCAAAAATATAAGTTTTATAAATTTAGGAAAAATAATGATTAAAAAAATTCTACATCTCATTACGCTTACCATTTTGGTTGGTTGTGCTAATACCGGCTCTAATTTCAAGCCAATTATTGATCAAAAAGGTATAAACATGGTTGTTTATGAAAACGACTTAACAGATTGTCAGGCTTTATCTACTGACACATCTAGTGCAGGTAAAAAAGCTGCAATGGGCGCTACTGGAGCAGCTGCAGTCGGTGCCTTGGTCGGGGTAATCACTGGTGATTCTGGTAAAGCTGCGCTCCAAGGTGCCGGCATAGGCGCTATTGTTGGTGGATTAAGTGGTGGAGCGGGCGGGATGAAAGAACAAGAAAGTATTATAAGAAAGTGTTTAGCGGGACGCGGTTATAGAGTGCTCAATTAAACAACTATTGAATCCATGCGTTTTTTTATTTTGTTGTGATTAATGTATTCAAGAATAAGCTCATGACATCTAAGTACTCTTTCAAGATTTTTGTTTTTTTAATATATGTTAGTCTATGTTCAGGCTGTATGCTTGCTCCATTGGTATCATCTAGCGTTGCTTCCATTACTTCAACTGCAGGAGTAGAAAGTCTTGCAGTTTCAGGTGCAAGTTATGCTGCAACAGGTAAGGGAGTTTCTGATCATGTCATATCAGGTGTTGCTGATCAAGATTGTAATTTGCTTAATGTTTTTAAATGGCAAAAAATCTGCCAAGACTATGATCCTAATAAAATCCCAATATATGAAAAGACAAAGCAAATTAGGGTAGTAGAAATTAATCCTAGTGGGGATAAGCCAAAAATTGAAAAATAATATTAATTAATAGCTATTTAGTTTTAAGCACCGGTGTTTCACGAGTAATTTCTGGAAGCATAAAGTCAAAATCACATCCCAAATCAGCCTGAGTGACAGTACTTAAGTAAAGTTTTCGGTATCCACTTTTAGCGCTAGGGGGTGTTGCACCTAATTGCGTAAGTCGCAGCTTAATTTCTTCATCTGATACATCGAGGTGAATACTTCTTGCATCTACATCGAGTTCTATATAGTCGCCATTTCTTACAATGGCGAGTGGGCCACCATCTGCAGCTTCAGGAGTGATGTGCAGGACAATTGTTCCAAATGCTGTTCCGCTCATTCTTGCATCTGAAATACGAACCATATCTTTTACGCCAGCCTGTGCTAATTTTTTAGGAATCGGTAAATAGCCAGCCTCAGGCATACCTGGAGAACCTTTTGGACCAGCATTTTGAAGGACAAGTACATCATCTGCAGTCACATCAAGGTCAGGTGAATCTATTCTAAGTGTTAAATCCTCTAAGCTTGAGAACACAACAGCACGTCCACGATGCTTGAGTAATTTAGGCATTGCAGAAGCATGCTTTATCACTGCACCACGTGGCGCAATATTGCCACTTAAATAAGCAAGACCACCGACTGGATAAACAGGATCAGATGCTGTCCGAATGACTTTAGAGATACCATCAAATTGATGCGCATCGATTTCATCGCCAAGTGTTTTTCCTGAGACGGTCATACAGTCGAGATGAAGCCAGGGTTTGAGCTCTTTAAGAACACTCATGAGGCCGCCATCCTCATATAAGTGCTCCATATAAAATGAGCCACTTGGCTTGAGGTCAACTAGAACTGGAATTTTACGACCCAATTCATCAAACTTTTTCAAATCAAGTTTAATACCTAATTTTGCAGCAATGGCCGTAAAGTGAATTAATGCATTTGTAGATCCACCAATAGCATGTAGGACGATTAATGCGTTTGTGATAGCTTCTGGAGTCATAATTTCTTTGGGAGAAATCGGTTCTTTTGCTAATTCAACAATGCGTCTTCCAACATCTTCAGAATGACGTAAGCGCTCTGCATAGACTGCTGGAATTGCTGCAGCTCCTGGTAAACTCATGCCCATAGCCTCCACCATACAAGCAATCGTACTTGCTGTTCCCATGACCATACATGTGCCAGTGGTTGGCGCTAGTTTCTCATTCACACTATCAATTTCATATTGATCAATTTCACCGGCTCTGAACTTGCCCCAAAAGCGTCTGCAGTCTGTACAAGCCCCCAATCGTTCACCTTTGTGTTCGCCTGTTAGCATTGGTCCTGTTGGAATGACGATGACGGGTATATCTTGGGCTGCTGCTGCCATTAATTGAGCTGGAATAGTTTTATCGCATCCCCCAATAAGGACCACGGCATCGACGGGTTGGGCTCGCATCATTTCTTCCGTATCCAAAGCCATTAGATTGCGCAAGTACATACTGGTTGGGTAGGAAAATGATTCATGAATAGATATGGTTGGGAATGTCATGGGCATACCACCGGATTGCATTACCCCGCGCTCAACGGCGCGAATAATTTGCGGCACATTGCCATGACATGGATTGAAGTCACTAAATGTATTGGTAATGCCGATAATAGGGCGATCAAGAGCTTTATCTCCATATCCCATCGCCTTAATAAATGCTTTTCGTAAAAACAAAGAGAAAGCAGTATCTCCATAACTTGTCAGTCCTTGGGTAATACCTTTAGTTTTAATTTTCGATGTCATATTTAGATGATGAGGTGAAGGTAACTTGATTAAATAAATTGTTTATTAAAGTCCGGTCATTGCAAAGTTAATTTTATGTAGGCCTTTAATCAATGATTGGGATTGTTCACGGCTGAGATCCACTAAGGGGGGAAGTACATGACCCCATAGACTGTCCTGACTAAAATAGGCTACAGCAGCTTTCATGGCAGGAATCATTGGGTATTGGGAAAAAGTGGCGCGGACTACATCAAGGGCTTTTTGCTGTTCATCAGCATTTGAGTCTTGCCATGTTTTAGCGAGCTGAGCAATTGCTAAAGGGTTGATGTTTGCAGTTGCAGATATACATCCTACACCACCAGAGCGAAGAGTCTTCAAAAGAAAGGTCTCGCTTCCTGCGTAAACTTGAAAGTTAGAAGGGGCTAAACATGAAATGACTGATTCGGTATAAGACCAGTCACCAGAACTATCTTTAATTCCAACTATTGTGCTTGGGAAAGCTTTTACAAGCCGTTCAAGTAATGTCAAGCTAAGAGCAACCTTTGACACGGGTGGAATGTTGTAAACATAGACTTTTAGACGAGAATCAGCTACTTGTTCTATTACACTTGCATAAAAATTAAATAGCCCCTCATCTGGAACATCCTTATAGTAAAAAGGTGGCAACATAAGGGTACCGGCGCATCCTAAAGTTACTGCTGCTTTGGTCATTTCTACAGTTTCCTGAATAGAGCATGCACCAGTCCCAGGCATTAAATGTTTAGGGTTTATGCCGCCTTTAATCAGTTCATCTAATAAATGTAACTTTTGAGACGCAGCCATTGAGTTGGCTTCAGAATTTGTCCCAAAAATAGCTTGTCCAACCCCATTATGATCTAGCCACTGGCACTGTTTAATCAGTCTTTTAGCATCCGGAATTCCAGAGGCTAGAAATGGCGTGAGTACCGGAGACAAAACTGCTGGAAGCCCATATTTGGTAAGGTGCATTATAAAAACCTAAAATAAAATTGGAGTAATTAGTGGCGTTTGATGAATAAAAGCATCGATATTGTTAAGGCTTAAAGCTATCATAGCTTGCTTTGTCTCAAAGGTTGAGCTTCCTAGATGTGGAGTAAGGTATAAATTATCAATATCAAAGAGATCTGGGTTAATGCTTGGTTCTTTAGGGTAAACATCAAGAGCTGCAGCGCTTATCACTTTATTTTTAAGCGCTTCTATGAGATCTATCTCATTGACTACGCTACCACGAGCGACGTTAATAAAATATCCTTGAGGACCTAAAGCCTCAAAAACTTCTAAATTTGCAATTTTTTCAGTGACTGGTCCACCTGGGCACATCATGATTAGAATATCGGCAGCATGAGCAAGGCTAGTAATGTTGTTATGGTAGGTATAGGGCAGCTCTTTTTTGTTAGGAGTCGTGTAGGCAAGTTTCACTCCTAAAGGCAGTAAGCACTTCGATAAATCTTGAGCAATTCTTCCCATACCGACAATTCCTACTGTCTTTCCAGCAAGAGATGTTCCTAATGGAAAGCCTCCAGATGACCACTGGCCGGACTTCGCAAACTGATTGGCTTGAGGAAGTCTTCTTAACATACCAAACAAGATTCCCATAGTAAGCTCACAGACTGCTTGATTAAGAACACTGGGTGTATGAGTTGCGACAATCTTTCTACTTTTAAAATAAGAAAGCGGTAGATTATCGTATCCGACAGCGCAAGAACTGACCATTTTTAGATGGGGTAATGAGTCTAAAAAATCAGTTGTAAGCACTGTCGTACCAGTTGTTAACAGGATTTCAAATTCATGGTGTGGAAGATGTTTCTCCGCATTGATAATGTAGGTAGAATTAAAACGTTGGTTCACTTCAGAATTCATTGCCTCTGGAAAGAATCCGACTTGTAAGATACTATGCTTTGTCTTCATTTTTTCTTCTTTTTGTTGAATTTTTTACCCTATGATATGCAATATATAAGGTTTGAATAACTAATATAACTTAAAAATCATGAATCTTTTTTTGAAAATATATGCCAATTAGATCAGTATTAAGAATGGGTGAACCCAAATTACTGCAAGTCAGCTCCGCCGTTGATCCATCCAAAATTATATCTCCTGAAATTCAAGAGCTTATTCAGGACATGACTGACACAATGAAGTCATTAAATGGTGCGGGAATAGCTGCACCACAGATTGGTGTTATGTTTCGTATTGTCATTTTTGGTTTTGAAAAAAGCATACGTTACCCGGATGCTTTACCGGTACCTTCGACCGTTCTGATTAATCCCATCATAACTCCTTTAAGTCTTGAAACAGAAAGTGGTTGGGAGGGGTGTCTATCTGTTCCGGGTATACGTGGCAAAGTAGATCGAGTTAAAGCAATAAGGTATCAGGGTTTTGATCAGGACGGTAATGTCATTGATAGAAGTGTTGAAGGCTTTCATGCAAGAGTTGTACAGCATGAATGTGATCATTTAGATGGTTATCTTTTTCCAATGCGTGTGACTGACTTTAGTCAATACGGATTTGAGGATGTTTTATTTAAAAACTAATGATCCTCTAATCCTGCTACAAATTTATTGAAAGTCCCGTAGCCAGCTTAAGCCGGAGGAAGTTCCTGCTTTGGGATGATATTCACATCCCACATGGCCCGTATAATCCATTTCATCAAGAAGATGGAACAAAAAGGGATAATTAATTTCGCCAATGCTTGGTTCGTGACGTCCTGGGACTCCAGCAATTTGAATATGCCCAATGTGTTCGAAGTATTTGACTAACTTTTGAGTAATATTGCCTTCCATCATTTGTAAGTGATAAAAATCCATTTGCAACCTTACATTATGTAAATTTAATTGCTCTATGACGGTTATAGCTTCATCTTGATAATTAATAAAATAGCCAGGCATATCTTGGGTGTTTATTGGCTCAATAAGAACATCGATATTATGGGGTCTGAATAATTCTGCAGCGGCAATGATGTTATCAAGATAACAATTCATCAGTTCTTCGTAGTCATGGTCTTGTGGGGCAATCCCCGCCATTACGTGAATTCTTGGACAATCAAAGGCCAACAAATAGTCTAAAGAAATTTCTAATTGATCTAGAAACTCCGAACGACGTTGAGGAAATATTGCAATTCCTCGCTCACCTAAAGCGTCATTTCCCGGGAAAGAATTCATGAGTGATAACTTGGTACCCGCAAGGTTTAATGATTCGACAATTTGTTCACTCGGATAGCTATAGGGATATTGAAACTCAACCCAATCAAACCCATCTTTAGAAGCTAGCTCAAAACGCTCTAAAAAATCTACTTCGGTATATAACAAGGATGTATTTGCGGTAAATATTGGCATAAAAGTGGTCTTTAAATATAGTTAAATATTTAAACTTAATTCGTTTCGCTTGATTTGCTATTTTTGTTTTTTTGCGCCCTAAATTCCCAGGGTGGGGTAGGGTTATCCTGTGCCCAGAGCCCACGTTTTGCGGCTTTTGCAGATTGCTCAGCATTAGCGTAGCGTTTTGCTTCCTCTGGCGGTTGAGTTGAGGCATATTTCTTATAATGCCAAGCAACGCCCTCCATGATCAAATACTCATTAATATCCAGGTCAGCAAATCGAATAACTCCAAGAGTTCTTTGGAAATTATCTTGACCTCGCGTTTCGACCCGCACATTATGCCCAAATACCTTTTCACTTAGTAGACGTTTTGCTCTACCGCCAAAGGCTTGAGATTTTTCTGGGCAGTCAATACCGACTAGCCGAATTCGAACTTCATGATTTTCTTTGTTCAGTACGGTCAGAGTATCGCCATCTGCAATACTGACTACCTTACCAAATATTGTTTCACCAGAAATAACGGCTGAATGACTGCCTATTGAAAAGAAACAAAATACAAACATACTAAAAATTGCATTAATTGTATATTTAGTGAGTTTCATGACTTTCTTTCTTATAAGCTTCCACAATAAAAAAATTGCTGGCCAACTTACTCCTATATTAATACTTTTAAGAGAATCTAGCTAAAGAGCTGTTTGGGCGTTTACATCGATTGCAAAAGAAGTTCCTGATAATCATGAGAAGAAGCAATTCTGGGGTTCATGAGATGGCAATGGTCCAGAATGGCGCCATGAATAATTGAAGAAAATTGCTCTTCCATTACACCCATAGCTTTTAAACCTGACGGTAAGCCCAGCCGTCGATTCATATCGCAAAGGGCTTGTGAGATATCACTTCCCGATTGCAGTTGCATCACATTAGCCATTCGTTGTAACCTTTTTTCATAAATCACTGATTGTGCCTCTGAATTGAAATCTACGACAGCTGGTAAAAACATGGCATTGAGGGTCCCATGATGAAGTTTTGGATTGATGCCACCAAGGCTATGAGAAAGACTGTGGACACAGCCTAAGCCCTTTTGAAAAGCCATAGCACCTTGCATTGAGGCTGACATCATTTGTAAGCGAGCTTCTTTATTGCTGCCGTCCTGGGTAGCAAGTTCAATATATTCCCAAGCTCGAGCAAGGCCATCTAGAGCTATTCCATCAGCTGGAGGGTTAAAAGGTGCGGCCATAAAAGTCTCCATACAGTGGGCTATGGCATCCATGCCAGTTGCAGCAGTTAGAAGTGGGGGGAGGGAAAGCGTTAACTCAGGGTCGCAAATCGCTACTTTAGGCATGAGGGACCAAGAATGAAATCCTACCTTACGACCATCATTAAGTATCACGATGGCACCTCGTGCCACTTCACTTCCAGTGCCACTGGTTGTAGGTATTGCGATCAAGGGAGCTGCTGCTGATGTGATTTTAGAGGATCCACCTTCAATAGTTGCATATGTCACTAAATTCTCTGGATGTGTTGCCAAAATAGCTACTGCTTTTGCACAATCAATGGAAGATCCACCACCAATAGCAATTAGGCCATCACAATTGTTCTTGAGGTAGATTTCCCGAGCTATGAGAACCGCAGATTCAGTGGGATTAGATGGTGTTTGATCAAATATTGAATATTGAGCGCCATCATAGGCATCAATTGCTCTTTGTAATAGTCCAGCAGCTTTAACCCCTTGGTCAGAAATAAATAGTGGATTGTCAATTTCCAGTCTGGCGCACTCTGTCTTTAGATGGCGTAATGCACCATGTTCAATATGGATTTGCGTTAAATAGTTAATTGAAGACATATTTGCGAGCCCTTTATGTACTTTATTGATTTAAAAATAACATTTACATAGGAAATGTCATTAATTCTCTCTTATTATTAATGATATTGAGTATTTAGTTTCATTTTTACCTTTTATCTGCCGTTAATAGTAAAGGTCTATATTTATTTAAATATAAGTGAGTTCAAGTGTGAGTATTCCGTTAATAAATGGTGAAGCATTTCGTCAAGCTCGTGAAGCAAAGGGATTATCGCGTCAGCAATTAGCTGGCCAGTTATGCCTGAAAGAATTTCATATGACTCAAATAGAGGAAGGGGGTGATAGTTGGTTTTATTCCCCATTCCTCAAAATCCAGACCGCTAAGAAAGTGGCTAAAATTCTCGGCCTACCTACTGAATTAGCTTTTGAAGGCGATTTACCGAGTCAAATTGATACCCCTGACGTCACATTACCGATGCAAAGTGAGAAAAATAAACTTAAGATGCATTTTTCTTTTGTGCGTCCTTTAGGCTTAGTCATTGTTGTTTTTTCCTTAGTATTAGGCGTTTACTGGAGTGGAATTTGGTCTTCTCAAGCTCCAAAGCCTTCTGAAAAAACTCAACCTGAGAACTTGGCAGACTCAATACTTCCCAAAACTGAACTAGTTGTGACAGACCAAGTATCAGTAGCTATCGATGATCCTTGTTTAATCCAAATGAAATTAGATAAATTTTTTACACCTACCCGAGGGAGCGCTTCAGCGGGATTTGTTGTGTTTCAGTCAAAGATTGCCCAGCAAGCCTGTATTATCGGAGCCGATAATCAGCCACAAGCCCTAGACATTAAGGCAGGGGAGATGAAGGTGGTATATGGAAAAGGTCCCTATACTATTTTGTCAGCAGATTTATCTAAGTTAGATATCTATTTTCAAGGGTGGCGTGTTTATCCTTTGACTGAAGGTATGACAGAGATTCATCTTCAGGAGAACACAGCTAACCCGTATTTTCCACAGCCTCAGAAGGCAAATTCAATTGGCACGGTCAAAGAGAAAGAAGATGCTAGTAGTACAGTACTAGGTGGAAGTAACCCAGCCACACTTACTGGCCAAGATAAATCGGGTCAAATCGTAGTCAATGTATCACAAGAGTCTATTTCCAAAGCTCCAACTGTAGTTGTGACCCCCACTAGCGGGTCGGTGAAAGAATAAATATTGTTGTAACACTTGGAAATATAACTTTAAAGGGCTTGTTTTGTTGTAGACTAACGTTATACAAACAATAATAAATGAGACATGCGTCCGCCGTTCCTACTAGATTTCTGTGCGTCTATTGAAAGTACTTCCTTAAGCAACTGGATTCAAAGCCAGTCATGGGTTATCCCTACCTTCCAAACAATCCATTTGTTAGGGATTTCTGCGGTATTGATCTCTATTCTTATGATTAACCTGAGGATATTGGGGATTGGCTTAAAGGATCACCCGTTAATTTTTGTATTAAGTCGATTCACCCCGGTGATTAATTTGGCTTTAATTTTTTTGGTCATGAGTGGACTTGTAATGATCATTGGTGAGCCCGCAAGGTCACTAGCCAATTCAGCTTTTCAATTTAAGATGCTTTGTTTACTCATTGCGTTGTTCATCATGATGATTATTTCAAAAGCAATGTCTGAAGATTCACAATACTGGCAAAAATCTAACAAACGCCAATTTAACCTCAAGTTGCTTGCTCTCATTTCACTAGCCCTTTGGGTCAGCATTGTTTTTGCTGGTCGATGGATTGCTTATACATAGGGGAAATTGATGGAATTGATGGCGATATCTTCACTTTTACAATGGTTAAATGACTCAGCATTAGCTATATTAATTAGTGAGAATGACTTTTTATTTCCTTGGATCGAGTCTATACATGTATTAGCAATTACAACATTTTTTGGTTCAATTGCCATGGTTGATTTGCGTCTAATTCATATAAGTTTCTTAGAGCGTTCAGTTCATCGCTTAAGTTTAGAGATATTGCCTTATACCTGGACTGCTTTTTGTATAGCATTCGTTACAGGAGGATTGTTATTTATTTCAAAGGCAATTAGTTATGCACATAATGAGTTTTTTTTGATTAAGATGTGTTTGTTGATCGGAGCTGCTATTAATATGCTCATTTTTCAGAAGATAACAGGTAGTCAAATGTCATCTTGGGTACCTCACGCACAACCGCCTCGTGCTGCAAAGATTGCAGGAATTATCTCACTTCTACTCTGGATTACAATCATTATTTGTGGTCGCTGGATCGGGTTTACTTTATTGCCAACTTTAGGGAGTTAGTAATGCAAAAAAAATACTTTAAATTTAGAGAGGCATTTTATTTTTTAGGTAGCTTATTGTGTTTAAGTATTTTGGTTTGTGCTGTAGAAGCCCAAGAAAAACCAATTCTTAATCCTGCGCCAACTGCAAAGGATTTTGCAAATTTAGGCAAGTTACCAGATTGGAGCGGCATTTGGAACCCCAATATTTCTGATCAAGATAAGCAAGTGAAAACGAATATGCCACCTTGGAAACCTGCGCAGGCAGAGGTGATTAAATTTCAATTAGCTGAGGAGAAACTTGGTCGACCAACACCACTATTTACAAACTGTCTTCCTGAAGCAATGCCCTCATGGATGTTAATTACACATAACTCTCTTGAATTTCTCTTTACACCAGGTCGTGTAACGATTTTAGGTGAGTCAGATGCTAATCGTTTGCGTCGAATATATACCGATGGTAGGAAAATGCCTGAAGACCCAGATCCAAGTTTTCATGGTTATTCTATTGGTCATTGGGAAGGCGAAACATTGGTCATTGAAACCTCTGGAATTAGACCTCAGACAATTTTGGCGGTGAGTGAAGCAGCTGGTGTTCCTAACAATGGTGGTGTTAAAGTTATAGAGCGTATTCATCTAGTTTCCAAAGATGTCATGCACGACGATATTGAGATTATTGCACCTAATGTTTTGACAGCACCATGGAAAACAACTCGGGAGTATTTTAGACAGAGAGCCCGTAAATACGAAATGATCGAGGGAATATGCTTAGAGGGATCTTTTGCTGAGGCAAAAGATAAAGCTGGAAATGATGTTTTTGTGCCTATAAAATATGATGTAGGTGGTAACCGTATTCCCCCACAATAATTATCATAAATTTAATAAGACATTTAGGAGATTTGCACATGTTATCTATCTTGATCAAAAAAGCACAAGGCTTAACAGCCTTATTTCTAATCTCATCTTTGGGAATGTTTACATTTTTGGCTGATGCTCACCATTCAACAACGATGTTTGACCATAACCAGACTTTAATAATTACTGGTACTGTTAAGGAAGTGCAATGGACAAATCCCCATGTGGCTATTTTTGTTACTGGAGTTGTTAAAGAGGGTGAAGAGCCAACTCTTTGGTTGATGGAAATGACTAGTCCTGGTAATTTAATTCGTGCAGGAGGGTGGTCTCGCACTGCTGTTAAGGTAGGCGATAAGGTTACCGTAAGCTTTAGCCCACTTAGAAATGGTACAAAAGGAGGCGCACTTAAAAAAATCACGATTGCTGAAACAGGAAAATTTTATACCGCAAATATCAGAGCCCAAGAAAGCCCTAATTTAGAGGAAACAAAATAAGAACTTAAGGGCAGATTCTTCAGTTCTAGTATTAATTAATAACTCCTGATTTGAATCCACAGAACCTTCTTATTTAGATGTAGTGATTAATCTGGATGTATATTGGCTTCTCTGACAAGTTTATCGTAACGTTTAAACTCTGACTTTAGTAAATTAATAAATTCAGATCTTGGTAAAGGAGTGACCTCTCCACCAACAGATGCTAGTCTCTCTTTCATGTCAGGGGTTGCTAAGGATTTTTGGATTTCTGCGTAGAGTAATTCAACTACGGTCTCGGGGGTTTTTATCGGTGCAACGATACCGTACCAAACTGCTGCTTCAAATCCAGGAAAACCACTTTCTGCAACTGTAGGAACTTCTGGAAAAATTAGCGAACGTTTCTTACTCATAATCGCAATGATCTTAAGTTTTCCACTTTTAACTTGAGGGGCAACCTCTAGCAAATTCATCGCGACTAAATCTATTTGGCCTCCAATTAAATCAGTAATAGCAGGAGGTCCACCCTTATAGGGGACATGTTTTAGAGATATGCCAGATGCCTGTTCAAAAAATTTAACAGCCATATGAGGAGTCGCTCCATTTCCTGGAGAACCATAGGTAATCAAATCTGGTTGTGATTTGGCTGCGACTATCAAGTCTTTTAAAGATTGATACTTACCGCCTACTGTTGTTGCAAGAACAACGGGAACATGACCTACCAGGGAAATGGGAATTAAATCAGTATCTACGTTATAAGGTTGTGGCTTATAAAGGGCCATATTTGCAGATAATGCGTTTGCAGCAAGCATTAATGTATATCCATCAGCAGGACTTTCAATGGTTTGTTTAGTAGCAATATTTGCCCCAGCCCCAGGTTTATTTTCTACAATAATAGTTTGATTGAGTGAGGTTGTGAGGCTTTTAGCAAGTGATCTTGCGACTAGATCAACAGCACCTCCAGCCCCATAGCCTACATAAATTTTGATTGGTTTATTTGGGTAGTTCTGCGCTAAAGAAATGCTGGCATAGGAAAGCAATATGATGCTAATTAATTGTTGTAATTTTTTCATCTTAAAATCCTTAGAAGTTTAATAATATGTTTCAATTAACTAGAGTTGATTTCAATAATAAGACGTCATGCATCATGATGATATAAGAAATATTAAAATAACAGCAACATACTCTGGGGCAATTAGTCTTTTATCTTTTTATCTAATTCTCGGAGCCACAACATTTTTTCAGAGATTTTCTGTTCTAAACCCCTGTCAGAGGGCTGATACCAGTTCGGTTCTTGCATTTTTTCTGGTAAATAGTTTTCGCCAGCAGCATACCCGTTGGGTTCGTCATGTACATATCGGTAATCGCGACCATAATCAAGGTTTTTCATAAGGTTAGTTGGGGCGTTTCTAAGGTGCAAGGGTACTGCTCGACTATGATCTTTGATTACAAATGAACGGGCTTGGTTAAATGCTTTATAGGCTGCATTACTTTTAGGCGCTATTGCAAGATAGATGACTGCTTCACCCAATGCTAAATCACCTTCGGGAGAGCCTAGTCTTTCGTAGGTTTGTGCTGCATCATTAGCAAGTTGGATTGCTCTGGGGTCTGCTAGACCAATATCTTCCCACGCCATTCGAATAATGCGTCTGGCAAGATAAATTGGATCGGTACCACCATCTAGCATCCGACAAAGCCAATAAAGGGCGGCATCTGGATGAGAGCCTCGAACAGATTTATGTAGAGCTGATATTTGGTCATAGAATTCCTCACGACTTTTATCAAATCGACGAGGATTTTGGGACAAAAGTTTTTCTAAAAAAATCTTGTCTGGAGATGTTATCTTCTGATGATTAGCACTGTGGATAACTTGTTCAAGTAAATTTAAGAACCTACGTCCATCACCATCTGCAAAAGATGCTAATAGTTCAATAGCATCTTCATTTAATGTTAATTTTGATTTTTCGCCAAGGAATATCATGGCTTTTAAATAGAGACTTTTTAAATCTTTTAAATCGAGTGGCTTTAAGATGTATGTTTGAGACCTTGATAAGAGGGCATTGTTCACTTCAAACGATGGATTCTCTGTTGTTGCACCAATAAAAGTTAATAAACCTGATTCAACAAATGGTAAAAGTGCATCTTGTTGGCTTTTGTTGAATCGGTGAATCTCATCAACAAATAAGATTGTTTGCTGGCCGGTATCTTTTAGACAATTTTCTGCACAGAGTATGGCTTCACGAATATCTTTAACGCCAGCAAGAACAGCAGAGAGGGCAATAAACTTTAGAGCAAATATTTTTGCCATGAGTCGTGCAAGAGTTGTTTTCCCAACCCCTGGAGGTCCCCATAAAATCATAGAGTGTATTTTCTTAGTTGCAAAAGCAACTTCAAGGGGTTGACCAAGTCCTAACAAATGCTCTTGACCTACGAGATCGGAAATGGATCTTGGCCTAAGGGCTTGGGCAAGAGGAATTTGTGGCCACATCAGTTCTTGTGATGTGGTGGATTCTGGGTTTAATGAATCAGTAGTGATAGACACCGCGGCCAGATTTTCTACCTAAGTATCCAGCGGCAACCATTTCCCGTAAAAGTGGACATGGGCGATACTTAGAATCACTAAAATTCTCAAAGTAGACTTCCATTACGGCTAATGTCGTATCGAGCCCAACCAGGTCAGCAAGAGCGAGTGGTCCAATGGGATGATTACATCCTAACTTCATCCCATTATCAATGTCTTCTGGGGTTGCAATACCCTCGGCCAAAACAAAAAAAGCTTCATTGATCATTGGAACTAAAATACGATTAACAACAAAGCCTGGTGAGTTCTTGACAGAAATCGGACTTTTCCCAAGTTTTAGGGACATTTCGTGAACCAAAGCATGGGTTGGGTCACTAGTTTGTAAGCCACGAATGATTTCAACTAGGGCCATCATAGGTACAGGGTTAAAGAAATGCATTCCAATAAAACGCTCTGGGCGACTAACGATTGCAGCCATTTGGGAGATTGAAATTGAGGAGGTATTCGAAGCAATAATTGCATTAGGAGAAACAATTTTATCTATTTGCTGAAGAATTTTTATTTTGACTTGCAAATTCTCGGTGGCAGCCTCTATAACAAAATCACAATCTGAGAGCTTGGCATAATCAGTTGTTATTTGAATATGAGTAAGAATGGATGCTTTTTTTGAATCAGTTATTTTTTCTTTTTTAATTAAGCGCTCAAGGCTTCCTGAAATCATATTCAGGCCCTTATCAAGTGCTGCATCATTCATATCGACCATGATGACAGAATACCCCGCAGCTGCGCAGGTTTGTGTGATGCCATTTCCCATTAGTCCAGCACCAATAACGCCTACTTTTTGAATCGTCATTTAACTTTTCCTTAATTATCTTTTACCTAGTTCAATCTTAGCAATAGCCGCACGATGGACTTCATCAGGGCCATCAGCTAAGCGTAAAATTCTTTGCCACGAATAGTTATATGCGATTGGAAAATCTCCGCTAACGCCGGCACCACCATGGGCTTGAATTGCCCAGTCTAGGATTTGACACGCCATATTAGGTGCAACAACTTTAATCATTGCAATTTCAGCACGCGCCACCTTGTTCCCAGCGATGTCCATAGTGTTGGCGGCTTTTAATGTCAGGAGTCTAGCTTGGTCAATCATACACCGAGCTTCAGCAATCCTTTCATGCCATACACCTTGTTCAGCTAATGGTTTGCCAAAAGCAACGCGTTCTTTTAACCGCTTACACATCCACTCTAAAGCACGTTCAGCAATGCCAATCGAACGCATGCAATGATGTATTCGGCCAGGACCAAGTCTACCTTGGGCAATTTCAAAACCACGACCTTCTCCGAGAAGGATATTGCTAGCTGGTACACGAACATTCTCTAAAAGCACTTCCATATGACCATGAGGTGCATCATCGTAACCAAATACAGTCAGTGGACGAAGAACTCTTATTCCTGGCGTGTTTGAAGGCACAAGAATCATTGACTGTTGAGTATGTTTAGGTGCCTCGGGATCCGTTTTTCCCATCACAATGTAGATGGCGCAGCGTGGATCTCCAGCACCAGATGACCACCACTTGCGACCATTAATGACATATTCATCCCCATCGCGAACAATACTACATTGGATATTTGTTGCATCGCTGGATGCAACTTCTGGTTCTGTCATTAAGAAAGCGGATCGAATTTTTCCTTGCAAAAGAGGCTCAAGCCATTCATCCTTTTGAGATTCTGTAGCATATCTTTCAAGTGTTTCCATATTGCCTGTATCTGGAGCATTGCAATTAAATATCTCAGGGGCAAAATGAACTCGACCCATAATTTCGCAAAGTGGGGCATATTCAAGGTTATTCAGTCCTTGAGGTGCTCTGGCTGACTTTGGTAAAAACAGATTCCAAAGTCCCGCTGCTTGAGCTTTAGGTTTTAAGTTTTCAATTAATTTGGTGGGGATCCAAGCATTTCCAGCCGATCTGTTTGCCTCAACCTCAGAGTGAAATATATGTTCATTTGGGTAGATGTGCTCGTCCATAAATGCTAACAAGCGATTTTGTAATTCAATTACTTTGGGTGAGTAGGAAAAATCCATTGTGTCTCCATTAAATGTATAAATCTATTGTAATACTTGAAAACACACTATGGCTATTGATTAAAAATGGTATAACAATGACTTAGCTATGATTTAATAAGAGAATTAAGTATGTTAATTGTCCTATCCCCCGCCAAGACTCTAGATTACACCCCGTTAAGTGGTGATATCTCATTTTCTGAGCCAGAATTCATAATAGAATCCTCTTCGCTCATTTCTATTTTAAAAAAATTATCAGCCAGCGAGATTGCTGAATTAATGAGCCTATCTGATAAATTGGCATCATTGAATGTTGCAAGGTATTCATTATGGTCTAAAAAGGCTACCCATTCTAATAGTAAACAAGCGTTATATGCTTTTAATGGTGATGTTTATGAGGGGCTACAAGCTCTGTCCATGTCAGATAAATCAATCAAGTATGCGCAATCACATTTAAGAATATTATCTGGCTTATATGGACTTTTAAAGCCTTTAGACTTGATGCAACCCTATCGCCTTGAAATGGGGACGGTACTTAAAAACAAAGAAGGTCGCGATCTATATGCTTTTTGGGGGGATAAAATTGCTGACAAGTTGAACTTAGAGTTTGATCAATTAAACGATTTTTCAGATCGAATTTTGTTAAACCTTGCCTCAGATGAATATTTTAAGTCAATTAAACTTTCAAAATTAAATGCGAAAGTCATTTCTCCAATCTTTCAGGACTCAAAAGATGGAAAATTTAAGGTAATTTCTTTTTACGCAAAAAGGGCAAGAGGTTTAATGGCTCGTTTTGTGTTGGAAAATCAAATTAAACGTCCTATTGATTTAAAGAAGTTTAACGCTGAAGGATATTCTTATAACTCTGAACTCTCTTCCACTGAAAAGCCAGTATTCCAAAGAGTATTAAATTAAACTTATATAACCTATTCTTTCTTTGATATTTAAGCACAATGACAATAAATCGCCTAAAAGCAAAACCTAGAAATTCACCAGAGGTGGAAAAGTTGATTGCGGATGCGCTCGCTTTGTCGGCATCAGGAAGTAAGGTTGAAGATAACTTTTGGGAAGATAAAATTTTTTCCCGATTAACAAAGTTATTAAAAAATCAACACCAACAAGTTATCGAAACTGCTTTAGATATTACGTTTAAATCTCAAATTTCGGCATTTGAAATACTCTCAGATGCTGTAGAAACAACAGCAGAGTCTATGGCTTATGAATATCTAGGGCAGACTTACAGCGTATTGTTATTGGCAATTCCGATCATTGCTCAAACAAAGTACTCTATACCATCGGGCCCTTTTAAGGCGAGTTTAGCCTCAGAGTTTGCTATTAACCTTCATCAGCATGTTATAGCTAAAAATGCATTACTTAGCATTGTTCCTTGGTTATACAGTATTGACCAATTGCCTCAATCGCATTCTCAAACAAGGCTTTTACTTGAAAGAATGTCAGAGTCTGCAGTCCTTCAATCAGATCTTAAATTTGAGTTAAAAGATATGCCTGAAACTATTTCAGTTCTGGCTGATCCAAGATTTATTATTTGTGCTGTTGCTTCTCTTAAAGGAACTCCTATCTTTGTATGGCAGGAAGAGGAGGGGCAAAAAGTTGAGCGAAGTGTTTCTCTTAAAAGCCTACAAGAATCTATGAAACCTCATCTCGCATTGATGTTGCCAGGTTGCGAATATGAAATGATGTTACCTGATGCGTACTTTACTAATTGTCGCGAAGCAGATAAGCGCGTGCGGCCCTTGAGCTTAAAAGCAGCAGTAAACTATTTAGAAACTACATTAGGTGTTAAACCCAGTGAATTATCTTGCGTTGTAGCCGCTTTCGGAAATGAAATAGCTGACGAATTTCGAGTCTCGTTTGCCATAAAAGGGCATCCAGATATTATCTATGGTGTTGTTTGGCCTCTATATGATCGTGAGTCAATCTCAGCTGAAGACATTGAAGATGGTGGTGATAATGACACGACAATGCAGTTAATTGCAGATACTTTGCATCTTGCAGGAATAGGTGATGTATTTAAACATGCGATGTTATTTGTGCCAGAAATGTGTGAAGACTGTGGAGTACCTTTGTTCCCAAGTCGCAGTGCTGAAGTTGTTCACGCAGAAATGCCAATTGATACGCCAGCCCAACAACTACTATTTCATTAAGTCAATATTTGATGCTGTCTGATTTGGATTTTGGTTAGCGGCACTAATCTCTGGAGTCATACAATGGTCCAATATTCGCTGCCCTAGTTTGGTGTCAAACATCATTGCTTTAGTTGGAATTTCTAACCAATCTAGTTTGTTCACTTTGTCTGCATAATGACGTACGCCATTTAGACCAGGTACGGGAACCATGGAATATAACTTTTTATTCCAGAGGACGAGAAGAGTATCACTTCGGCCTGCAGCTGTTCGGACTTGAACATTATTCTCACAAGTCCAAGTTGCTGATTCAGAGGACTTTTGTTCATCCATTTTTACTTCATCATGCTGAATTATTTGCCTTTGAGGAAGAATTTTCGGGATATTTTTTGTGGTTTGTGCGCTAAGGTTTAAACAAGTTGTAATAAAAAAAATACTCGAGATGTAAAAGCTTAATTTCAATAGGATGTTACGCATTATCTGTCCTTAGTTAAACCATTTTAGGTTATCTACTTCTGGAAATTTTCTTCCAAGATTTGCAGCCGTTTGCAAAATCATCCAATAAAAACGATAACTTGCACGATCATGCAGCTTCCCTTCATATTTGATTGGCCCCCAATTGACGTTTGCAGCATTTCTTAAGATTGCAAGAGACTGTTCGATTAATTCTTCTGAAGGGCTAAAGGCATTTACTATAGGATTAATTTGATTTGGATGAATGCTCCATTTACGTGTGTATCCAAATAAATTTTTTGCTATTAACGAATCATTTTTTATGACTTCATTATCTTGGATATTAGTACAGACATTATGAGATGGGATTTTTCCGTGGGCATGACACGCAGCAGAAATTTCCAACATTGCACGAGTAATTAGTGGATGCTTAAATTGGTCATCACTCATTGCGCTAGCAGGAATAGCACCGTTATGAGCTGAAACAAAGTCCATTAGGCCAAAACTAAGACATTCAACCTGGGCTAATCCGGCAATATTAAAAACATCAAAGAGGGCATCATGTGTTTCGATAAGTACGTGAATAGGTATTTTTTTAGAAATATGATGTAAGTCAGAAATAGAATTAATTTGATCAATCAATACACGTACCTGGTTTGAAGATTGTATTTTTGGAATGGTAATAAAGGCTAATCGTTTACCAGAGGTACTGATGATTGTATTCAGATCATCTAAGAAATAAGGACTCAGAGGCTCATGAACTCTAACGCCTACGCGATTGAATTTATTTTCAGGTGAATTGATAAGAGTTGAGACTAAGTTTGCATGAGCTAACTCACCACCAATAGGGGCGCCATCTTCACAATCAAAAGTGATGTCAAAAACAGGACCCAATTCAGCTTGAACGATGAGCGCTTTTTTCATCCGCGGCTCTGTACCACAGTAATGATCACAGACGGGCAAATTGATTGGGATTTGCCCTTGAAATAAAGCTTCACGCGGATGGACTAGATTCATCACGATAGCTCAAAAATTTAAATTAGAGCAGATGTTTGACACCGTCCTGCTCTTCTAGTAATTCTTTAAGCGTGAAATTCATTTTTTCTCTAGAAAAGGCATCAATGGCTAAGTCTTTGATGATTGTGTATTCTCCGTTCGCACAAGTTACGGGGAATCCGTACATGACTTCTTTTGGAATTTCATAATCACCATTTGATGGAATACCCATTGTGACCCATTTACCATTTGTACCAAGGTGCCAATCATGCACGTGGTCAATTGCTGCATTTGCTGCAGAGGCTGCTGAAGAAAGACCTCTAGCTTCTATGATGGCAGCGCCTCGTTTTCCAACCGTTGGCAGGAAAGTGTTTTTATTCCACTCCTCGTCGTTGATCATTTCTTTAACTGATTTTCCAGCTACAGTAGCAAAACGGTAATCGGGATACATTGTTGGGCTATGATTTCCCCAAACCGCAAGGTGATCAATGTCTGCGACTGCAACGTTTGCTTTTGTTGCCAGTTGGGAAAGCGCACGATTATGATCTAGACGCAGCATAGCTGTAAAGTTTTTTGCAGGAATATCTGGTGCTGATTTCATTGCGATATAAGCATTAGTATTTGCAGGGTTACCAACAACGAGTATTTTCACTGTCTTCTTAGCAACTGAATTAATAGCTTTACCTTGAGCCGTAAAAATTTGAGCATTAATTGATAATAAATCTTTACGTTCCATTCCGGGGCCACGTGGACGTGAACCGACTAGAATACCGTAATCAATGTCTTTGAACGCAGTCATCGGATCGCTATGCGCAGACATTCCATGGAGCAGTGGGAAGGCGCAATCATCAATTTCCATCATTACACCCTTTAGGGCATTTTGAGCTTTTTCATCTGGTATTTCCAACAACTGCAGAATAACTGGCTGGTCTTTGCCAAGCATATCGCCGTTGGCGATACGGAATAATAATGCGTAACCAATTTGACCTGCTGCGCCGGTTACTGCAATTCGAAGGGGGGCTTTTGCCATGGTATGACTCCAATAAATAAATTAAAAAATATCAAAAATACGAGTTCGGAAAGTTTAATTGTAAAGTCTTATCCTGTCATGCTGTTAGAGATTGCAAAAACTTGTATGCTGATTGTAAAGCTAGTGGTTTTGTAAATTACAATATTTTCATTAGATTAAGTGAGTCAAATATGTAACGATTTATGTTCATTTGGCGTCTTTTTCGTGCCTTAATAAGTAAGCTAATTTGTGAAAATTTGAGAAAATTAATCAAGAATTCTCAGGATATGACAAAATTGAGAGGCTAATGATTGTTATTTTTAATTAAAAACCAAGATTAAATTGACAATTAGCAGTCAAAATGTCTTTGAATTGAAGTGCTTACTGAACAAAATGATAAAGAAGGATTTATATGTCTGATCTATCCACGACACAGGTTCGTAAAAAACGGCCTGAGTTTAAAAATATTGGAATTAAGCAAATTTTAGGGAGCTATCGACTACCTTGGGCAGGCAAGGTATCTATATTGCACCGCGCAAGTGGTGGAATCTTGTTTATTACGTTGCCATTTATTCTGTACTTATTTGATAAAAGTATTTCTTCTGAATTAAGTTTCATGACTTTTAGTCAAATTGTTGGTAATCCCTTGGTAAAAATTGTTCTTCTTGGGCTTATTTGGGCATTTCTTCATCACTTTTGTGCAGGTATTCGGTTTTTATTGATTGATACTCACCATGGCGTTGAAAAACATCAAATTCAAAGTTCAGCTAAGTTAGTTCTTATTCTGAGTATTGCGCTGACACTTGTCTTAGGCGCTAAGTTATTTAATCTGTTTTAAGGATAATCATGGCTGAAAATAACATTGGTTCAAAGCGAGTAGTTGTAGGAGCGCATTATGGGTTGACTGAGTGGCTTTTGCAAAGGGTAACTGCGGTCATCATGGTAATTTTTACCTTTGTATTACTCGTTGTCTACATGGTTTTTGGAAACGCTAGTTATGTGGGTTGGTCTAGTTTATATGCTAACCAACTAATGAAAATCTTAACTTTTTTAACTCTACTCTCTTTGTTTTATCACGCTTGGGTAGGGATAAGAGACATCTGGATGGATTACTTAAGTTCTGCGGGACTCAGATTGACCATGCAAACAGTTACAGTTTTGTGGCTTATCGGCTGTGCCGGATATGCTGCTCAAATTCTTTGGAGAGTATAAATGGCAGCAATTCATTCAGCATTGCCACGTCGTCGCTTTGATGTCGTGATCGTTGGCGCCGGTGGTGCAGGTATGCGCGCCTCCTTACAGCTTGCCGAAGCAGGTCTTAATGTCGCCGTTTTATCTAAAGTATTTCCGACCAGGTCCCATACTGTTGCTGCGCAAGGTGGTATTGGTGCATCACTTGGAAACATGAGTGAAGATAACTGGCATTACCATTTTTATGACACCATCAAAGGGTCAGATTGGTTAGGGGATCAAGATGCGATTGAATTTATGTGTCGTGAAGCTCCTAAAGTCGTCTATGAGTTAGAGCACTTTGGTATGCCATTTGATCGCAACGCGGATGGTACCATTTATCAACGTCCTTTTGGCGGACACACAGCTAATTACGGTGAAAAAGCTGTCCAGCGGGCATGTGCTGCAGCGGATAGAACGGGCCATGCTATGTTGCACACCCTTTATCAAAGAAACGTTAGAGCAAGAACTCATTTCTTCGTTGAGTGGATGGCGTTAGATTTGATTCGTAATCAAGAAGGTGATGTTCTTGGTGTAACAGCTATGGAAATGGAAACTGGGGATATTCATATTCTCGAAGCAAAGTGTACGATGTTGGCCACAGGTGGAGCAGGCAGGATTTGGCAAGCTTCAACAAATGCCTTTATTAATACTGGCGATGGAATGGGAATGGCTGCCCGTGCTGGATTACCACTTGAGGATATGGAGTTTTGGCAATTTCATCCTACTGGCGTTGCTGGTGCTGGTGTTTTGTTAACTGAGGGTTGTCGCGGTGAAGGTGGCATATTAAGAAATAAAGATGGCGAACGCTTTATGGAGCGCTATGCACCAACCCTTAAAGATTTAGCTCCACGAGATTTTGTTTCCCGTTCAATGGATCAAGAAATTAAAGAAGGACGAGGTTGCGGTCCTAACGGTGATTATGTTGTTTTAGATCTAACGCATATTGGCGCAGAAACAATTCATAAACGTTTGCCTTCGGTTTACGAAATTGGAATCAACTTTGCAAATATCGATGTGACTAAAGAGCCTATTCCTGTTGTCCCAACGATTCATTACCAGATGGGCGGTATTCCAACGAATATTCATGGACAGGTCGTGGCGCCTAAGTTTGGTGACAATAATAATGTTGTCAATGGCTTATATGCGGTTGGCGAATGTTCATGTGTTTCAGTTCACGGCGCAAATCGCTTAGGTACGAATTCTTTATTAGATTTACTCGTATTCGGTCGTGCAGCAGGTAACCATGTAGTGGCTTCAGCACTTAAACAAAAAGAGCATAAGTCACTCCCCGCTAATGCTGCAGACCAACCTTTGGAAAGACTAGCAGTTCTTGATAATTCAACATCGGGTGAATACACGCAGGATGTTGCTAATGATATTCGCGCTACGATGCAAAAGCATTGTGGTGTTTTTAGAACTCAAGCCATTATGGATGAAGGAACTCGCCAGATGACTGAGTTGACAGAGCGCGCTAAGAATATTCACCTTAAAGACAAATCAAAAACTTTTAACACAGCGCGTGTGGAAGCTCTAGAGCTTGCTAATATAGTTGAGACAGCAAATGCAACGATGTTTTCTGCTGCTGCTCGTCAAGAAAGTCGTGGCGCACATGCTCATGATGATTGCCCTGAACGTGATGACGAAAACTGGATGAAACACACTTTGTGGTTTAAAGATAATAATCATTTGTCTTATAAAGCCGTGAATTTACAGCCCCTCACAGCTGAGTCCATTCCACCTAAAGTAAGAACTTTTTAAGAAGAAGGAATTTAAAGATGAGTCAAACTAGAATATTTGAAGTTTATCGTTACGATCCAGATCAAGATTCTGCCCCCCGGATGCAAACATATGAATTAGAGTTAGAAGGGGATGAGCGTATGTTGCTTGATGCACTCATGAAACTAAAAAAATTAGACGAGAGCTTATCTTTCCGTCGTTCATGTCGTGAGGGCGTTTGTGGCTCAGATGCAATGAACATTAATGGAAAAAATGGATTAGCCTGTTTAACTAATATGACGACTTTGCCGGATAAGATTACTTTACGTCCATTACCTGGTCTGCCAGTTGTACGTGATTTGATAGTTGATATGACGAATTTCTTTAAACAATATCATTCTATAAAACCTTATTTGGTTAATGATACGATGCCTCCAGAAAAAGAAAGGCTGCAATCTCCTGAAGAAAGAGAAGAGCTGAATGGTTTATATGAGTGTATTTTGTGTGCTTCTTGTTCCACAAGTTGCCCATCTTTCTGGTGGAATCCTGATAAATTCGTTGGACCAGCAGGCTTGTTGCAAGCATATCGATTTATCGCAGATAGTCGCGATCAAGCCACAAGTGATCGTTTAGACAATCTTGAAGACCCATACAGGTTGTTTCGCTGTCATACAATCATGAATTGCGTTGATGTTTGTCCTAAAAATCTTAATCCTACAAAGGCGATTGGGAAAATTAAGGAACTGATGGTTCGACGAGCTATATGAGTCTTGAGGAGGGGGTTTTATCAAGATTACGTTGGAGTGCTAGACGTGGTTTGCTAGAAAATGATTTATTTATAGATCGCTTTTTTAATCGATATTCACTTTCTCTGACGATGGATGATGTATACGCACTCGATCAGCTTTTTGATTTAAGTGATAATGATTTACTGGATTTATTTTTAAAACGAAAAGAACCTGTGGCTCAGCTTGATACTCCCAGTGTTTTACACGTTTTAAAGTTGTTAAGAGAGCGTTAATTTATTAAAACGTAAGAAATTTCCGTTATGATTATATGAATAATGATCATACGATATTGACCCTGAACTGAAGGAAACTAGATTATGCAAGCATCAGACATTAAAGCCACTCTCTCATTTTCGGATGGATCTCCAGCCATTGAGATGCCAATCTATAAAGGGACTATTGGCCCTGATGTCATTGATATCAGCAAACTCTATGCTCAAACAGGAAGATTTACATATGACCCTGGATTTATGTCAACCGCTTCTTGTAACTCTAAGATTACTTTTATTGACGGAGATAAAGGTGAATTAGTTTATCGTGGTTATCAGATTCAAGATTTAGCGACAAATTGTGATTTTTTAGAATCTTGCTATTTGTTACTCAAAGGTGATTTGCCAAATGCTAAGCAGAAAGTTGATTTTGAGACCTTAGTTTCTCATCACACAATGGTTCATGAACAGATGCAATTCTTTCTGAGAGGATTTAGGCGTGATGCTCACCCAATGGCTGTTTTGACAGGGTTGGTTGGTGCGATGGCTGCTTTTTACCATGACGGACTTGATTATGGTGATCCGCGTATTAGAGATATTGCCCAAATTCGATTAATTGCTAAGATGCCAACATTGGTTGCAATGGCCTATAAATATTCTGTTGGGCAACCCTTTGTTTATCCTCAAAACAATTTATCTTACACAGCAAACTTTATGAGGATGATGTTTGGTAATCCTTGTGAAGAATATATTGTGAATCCTGTTTTAGTTCGCGCACTGGATAGAATTTTTATTCTTCATGCAGATCATGAACAAAATGCCTCAACCTCTACTGTTCGTTTAGCGGGATCTTCAGGTACAAACCCATTTGCAGCAATTGCTGCTGGTGTTGCTTGCCTTTGGGGGCCTGCGCATGGTGGTGCAAATGAAGCATGTTTGCAGATGTTGGAGGAAATTCAGGCCAATGGTGGCGTTGAAAAAATTGGTGAATTTATCGCAAAAGTTAAAGACAAAGAATCAGGTGTTCGCTTAATGGGCTTTGGACACCGTGTTTATAAAAACTTTGATCCCCGTGCTAAATTAATGAGAGAAACTTGTTATGAAGTCCTAGAAGAATTAGGTTTGGGAGATGACCCTCTATTCAAATTAGCAATGACGCTAGAGAAAATTGCTTTGGAAGATGAGTACTTTGTAAGTAGAAAACTATATCCTAATGTTGACTTTTATTCTGGAATTGTTCAAAGAGCTTTAGGTATCCCTACGGACATGTTTACTTGCGTTTTTGCATTAGCTAGAACAGTCGGTTGGATAGCTCAATGGGAAGAAATGATTACAGATCCTGAGTATAAAATTGGACGCCCACGTCAGCTATTTAATGGCTTTACATCACGATCTGTAAAACCCCTTAATAACCGTTAATAAAGGAAGTTACATGGCGCGGACCTTGTATGATAAGTTATGGGACGAACATGTAGTTCATGCCGAGGAAGACGGCACAACAGTAGTTTATATCGATCGTCATTTGCTGCATGAAGTTACCAGTCCCCAAGCATTTGAGGGACTAAAGCTGGCTGACCGTCGTTTATGGCGAAATTCTGCCAATCTTGCTGTTTCTGATCATAATGTACCCACAACTGACAGATCTCAAGGTATTTCAGATCCCATATCTCGCTTGCAAGTTGATACTCTGGATCAAAACTGTGATTTTTTAGGAATCACGCAATTTAAAATGAATGATCGGCGTCAAGGTATTGTTCATGTTATTGGACCCGAGCAGGGTGCAACTCTTCCCGGAATGACAATAGTTTGTGGTGATTCTCATACCAGCACGCACGGCGCATTTGGAGCTTTGGCCTTTGGTATTGGAACGTCAGAAGTAGAACATGTCTTAGCAACGCAAACTTTACTCATGAAAAAGAGTAAAAATATGCTGGTCAAAGTAGTCGGGCAATTACCTCTCGGTATTACTGCTAAAGATATTGTTCTAGCAATTATTGGGAAAATAGGAACTGCAGGTGGTACGGGGGCAACAATTGAGTTTGCAGGAGATGCGATACGCAATCTATCGATGGAAGGCAGAATGACCGTCTGTAATATGGCTATTGAAGCTGGTGCGCGAGCTGGATTAATTGGTGTTGACGAGAAAACACTTGAGTATATTCAAAACCGGCCATACTCCCCTCATGGACAAGCATGGGGTCACGCTATTCAATATTGGCGTAATTTACATACAGATCCTGGCGCTAAATTTGATGAAGTTGTCGAACTAAGAGCTGAACTAATTACTCCCCAAGTCAGTTGGGGGACATCTCCTGAAATGGTTTTAGGGATCGATGACTATCTTCCTGACCCGGATAAAGAGAAAAATCCAGTTAAGCGAAGTGCAATCGAGCGTGCATTACTATACATGGGTTTAGAGCCTAATACGTCTATTGATTCGATACAAATAGACAAAGTATTTATTGGATCATGCACTAACAGTCGTATTGAAGACCTACGAGCTGCGGCAAAAGTAGTAGAACGTTTAGGTAAAAAAGTATCGCCTCGCGTAAAACTTGCACTAGTTGTTCCAGGTTCTGGTTTAGTTAAAGAGCAGGCAGAACGCGAAGGTTTAGATAAACTTTTTAAAGGTGCTGGATTTGAATGGCGTGAACCTGGTTGCTCAATGTGTCTTGCGATGAACGCAGATCGTTTGGAGCCGGGTGAAAGATGCGCATCTACTTCTAATCGAAATTTTGAAGGTCGCCAAGGCGCAGGCGGTCGTACCCATCTAGTAAGCCCTGCAATGGCTGCTGCTGCCGCGATTGAAGGTCACTTTGTAGATGTCCGTAAAATAGCTTAATTTAAATACTAAAAACTAATGGACCCATTCAAAATTCATCAAGGTTTAGTTGTACCGCTTGACCGTGAAAACGTAGATACAGATGCGATCATTCCAAAACAGTTCCTTAAATCTATAGCTAGAACTGGATTCGGTCAAAATCTTTTTGACGAATGGCGTTATCTCGATCATGGAGAGCCGGGCCAAGATTGTGCAAATCGACCATTAAATCCTGATTTTGTTCTCAATCAGACTCGCTTTAAAGGTGGAACAATTTTACTTGGACGACAGAATTTTGGATGCGGGAGCTCTAGAGAGCATGCTCCTTGGGCGCTCATTCAGTATGGCTTTCGTGTGATTATTGCGCCAAGTTTTGCTGATATATTCTTTAATAATTGTTTTAAAAATGGAATACTCCCAATAGTTTTGAGCCCTTTACAAGTAGATCGTTTATTTAATGAAACTAATGCTTTTAATGGTTATCAGTTAACCATAGATCTCGAAGATCAAACTGTTCTTGGACCTGATGGGAGTAGTTATTCATTTGAGATCACGTCTTTTAGAAAGTTTTGTTTGACTAATGGTTTTGATGATATTGGTTTGACCTTGCGCCACTCTGAAAAAATTAAAGTTTTTGAGGCAGAGCGCCTATTGCGTATGCCTTGGCTTGACGTTAAGTTACCCTAAAAAATTACAGGAATATTATGAAAATTGCAATTTTGCCTGGTGATGGCATTGGTATTGAAATTATTCGTGAAGCGAGATTAGTTCTAAATGCCTTAGGTGAAAATTTTGAGATGGAAGAAGCCCCTGTTGGTGGAGCTGGTTTTGCTGCTAAAGGGCACCCTTTACCCCCTGAGACTCTTCAATTGGCAAAAGATGCTGATGCAATATTATTTGGTGCTGTTGGTGATTTTCAATATGACGCACTTCCTAGAGAACTTCGTCCAGAACAGGCTATTTTGGGGTTACGTAAACATCTTGCTTTGTTTGCCAACTTAAGACCAGCGATATGCTATCAGGAACTCACAGCCGCATCATCATTAAAACCTGAAATTGTTTCTGGCTTAGATATATTGATAGTCCGCGAGCTCAATGGCGACGTTTACTTCGGATCACCAAAAGGAATCAGGACTGCAACCGATGGGTTGTTTCCAGGTTCACGCGAAGGTTTTGACACGATGCGCTATTCAGAGCCTGAGGTAGAGAGAATTGGTCGCGTTGCTTTTGCTACTGCTCAAAAACGTCAGAAGCGAGTCTGTAGCGTTGATAAGTCAAATGTATTAGAGACCTCCCAATTATGGCGAGAGGTAATGACTCGTTTAGGTAAAGAATATCCTGATGTTGAGCTCACCCATATGTATGTTGATAATGCAGCTATGCAACTGGTTAGGGCCCCAAAGGCATTTGATGTTGTGGTGACAGGCAATTTATTTGGAGACATTCTATCTGATGAGGCGGCAATGCTTACTGGATCGATCGGTATGTTGCCATCAGCATCTTTGGATATGAATAATAAGGGCCTATATGAGCCAAGTCATGGTTCTGCGCCTGATATCGCAGGAAAAAACCTAGCTAATCCCTTAGCGACAATTCTGTCTACAGCAATGATGCTTAGATATTCTTTAAATCTACCTGAACAAGCAAATCGTATTGAAAAAGCTGTTCAGACTGTTTTAACAGCTGGTTACCGAACAGTTGATATCTATACCACAGGATGTATCAAAGTCGGAACTCAAGAGATGGGCAAAGCTGTTTTAAAAGCTCTAAATTAGAGCTTTTAAAACAAAATACCTCAACTTCAAGACCCTAACTATCCAAGTCGTAATAAAATAGAGTTTTATTTCAATGACATGATAGGTTTTTAGATATGGCTGCACCAATAGTTGGACTTGTAGGTTGGCGTGGAATGGTTGGTAGCGTCTTGATGCAACGCATGCAAGAAGAGCGCGACTTTAACCTTATTGAGCCTTTATTTTTTAGTACAAGTAACTCTGGATCTCTCGTTCCATTGATCAATGGGGAAGATTTAACCCATCATGAAAAAAAACTATTAGATGCTTTTGATATTTCAGCACTTCAATCTTGCGACATCATCATTACTTGTCAGGGCGGAGATTACACCCAACAAATACACCCATTGCTTCGTAGTTCTGGATGGAAAGGGCATTGGGTAGATGCTGCTAGCACTTTAAGAATGTCCGAACGCTCGGTAATTGTTCTTGATCCTGTAAACAGAGCGGTGATTGATATGTCTTTGAATAAAGGTGGTCGCGATTGGATTGGTGGAAATTGCACGGTGAGCCTGATGATGATGGGCTTAGGCGGACTTCTTAATGCAGGTCTTGTGGAGTGGATTTCGGCGATGACTTACCAAGCTGCCTCAGGAGCTGGTGCTCAAAACATGCGCGAACTTCTTATGCAGATGGGATATTTACATAACTCTGTCAAAAATGAGTTAGCTGATCCAAATTCTGCAATTCTTGAAATTGATAAGAAAGTAGCTTTAGCTTTGAGATCTGAGGGGTATCCAAAAAATCATTTTCGTAATACAGGGCTCGCGGGTAGTTTAATTCCTTGGATTGATGTGCCCGTAGATTTTGGGCAAAGTAAAGAGGAGTGGAAGGGCGGTGCAGAGTGCAACAAAATATTAGGTTTACCAGGTTTTAGAGAGTCTGGCAGTATTCCAATTGATGGCTTATGCGTCAGAGTGGGATCTATGAGATGTCATTCACAAGGATTAACAATAAAATTAAAGAAACACGTTCCTTTGACCGAAATAGAAGAGATGATTGCTAATTCTAATGATTGGGTGAAAGTTGTGCCAAATGAAAGAGAATTAACTGAGAGATTCCTCACACCCGCAGCTGTTACAGGCACTTTGGATATCCCTGTTGGCCGTTTGCACCACTTAGCAATGGGTCCAGAGTATCTGGGATGCTTTACGGTTGGTGATCAACTATTATGGGGAGCAGCAGAGCCTCTTAGGCGAATGCTGCGAATTTTAATTGAGGCAAAATGAAATGCAGGAATTAAGAAGCTTAAAAGTTCTCCTCTTCTTAATTTTTGCGCTCAGCAGTTTGTCTTCAAGTGTTGCATTAACACTTAGCAACATTAAGACCTTATCTGATATAGACTCTCCTTATCATGGAGTCATTACTCTTATATCTGAAGATAAAGAGTTGCCAGGCCTAGTTGATTTGCGGGTTGTTATGGCAGATGATGTCACTTATAACCAGTATGGTATCAAACGCCCAGACCAAACTATTCCGATAACAATTCTTGTTAAAAAGGATGAAATGGGGGTTCCGACTCAAATAGATATAGAATCCAAAAAAGATATTATTTCACCAGATCAATTGTTTAATGATCTTATATTACAGTTGAAATGGTCTGCAGGATCCATGGAAAGGGTCTATACAATTTTAAATACCAACGCTAAAACTTTAAGTGTTAAACGTGGTGACACTTTGACGCAAATAGCACTCAAGGTACAACCTACTTTAGTTGGAGCCACTTTTGAGCAGACTTTAACTGCTTTATTTCGTGCCAATCCACAAGCATTCGTTGGCGGGAATATAAACAGGTTAAAAGTGGATGATAAATTCACTATTCCCAGTAAAGCAATGGTAACTTCAATTCCGCAAGCAGAAGCCCAAGCCGTATATCTCTCTTCTGCTGATAGCAATAATTCAAATCAAAGCGATAGGGTAGCTAATAAGGCTCTTTTTGATAAAACGAACCCAATTAAAAACTCTTCGATAGTTCGTAGCAACGATGATTCCAATCGTTTAAAAATTACTAACGATAAGGGTCCTAAAACCATTGGACAAATAAAAAATATTGAAACTGAAAAAGTTATTGCTGAGCAAAAGCTTTTACAAGAAGCCCAACAGCGAATTGCAGAAATTCAGAAAAACGTTGAGGATCTGCAAAAGGTCATGAAAACAAGTCCAGAAAATATAGTTTCTGCGTCTTTAACCGAACTAGCTTCAATGGAAAAAGTCAAAAAACCAATATACAGCGTTTGGACCATCCCCATAGTTGTCGCAACAGGAACCTTTTTCGCTGGTTTGATACTTTGGTTAAGGCGTCGAAGTGTTATTCCAGAATATGGTTTAGCTTCGGTTAAAGAAGATACACCTTGGTTTGTATTTACAATACAATTGCGAAGTATTTTTTATGGGCAAGAGGGGATTTCAGAAAAGAAGATCTCAAAGGTTCTATCTATTAGCTCAAAGCTTCCTAAATTGGGTGAAATTCTCCATCCAAATGCTAAAAAACCGAAGGTTCGTCGCTAGTTCGTTAAAATCCCTAGATAATTTTGCCGAACTTAGTAAAATAAGAGTGTAATCTTTGTAGATTGACAATCTCATTTTTTGAATCACAACTAATCGATAGGTAAAAACCTTATGAAAAATTCTTTCAAAATGATTTGTGCTGCCAGTTTTGCGTTTTTTGGTATGTTGTTGGGGGGGTGTGGAACTTTAGAGGGAATGGGAAAAGACATGCAATCTCTTGGAAAAGCCATTGAAAGCAGTGCGAATAGTAAAGGATCCGCTGATAAAGCTACAGCTAGTAGTGACACTACAAGTTCTAATAGTGGCGCAGTGGTGACTCCTATTAAATAATGATTACAAATAAATCCTTTTTAAAGGTTATTTTTCTTTGGGGGTTCTATTGTTTTGGGGGGGCTTACGCCTATGCAATTGGCTTGGGTAATTTAAGCGTTAACTCGGTCTCTGGAGAGCCCTTCTCTGGCAGTATCACTATTTTAACTAAAACTGGAGAATCTCAGTCTCTTAAGGAATTACAGGTTCGAGAGGCGGATGCGAACAGTTATGTTCAACTCGGTATTCCTAAGGTTTCTCAGAACACGTTGATTGAGATGACGGTTGAACATAATACCCAAGGAGTTCCAATTCGTATTCAAATGAATTCTAAAGATCCTTTAAAGGATACTAATTCAGTATTTAATGACATTGTGGTTGATCTTAAATGGTCGTCTGGGTCATTGCAACGCGTTTATACATTACTCAATCCTAGTGCTAAAGAAATTACTACACAAAAGGGTAATAACTTAATTGAACTCGCAACTAAAATTCAACCTAATTTATCAGGGGCAAGTCTTGAGCAAACCATTGCAGCAATTTATAGGGCTAATCCAAAGGCTTTTATTCGGGGCAATATTAACCGTTTAAAAGCAGATGAAAAAATTATTATTCCGTCAAGTGCAATGGCTTTGTCAATTCCAAAGGAAGAAAGTCGAGCAATTTATGTTGCAGGTGCTAATGACTATGTTAATAAGCGACTTAACAATTCTACTGAAGAAAATGCAAATAAATTTACAGCTCCTGTAGTCTTAAAAAATGAGATTAAAAACCCACCGCCTAAGACTCCTACTAATGCTGAGAACCTTGATGCTGATAAAGTGGCAAAGGATCGTTTAAAAGTTGGTCCATCCGAAAATGACCCTAATAAAGCAATAAAGCAAGCAGAGGTCGAGCAGAAATTGGCGCAAGAAAAATTGATGGCCGAAGCTAATCAAAGGGTGAAGGAGCTTGAGAAAAACGTAGATGATCTCAAAAAGCTAGACCGAAAGGCTTCAGAAACCAAATCTGAATCTTCCAATGAAGCTAATACTAAGATTTTGCCTCAAGTAAATACTCAAGATAAAGTAGATATTTCCCCCGTCAATATTTTAAATCCTGATGCCCTACAGGATGGCTTGGTTAGTTTAAAGAATGACGAACCCAATAATGTGTCAATTGTGAAAGCAGAGGAACCTGTGGTTCCTTTGATTACAAATACGGCTGAAGAAATGTCAAAACCTTCAAAGTGGAAGAGTCTTTTAAGCCAGTTTGGGTTACCAGCTTTATTTGGTCTAGCAACAGGAGTTTTTATTCTTGCTTTTGTTCGACGAAATCGTTTTAATTCTCAATCTGATATTACAACCGAGTCTCTAGCAGTTACCGCCCCTGTTTTTTCTGATAATACTCCTGTAAAGTCAGCGCAACCAACTGAATTGAATACTGACGAGTCAAAAATCTCAAATACCTTCACAAATCCGGCTATATCCATTGACGATTCAAAAGTTGATCATTTAGAAACTAATGAAGAGTTAGATGAGGAATATGAACCGGTGCAACTATCCGATAACCCATCGCAAACAGCTGAAGTACCTCAATATGCTAGGGATATTTTTCAAAAGGTTGATTTAAATCTCGAAAAAAGACCTCGAGAGGATGAACCTCCTTCGTTATATGAAACCCTTTCTGCCGAACATGAAATGCAGTTGCCTGGTTCTTTAGAAGAAACAGAGTCCTCAGAGAAAATACCTATGCTAGATCCTTTGCCAAATGCTGAACTGTCAACTATAGATCCATGGAGCTATGAGGGGCAGGAGATAAAAATCAATCTTGCGAGGGGCTATATTAAGAATCAAGATTTTTCTTCAGCCAGAGCTTTACTTAAAGATGTAATAGATCTAGGTGCTCAAGCTGATCCAACTCTTAGGGATGAGGCTCAGGAGATGTTGGCTGGTATAGGTTTATAGCTTAATAATGACTTCTAATGAAACTTTAACAATTAAACCCATCTTAAAAAGGATTGCATTAGGAGTTCAATATGATGGGAGTTATTTCAACGGTTGGCAAAGTCAAGTTGATGGACGTACCATACAAGATAACATTGAAAAGGCCTTAAGCCGTTTTATAGCCTTGCCATCTTCCCCTAAAAACAGGGTAATTACCGCTGGAAGGACTGATACGGGTGTTCATGCACTTGGACAAGTCGTCCATGTAGATGTTCCGGTGAGTAGATTACCCTTTGCTTGGGTCAGAGGTATAAATTCTTATCTTCCGAGCTCTATACGTATTATGTGGGCCCAAGAGGTTCCCGGTGATTTCGATGCAAGATTTTCTGCTCAAGAAAGAGCTTATTCGTATTTACTTTATGTGGGCCCAATTGAGCCACCAATATTGGATAAAAAAGTTGGCTATTTAATGCTCCCTCCTGGAAAAGAGCTTAATATTGATTTTATGAAACAAGCCGCTGCGATGTTGATAGGTGAGCATGATTTTTCGAGTTTTAGGTCATCTGAGTGTCAAAGCAAGACCCCGATTAAAACTTTGTATCAATTTGAAATCGTAGCCGATCTGCCAAAAATATATTTTTTTATCAGAGGGAATGCATTTTTGCATCATATGATTAGAAATATAATAGCTTGCCTCTTATTTATTGGTCAGGGTAAAAACCCTCCAGAGTGGATTTTAGAGTTGTTGGAGAAAAAAAATCGTGCATTTGCTGCCCCCACTTTCTCACCAGATGGGTTGTATTTAACACGCGTTGGATATCCAAATCATTTTAATATTCCAGAGCCAAATTTGGCCTGTGGCCTATTCCCGCATCACGATTTAGTATCTATATTTAATAAAAATTACATATAAAACATAAACTTGCGATATTAATATAATGAACTTTATTAACTATAATCATGAACAAACTAGAATCAAAATTTGTGGTCTTTCCAATTCTGAGGATATTTCAGCTGCAATATCTTTGGGGATTGATGCAATTGGACTCGTTTTTTATAAGCCAAGCTCGCGATATATTTCCCCTCTACGTGCTTCAGAAATAACTCAACAACTGCCATCACGGATTGCTAAGGTCGCATTAGTCGTGAATGCTACAGATAAAGAGGTTAAGTCAATTAATTCTTCTTTGGATGTTGACATATGGCAATTCCATGGTGATGAGTCGCCAGAACGCTGCTCCGAGATTGCACAGGGAAAATTTTGGATTAAGGCTGCATTAATTGATAAAAAATTCAAACTTTCTGAATTTTGCCTACAATATAAGAAAGCAGATGCTTGGTTATTGGATACTGTAGTTGAAGGCTATGGTGGTGGTGGTAAAACTTTTGATTGGGATCTTATTCCAAAATTATGGCTCAAAGAAAACGCGCATCGGGTCGTTTTGAGTGGTGGGTTGAACTCAGACAACGTGGAAAAGTGCATTGAACACTTTCATCCTTTAGGTGTTGATGTCTCTAGTGGTGTTGAGAAATCTAAAGGGATAAAGGATGCTGCTTTGATGAAGACTTTTGTTGAGGCTGTCCGGCATGCAGATAGCTTATTTTATTAATTAAAGAATTGTAGGGATTTGAAACCCTATTTACAAAGGCATAAATATGTACGATTTTCCTGATCAACGTGGACATTTTGGTCCCTACGGTGGCACATTCGTTTCAGAAACTTTAATGTTTGCTTTAGAAGAGTTAAAACAGGTCTATGCAAAATATCAACATGATCCTGAATTTTTAGCAGAATTTCATAGCGAGTTAAAGCATTTTGTAGGTCGTCCTTCCCCGATTTATCACGCTAAACGTTGGAGTGAACAAATTGGAGGCGCTCAAATTTACTTTAAGCGAGAAGATCTTAATCACACGGGTGCCCATAAAATTAATAATGTGATAGGTCAAGCATTGTTGGCTAAAAGGATGGGTAAGCGCCGTGTTATAGCTGAAACCGGAGCAGGACAGCACGGTGTAGCTACTGCAACTATTTGTGCTCGCTTTGGGTTTGAATGCATTATCTATATGGGTAGTGTAGACGTTGCAAGGCAAGCTCAAAATATTTACCGAATGAAACTGCTTGGCGCAACTGTTGTGCCTGTTGAGTCCGGGTCCAAAACTTTAAAAGATGCATTGAATGAAGCAATGCGTGATTGGGTCACTAACGTTGATAATACTTTTTATATTATCGGTACTGTAGCTGGTCCACACCCCTATCCAATGATGGTTCGAGATTTTCAAAGTGTTATAGGTAAAGAGTGTTTAGAACAAATGCCAGAAATGACCGGTCGACAGCCCGATTATGTATTAGCTTGTGTAGGGGGTGGTTCTAACGCAATGGGTATCTTCTATCCTTATATCAACTATCCTGAGGTAAAGCTCATCGGAGTTGAAGCTGCTGGTGAGGGAATAGAAACTGGGCACCATGCGGCTGCATTATGTGCGGGTACGCCTGGTGTATTGCATGGTAATCGAACTTATTTAATACAAAATGCGGATGGTCAAATTATGGAGACACATTCTGTATCTGCGGGTTTAGATTATCCTGGAGTAGGGCCTGAACACTCATGGTTAAAGGATTCTCACCGTGCTACATATACAGCTGTGACAGATGATGATGCTCTAAAGGCATTTCATGATTGCTGTCATATAGAAGGAATTATTCCAGCTCTTGAGACAAGTCATGCAATTTCTTATGCATGTGATTTAGCTAAATCATTGCCAAAAGATAAAATTATTTTGGTTAATTTATCAGGTCGAGGTGATAAAGATATGCACACTGTTGCCCAGAGAGCAAAGCTTGCACTTTAAATTAATGATGAAGGAAATCAAATGTCGTTGATTCAAGAACTATTTATAGAGCTTAAACGCCAAGGCAAGACTGGCTTAATACCCTTTATTACGGCTGGAGATCCTAGTCTAGAAGATACAGTTTTATTTATGCATGCTTTAGTTCGAGGTGGAGCCGATGTCATAGAACTCGGTATCCCTTTTTCTGATCCTATGGCTGATGGTCCAGTAATTCAAAGAGCCTCCGAAAGAGCCTTATTGAATGGAACAAGTCTGCACAGCTGTCTTGACATGGTTCGAGAATTTCGTAAATCTAATTCTAAGACGCCAGTTGTGCTGATGGGGTATGCAAACCCAATAGAACAAATGGGAATAAATGAGTTTGCCAGGCTAGCTAGTTTAGCTGGTGTCAACGGTGTATTAGTGGTTGATTATCCACCTGAGGAGTGCAGGGAGTTAGCAACATCCTTAAAACTACATGGTATTGATACAATTTTTTTATTGGCTCCCACTTCAAGTTCTGAGAGGATTTTAGCGGTTGCGAAAATCGCATCTGGTTATATTTATTATGTCTCACTTAATGGTGTAACAGGTTCAAGTAACATCAATACATCAGATGTTGCTAATGCAATTGACCATATCAGGAAACAAACTAACATTCCAATTGCAGTAGGTTTTGGAATCAGTGATGCTGCTTCTGCAAAAATTGTTGGTCAATCCGCAGACGCGGTAGTCATTGGAAGTAGATTAGTTAAGATAATAGAAGATGCGCCAATTGGTGGATCAGCAAAATCGCTAGAAGAGTTTCTCTTTGTCATTCGTAATGCATTAAATGCTGATATACCCCTTTAATTTATTGGAATAATATTATGAGTTGGTTAGATAAACTATTGCCACCGCAGATTCAACCTTCAGACCCAACAAACCGTAAATCAGTACCTGAGGGGTTATGGGTTAAATGTCCTTCTTGTGAGGCGGTTCTCTATCGAACAGATATTGAGGCTTCATTACATGTGTGTCCTAAATGTTCACATCATATGAGGATTAGCGCACGAGTCAGGATAGATCACTTACTCGATCAAGAGGGGCGGTATGAAATTTCGCAGGAAATTGTTCCGATGGATCCTTTGAAATTCAATGATACAAAAAAATATACGGATCGTCTTAAAGATGCAATGGATTCAACAGGTGAGACAGATGCGATGGTGGTTATGGGTGGATCAATTCAGGGACTTCCAGTCATCGTTGCATGTTTTGAATTTGAATTTATGGGGGGATCAATGGGCTCTGTTGTAGGTGAGCGCTTTGTTATTGGAGTTCAGAATGCGATCGATCAAAAAGTCCCATTCATATGTATCACCACTACAGGTGGCGCGCGAATGCAAGAAAGCCTTTTATCTTTGCTTCAAATGGCAAAGACAACGAGTATGCTTACTTACTTAGCAAAAGAAAAACTCCCGTTTATAAGCGTTCTATGTGATCCAACAATGGGAGGAGTATCAGCTAGTTTTGCATTTATGGGGGATATCGTTATTGCTGAACCAAAGGCATTAATTGGTTTCGCGGGTCCAAGAGTCATTGAACAGACTGTCAGAGAAAAGCTACCGGATGGTTTTCAGCGCTCGGAATTTTTGATGCAAAAAGGTGGCATTGATATGATTGTTGATCGGCGTGAACTAAGGGCAGAATTATCAAAGTTACTATCTTTGCTTTTGAAGCAAACATTTGATGGTGTAGTTAGTTAAGTTGTTGAATGAATCAGTATATTAACGAAGGTCAATTGACTCCCAATACTTTTCCTAATTTAGAATCATGGCTGAATCATCTTGAAAATGCACACCCAGTTGGTATTGATATGGGGCTTCATCGGATTAACGAAGTAAAACAAAAACTAGCAATTCATTTTTCTTGTCCTGTTATAACGGTTGGCGGGACGAATGGTAAAG
>Ga0194047_10000016_pt1 | contig 157563 bp, 122 predicted proteins | sample JunL225m_MetaG_2_FD_160070 | JGI IMG/M metagenome (GOLD analysis project Ga0194047, IMG submission 160070) | Anoxic zone freshwater microbial communities from boreal shield lake in IISD Experimental Lakes Area, Ontario, Canada - Jun2016-L221-5m | ecosystem: Environmental > Aquatic >... | reverse complement strand
TGTTGATCTGACCAGCTTTGATACCAGCAAGAAGAGCTGAATTCAAAATAAGGTTATGATCGCGTTCAAGTTCAGTGGCGGAATTGTAATTAATGAAAGCATCGAAATTGATGTATTCATTGATCTTACCCGAGAAATCTAATGTAAAACGGTAGAAATTATTAACCGTAGTATATTGGCGATTTGGGAAACCTAGAAAACGATTACGAATAGTGTAACCTGTTGTATCAGAAACAGGAACGCCAGGAGCTCCTGCAATACTAGCGATACTTGCTGTGATTGGTTGAGGATTTAATTCTGAACCTGTTTCTGTATTTGAATACATGAAACTACTAGAAAGCGTGTATTTATCGCTAAAGTCATGATTGATAATAAAATTAGCTATTTTCTTTTGATTACCGCTTTGGAAAGTAGGACGCACGCCTAAGTTAAAGCCAGCAGCGACATTGGAGTTAGCAACATAAGTACCGTTAGCAATTAATTGAGCAATCGTAGGAGCAACTGTTCCTGCAGCAGGTGTAGGAGGAGCATTCAGACCTGGTTTTAAAGTATAAAATGCACCAGCTGCTGAATTGATAACCCCAGGATACGAAGAAGTTCCGTAGTATGGGTTGGTCATATTGAAATCACTCTCAAACAGAGGTTCACTCTTAAACCACTGTGCTGATACTAGAACTGAAGTGTTCTTTGTAGCTGCGCCAAAAGTCATTGAAACATTACGATCATGTGCCCAACCGTTAAAGTCTTTTTGTGCACCGGAATAATTGAAGGCAAAAATTCCACCTTGGAAGTTTTTCTTCATGATGATGTTAACAACACCAGAAACAGCGTCTGCGCCGTAAATAGCTGATGCACCGTCTGTTAGAACATCAATACGTTCAACTGCGGAAACAGGAATCAAGTTCAAGTCAACGAAGTTGTAACCACCTGCAGATGCGATTGGAGATGAAGCAACGCGCTTACCGTCAATTAAGACGAGCGTTGATAAACCGTGAATTGCAACCATTGAACCACCAGCGTTCGAGTTGTATCCGGTATTTGCATTTTCTTGTCCCATATTACCTGGTCCTTCAATTTGAGGAACAGCTTTACGTAAAACATCTAGCACGCTGGAATTGATGCCAGTTTCTTCGATTGCTGCTGCATCCAAAACTTGGATAGGCATTGCCTTCGATTCATCGGCTGCTGCTGGAATATAAGAACCAGTTACTTCAAATTTTTGAAGTTTAACTGCCTCATCAGTGCCTGCAGTTGTCTGGGAGTAGCCAGTAGCTGCGGTAAGCAATACAGTCGCCAAAGACGACAGTAACGCGATGGAATAACGCGAACGATTGTGTTGTGTAGTCATATTAGATTTAACAATAACTGTGTGATTTCTGACCTAACTAACATTACTTGAAATTTCATATAAGCATACTTCTGGCCAATTTGGCAACTTTTAAGTAACGTTTGGGGTTCAATCCTGTTACATCAACACTACATATACTAAGAAATATTAGTTATTTTGATATACTATAAGACAACATAAGTCACTCGTAGTTAATAATTAAGACAAGATGTCCGAAATATATTCTATAGTTAAATATCTCGCTTCACTCACAGAATCCCAGACTGCAGTGTTATGTACCTTAGTTAGCGTGCAGGGGTCATCTTATAGAAGACCTGGCGCACGCTTACTGATCATAAACGGTTCTTTAAGAATAGGTTCTATAAGCGGAGGCTGTCTTGAGGAGGACCTTATTGTTCATTCCAAGCGTGTAGCACAAAGCGGATTACCTGAAGTTGTTATCTACGATACAACTGAAGAAAACGACATAGTATGGGGAGTTGGTTTAGGGTGCAATGGAGTGGTTCATATCTTATTAGAGAGAATCAACCCTGAAGCTGCATGGATTAAAGATTTAGATGGTAAACTTAGGCACGGTAAGTCCGGCGAGCTTGTATGCATCTATAGGGCTAGCGATAAATCCTTATTAGGCACAACTATACGTGATAATTTAGCACCTGATTTAATTCTTAATGCGTATATTCAGGTAATCAGCCCACCTCAAGAGCTGGTTATATTTGGAGCGGGAGATGATGCCGTATCCTTATATAACCTAGCTCACGAACTTGGTTGGGAAGTGACTATAGCCGATCAAAGGCCTGCATTAGCAACTCAAGGACGATTTCCCTTGGCAAAATCTATTGTAGTCGCATCAAGTCATGAACTTGTAAGTAAGCTGAGCATTAAATCAGGTAGTGTATGTGTGATAATGAGTCACCATTACGTTCACGACTTACCAGTTCTTAAAGGGCTGCTCGCAAGCTCATGTTCTTATATTGGACTATTAGGACCTAAAAAGAGAGCTGAAAAGCTACTCTCTGATGTAAGATCCGAAGGTCTTATGATAACTCAACCTATGTTAGACCGCTTACATGCACCTGTTGGGCTTAACCTGGGCGGCGACACTCCCCAAACAGTAGCTCTATGTATTGTAGCGGAAATTCAAGCATTCTTAACTAAGTGTGATGCAAAACCTCTCAAATACAGAAATGAACCAATCCACACCTAATCTACCAGACTTGCTACGGTTAGGGTGTATAATTTTGGCAGCTGGTCCATCATCTCGTTTAGGAAGTCCTAAACAACTTCTTATTATCGACGGGAAAGCATTAATAATACGTACAATAGAGTCTGCCTTAGAATCTGGGGCATGGCCAGTAGTAGTTGTCCTTGGGTCAAACCAAGATGCAATAAGGCCGATCCTTGCAAAACAGCCTGTTATTATAATCGAAAATGCTTCATGGCCAGAAGGTATGGCCTCCTCAATCAGATGCGGAGTGGCAGCACTTACCCAGTTTTCAAGGATGATTAATACTGCACTGATTCTTGTGTGCGACCAGCCTGCTTTAAGCGGCTTAGTGCTTAAGCAATTAATCAAAGCCCACAATCCAACAGATGCTGGAATCACAGCAGCTCATTATTTAAACCGTAACGCAGTGCCTGCCTTATTTACTAAATCTTATTTTAGTACATTAACCAGCCTCACGGGAGAGCACGGAGCGCGGCAACTTCTTAATGAAGCTGGAGAAAAAATAACTTCCGTAGAACTCCCTGAACTCGCTTTAGATATAGACACCCTTTCCGATTACGAGGAAATTGTATCTAAATTTTAATTACGGAAGTTTTGTATCGGTCACCTTTTTAGCCTGAGCTGCCCTGTAATCATCTACAGCTTTTTTGAGACGATCGTCATTTAAGGCTAAGGTAGCTGCTGCAAATAAAGCAGCATTAGTAGCTCCAGGTTTACCAATAGCAAAGGTTGCTACTGGAATTCCACCGGGCATCTGAACCATAGAAAGGAGTGAATCTAAGCCTTTAAGAGATGCTGATTCTATAGGTACTGCTAATACAGGAATTGGAGTAAGGGCTGCTGCAACACCAGCTAGATGAGCAGCTCCCCCAGCACCCGCTATGATAATCTTCAGCCCGCGTGAAACGGCACTACCGCCCCATTCAAACATTAAATGAGGCGTGCGGTGGGCGCTAATTACGCGTTTTTCGTACGCAATTCCCATTTGATCAAGGATTTGAGCAGCATGCTGCATCGTATCCCAATCTGAAGCGCTTCCCATAATTATACCGACTACAGGTTGATTACTCATTAGCTAGATGAAATGAACAAGCATTCCTGAAGCAAGATTTTAACAAACTTCTTTGAATTATCTAAATTCTCTACGCCAAGTCTGTATAGAGATGAAATACAAAATTTAAAAACAGAAAGTAGTTTCTTAAAACAAAAAGGCGGCTGCCATTATCAAGGTTGGTATAAGTGCAGCGATCGCCAGCTTTATAGCAGATACTCCGTCTGGAAAAAATCTCTGCAATATGCTTTGCCCTGCTGGATTTGGCGCATTGGCAATAACAGTTAGACCACCTCCAGTGACAGCGCCCGCAACTACAGCATGCTTTAATCCCTCACTCAAATTTGGCACTAGAGTCGCTAAATAAGTAATTGCTGCGTTGTCATTAAAAGAAGTTAAAAATGTCGCGCCCCAGAAAAGTTTCAGGCGTCCCATATCTCCAATCAAAGGCTGCAGCCACCAACTCTGCAGTCCACCATGCACTTCAAGAGCTGCTAAAAAGAGCGCCACAAGTAACGGTGGCCGTAAGTCTATGCGTTTTTGATAGTGAGCAGTAGCTTGTGAAAATGCCATGAACACCAAAAATCCTCCGATGAATAATGGCGGATAGTGGGAAACAAGTACCGTATAAGAAATAAATAAAACCTGTACTATGATAATCCAGGTTGGAATATAAGCACCGCCACCTTGCGTAAGAAAACGATCTTTAGCCATACGCTTGGCCTCTAACTCAAAAAATTCTTTTCTAAAATATATATAATAAAGAAGTGTTGAAACAGTAATACCTGTAGCAGCTCTCCAACCAAAATTAGAAAACATATAGGCCACATCCCATTTCCAAGGTCCAGCAACCATTATCATAGGAGGTGCCCCAAAGTGTGTCAGCGTTCCACCTACAGATACATTTACAAACAATAAGCCGATTGTGGCATAAGCTAAACCAGAAGATGGACCGTAGTGATAGAATTGCCGCGCAAGCAGTAATGCACAAATTGTCATTGCGCCAGGCTCTGTAATAAATGAACCCAAAAGCGGTCCAATAATCAGAATGGTAAGCCAACTAGCAGCGATCGTTTGTCCTCCAATCGATGAGAGTAGCGACATGCTATTCTCAGCTAGACGCATGATTGGCCGTGATGACGCAAGCGCCATAATTACCATCACAAAAAGAGGTTCAGTGTAATTAACCTGATTCCCGATATAATTGACGGCAGTACCCCAACCTTTCGAAAGGGTTATAACGCCCATAAGCAAAATACCCCATAAAGCGAAAACAACTTCAACTTCACCTAGAAAATGCAAAATCTGTCCTGCGAAACTAACCTCCGGAATTTCTTCTCCAGTATCTGTATAAAATTTCCTTGGCCCATTAGCAGAATGCTTAGCCTCAACGGCGTGAGCCAATTGTATAAATTTTGGTGCCAGGAAAGTATGAATTATAGCGCTAAAAAATATAAAAGTAGCAGCTACATTAAATGGCTCTGCTTTGGCGCGTGCCAAAATTATGTCAACAAAACCACCATTTACTGTCGGATAATCTGTTAACGAACGAGGAAATGAATCAGGGCTCGGTAATAAAGCAAGAAGACATGCGCTCATTTTGAACGTGGCGAAATGTCTTTAAGAATTTAACGAGCGAAGATGTTGTATATGCTTTATCAAAATCCAACCGTAACCTAAAACAACTCCTGAAGATACAAACCAAGGCGCTCTACCTATGAAGAGAACCGGGAAGAAAAATTGAATTCCTGCAAGGCCTATAAGAAGATAGCTTACTCGCTTCATAGCTCCTGGCATAACAAGCCAACCATTTGCTAAGCGTCCTTCATTTTGAAGTTGTTCATTTTTGCCACGTGCTTTTTTTTGCATAACTCCAAATCCGTAACCAATTGCAATACCTGCAACAAGTCCAACTAAGGCGCGTGTGATTTCTATTAATGTAAATGTCATGAGGAGGGTTTTGTTAGACCGCTTGGGGATAAAACCCGAGCGGTCATTTGCGAATTTTTAAGCGTTTCTATTTAATTACTTAGCAATAGGAGTCTCTGAGACTTTATCCATAACCATACCAGCGTAACCTGGGGCACCCATTTCAGCCATGTCGAGTCCATCGATTTCGATTTGTTCTGAAACACGGTTACCTACAGTGAGCTCAATAATATAATAAACAATAATTGATAATACAGAGAGTGTAACCACACAGGTTACAACACCTACTAATTGTGCCCAGAATTGGCTCATACCACCGCCGTAAAATAATCCACGCACAGTGCCTGATACACCATTCCAGCCATCGCCATAAGTACCATCTGAGAATAAACCTACAGCGAGAGTACCAAATGCACCATTGACTCCGTGCACAGCGATTGCACCTACTGCGTCATCGATACGATGTTTATCAAAGAAGAATACTGCTTCTACTACTAGTATGCCTGAAATAAGACCAATTACTGCTGCACCACCAGCACTACAGAAGGCACATGGTGCTGTAATGGCTACCAAGCCAGCCAACATACCGTTACACATCATAGCTGGGTCAGGCTTCTTAGTCTTAAACCACCACATGTATAAAGTTGTAGCAAGTGCTGCAGTTGCTGAAGCGATCATTGTATTTACTGCTACTACAGCGATACGTAGGTCGGTTGCGGCTAAACTTGATCCTGGGTTAAATCCAAACCAACCGAATGCAAGGATAAATGTTCCTAACATTACCATTGGGATACTGTGAGGAACAATTGGATTAACAAGTTTACCTTGAGAATCGTATTTGCCCTTACGTGGTCCAATGAGCCATGCGAAAATTAGTGCGATCACACCGCCTTGTAAATGAACGACAGATGAACCCGCGAAATCTACTTCACCATGACCTAAACCGAAATTCACACCGAGTTGTGCGAGCCAACCACCACCCCACACCCAATTACCAAAGAAAGGATACATCACGCTACCAATAAAGCAGCCGTAAATCATAAATGCAGAGAATTTCCAACGCTCTGCTGCAGAACCCGTAGGGATTGTTGCAGTAGTATCCATGAAAACCATTTGGAACAAGAACAGAGCAAACGCTGCTGTATCATACCCTGCTCCTTGTAGCATGAAGCCTTTCATACCAAAAAGACCAAACGGATGACCAAATAAATTAATGGTGAATTCAGAGTTTAATCCAGCATATCCTCCAAGAGGTGCGATTGCACCCATTCCTCCAAACATAAATGCAAATCCACAAAGGTAAAAACCAAGCATACCTAAAGGATAAACCATAAAGTTCATAGCCATTGTATGGCCCGCGTTCTTTGCACGACAAAGACCGGTTTCAACTAAAGCGAAACCAGCCTGCATGAACATAACCAAGAATCCTGTTAATAGAGTCCAAGTAAAATTGATAGCGACACGATTGTGACCAACTGAGTCAGCTAATTTAACTGCAAGAGGCTCGATCTTTGTTTGTGCCGTATATTCATCGAAAGCTTTCTTTGCTTCCGTGTAAGCTTTCACTTTATCAGCATCTTTTTTGTCATCTGCACTGAGCTCGGCTGGTGCTGCAACTACAAAGCTTCCACTAGGTGACTGAGCGTCTGCTATTCCACCAGTAGCAGTGCCTGCTGGATCCGGTTTCGGATCATCAGCAAAAAGCTGTGATGTATTAATTGTACATATTAATGCTACTCCTAGTAGGAGTAAACGTAGCCATTTCGAGCTGGAGTATCTAGTTATCATAGTGGTTATAGGCGTCTAATATTACTTACTCTTGTTAATGTGAGAATAAGTGCATTACTGCGGAGCTCATTTAGCAGCATCTATGCCAAGGCCTTATTCTAATCCAAAGAGCAGGCATATACGTATACAATTTTCACTAAGAAATATCTTAATTCGTTTATAATCATATATTTAAATATTATTAGTAAATTTTATTCTAAAAACTTACTAGCACTTCAAATTGTATATTAAAACACGGTTTTTTAGGCGCCTTATCGATGCATTTACACGATTCAAAATCCATATTTAGAGTGAACCGCCATGCACTAAATATTATCGGATATATCTAATGAAGTTACTTACATCTAGAGTATAACTACTTCGCTTTAATTCATTAGCGTGGAAATTATCAAACTCATCGAATCTTTGTATTTAAGTAATTAAAACTGATGAACTATACCATTCAGCAGTGGTGTTCTTATATGCTTAAATGCGGTTGAACAAAATTAAAAAAAAGTGGCCCAGCAGTAGCTAAACTGAATCGCAGGCACATCTGAACTACCGAGCCTTGTATCTTTAAGTCACATCAGATAAACAATTTTTCAATGCGCTTGCGTTACGCTAAAATTACAACCACTGGACCCGTAAGAGCGATCAACCAAGATTGGATTGATTTCTGGGAATCAAATGATCCGTTAGTGAGAGAGCAACAAGGAAGTGTTGCCCTTATCGCAGATGGAGTGGGAGGTTACCTTCATGGTGAAATTGCAAGTCGTCTTGCAGTAGATCAGGCAATCGAAGCATTTAAACAAGCACCTATTGATACTAAGCCTTACGAAGTGCTAAAGCAAATGTTTGCTAGTGCATGCTCAAGCATCTACGAAAAATCGAATTCCGAATTTCAAGGCAAGATGATGGCGACAACCTTAGTCGCATCACTCTTTAGAAACCGTACTGTATGTATTGCAAACGTGGGAGACACACGTGCTTATTTCATACGACAAAAACAAATCAGTCGTTTAACCACGGATCACGTCGCAACAGCTCTCCCTGTAAAACTTGGCCTAATGCTTGAACGACAAGCCATGGCAAGCCCTCAGCGCAGTCAACTAACACGTACTGTGGGTGCAGAGGCGTTATGTCAGCCGTCTTTTACAACTCAATTTTTGCATCACGGTGATTACATTCTTCACTGTACAGATGGACTACACGCTTACGTCCTAGATGATGAAATGCGAGAGATCGTAACCCGCAGCCATCCCTATGATGCCTGCAAGGAGCTAGTAGCATTAGCTGAGAAACGAGGTAGTGATGATAACATTACGCTACAAATAATTGAGATAAGAGATTGGGAAAGAGTCGCTAAACTTACTAATCCACCTGCAGCAACGACCCTTGGCCAATCCAAACAAAACGCATCTAGTGCAACAAAAAATACTTCGCTTGGTAGTGACCTCACCCCAGGAATGTTATTAGATAATCGTTTTGAACTCACAGACCTTGTTGCTCGAAGTAACATGTCTTCTATTTTTAGAGCGACTGATAAAAAAAATTCTGAAACTGTAGCTATTAAAGTCCCTCTACTTGCTCCTGAGAACGATGCCGCCGGGTTTGAGCGTTTCCGTCGTGAAGAAGAAATCGGCTCCAAGCTCAATCATCCCACAATTTTAAAAGTAATCAAAGTAGAAGAAACAAAAAGCCGTCCTTATCTAGTCATGGAGTTTCTCGACGGTAGAACCTTATCCGAATTACTCGCAAAACGAAAGCCGATATCAGAACCTGAAGCGATAGGTTATGCTACGCGTATATGCGAGGCTTTGCATTATTTACACACACAAGGCATTACACACCGCGATTTAAAACCGCAGAATATAATGATATGCAAAGATGGATCGGTTCGTCTTTTTGACTTTGGTATTGCACGTGTTGAATCAGCAAGACGCCTTACCTTTGTAGGACCAACACCTACTATGGGTACTCCTGACTACATTTCACCTGAACAAGTAAAAGGAAAACGCGGAGATCATCGTAGCGATATCTATAGTCTTGGAGCACTGCTTTATGAAATGGTCACAGGTGCCACCCCATTTGAAGGAGAAAGTCCTTATGTGATTATGAATGCTCGAGTCACAGGAGATCCAATAGCACCTCGCAAAATTAATCCTGAATTAAGTGCCACACTCGAAGAAGTTCTCTTACACGCTTTAGAGCGTGATCCAAAGCATCGTTATGCTGATGCCTTAGATATGAAAAAAGAACTTGAGCATTTAGATAGCGTTGTACTCACAAACCGCGATCAACGTTTACGTGCACCTCAACCCTGGAAGAGTAAAGGCTACAAAGGCTTAGTTATTATAGCTATTATTCTCGTCCAAGTGCTTTTGTTTTTCTTGCTGATGTCTACCTCGCATCGCCACCACTAAAATTTAGTGGTGGGCTAAGACGGTGCGTAAGTCATTCACCGTAGTTACAGGTGCTTGGCAGGTAAACCCTTCGCACACATAAACGGTAGGTTTATTAGCAAGTGGCTTCATGGCCTCTAGCCATGGAGCAAACTTGGAAAGCCACGCGTGTCCTTCAGCGCCATCTGCTGCTATCACGCAGCGTCTTGGGCCTAGTGTCTCATGTAAGACAGTCGCGAGTGCCTCGAATGCAGGCGACTTCGGATCACCTGAAATAACCACATGACGTGGTGGCTCAAGCGCAAGTTCAAGTGCACAGAGCATGCGTGGTAGTGCTTGAGGCGTTTGACTCCAGCGATATTCAAAAGCCATCAAAGTCTTTAGCGCTTTATCCCTATAACCCTGCATCGGATGATCAGATGCTTTGGGCTTTAATGCATAGTCGGATGATTCAAACAGAAGCGCAAAACGCATTAAATTAAGAGCGGCCACAGAGCTAGGCGCTGGTTCAGCTCCGTCATAATCTTCCTTAAGTCGCACTACTATGTCAGGTGCACCAATCGCTGAATTATAATATCCACCACCTACTGAATCATAAAATAAAGCATCCATCATAGCTTGAAGTTGAACAGACCACTTAAGCCACTTCACATCAAAACTTGCTTCATACAAATCAAGTAAACCCTGAATTAGAAAAGCGTAATCTTCTGCAAAGCCTTCAGCGGGTGCACGCTTCGATCTCCAAGACCTGTAAAGCACTCCTTTTTTGTGATCGAAAAGTTCATTAAAAATAAACTCTGCTGCGCGTGTTGCTGCGCTAAGATATTCTTTTGCAGCACTACTATTTACTTCATCGAAAGCTGCGATCACTTGCGAAGCTTTCGCGAAGGCAGAAATCATAAGCCCGTTCCAAGCTGTAATGACTTTGTCGTCTTTATGAGGATGCGGTCTGTTTGAGCGAACTCCCCGTAATACCTCAAGCGACTTAACGAGCAAGTCACTGGCCTCTTCCATAGAAAGACCTGCTTCGTTAGCTGCCGTACTCAGCGGCTTAGTCATTCTTAAAATATTTTTGCCTTTAAATTCATTAAAGGGATCACTTGCCTCAGGAACGTTCCCATTAGGCTCAATGGAATACACGGAACTAAAAAATTCAGCATCTGTTTTTAAATGTGTATTAATTTCATTCTGACTCCACACGTAATATGCTCCTTCGGCGTGGCTAGATGGATTATCTGCTAACTTAGAATCTGCATCTTCTGCAGAATAAAATCCCCCCTTAGGATCTGTTAAATCACGCAGGACATAATCTAAAATATCGCGAGCAAGCCATACATGTCGCGCGTCGCCAGTTGCCTGCCAAGCCTCTAGTGCATTAACGCAAATTTGTGCCTGATCGTAGAGCATTTTTTCAAAATGCGGTACGAACCATTCACCATCCACTGAGTAACGATGAAAACCTCCGCCAATGTGGTCATGAATACCACCACGTGCCATATGACTTAATGTAGGAGCAGCCATTTTAACAGCAGCTGAACCCACATCACTTTTAATTCCCTGCATAGCTGCACAGCGAAAAAGAAAATCGAGATTAGATGGTCTAGGAAATTTAGGTGCTCCTCCAAATCCACCTTTTGCAGAATCAAATCCTTCGTAAAGTTGAGAGAAGCATGCTTGATAAGCTTCAGAGCCTTTCTCAGCGAGTGTGATACCTAAGTCCCCGGAGCTCACCTGAGCGGATTGTTTATTTTCCTTAAGTGTTTCAACAACCGTTTCACCTTGAGAAATCAAAGTCTTACGATCTTCTTTCCAGCCCTTAGTGATTGCTTGAAGAATAGAAGGAAACCCGGATCTACCTTGCCTGTCCTCAGGTGGAAAATAAGTGCCACCGTAAAATGGTTTTAAGTCGGGTGTTAACCATACACTTAAAGGCCAACCTCCATGCCCAGTCACTGCTTGAACAAAACTCATATACACCCGATCTACATCAGGACGTTCTTCACGATCCAACTTTACTGAAATAAACGAATCGTTGAGCAGCTTTGCAATAGCTTCACTTTCAAAGGATTCGTGTGCCATCACATGGCACCAATGGCAGGTAGAATATCCAATACTTAAAAAAATAGGTTTCTGCTCAGCAGCAGCTTTTGCGAAGGCTTCAGCACCCCATGGGAACCAATCGACAGGATTTTCTGCGTGCTGACGCAGATAAGGTGAAGATTCTAAGGCGAGACGATTAGGCATTGGCCAACAATGCTAAGACTGCATCGCTGCGCAAGCCACCGCATAGATTCTTATTTTTCATTAAAAAAACGTTATTTTGGTATAATTATCTCAACATAATTAATTTTATCTCATATTCACGTAAGTATATATAATGCATATATTTACATATAGTTAGACAGTAAATATAGCTTGCAAATCATCTTGCGGCCTCAGGAGGCCGTTGACGCCAGCAGGGTACAAGTAATGTTATGTTCTCTTTTTCATGCTTACACTTGCCGACATTTCGAAGTCCTACGGCACACGGACTCTTTTCAGTGATATATCCCTTTTTATTGCGCGCACAGATCGCTTTGGATTGGTTGGCCCAAACGGGGCAGGTAAATCCACGTTGTTTAATTTAATCCTGGGTGAAGAAGCCCCTGATGAAGGTACGATCGTTTGGGAAAGGGGCGCAGATTTCGGCTACCTTCCTCAAGAAACAGCTGAAGCAGGTGAAGACACGATTTTAGATATTGCCTGTGCTATTACTCCTGAGTTTGCGAAGTTGCGTGCTCAGATGCTTGCTTTCGAAGCCGGAATCGTAGATCCCGCTTTTGATGACGATTTAGATCTTCACGGCCGCTTTGATGAACTCGGCGGATACGGTATAGAAACCAAAGCAAAGATTGTACTGTCTGGTTTGGGTTTCAAAGAAACTGACTTTGATCGCAAAGCAAAAAGTTTTTCTGGTGGTTGGGTCATGCGTGCTCATTTAGGACGTCTACTCGCACGTGAACCTTCGCTTCTACTCTTAGACGAACCAACTAACCATCTAGATCTTGAAGCTTTGATTTGGTTCCAAGAATACCTCACGCGTTATCCTGGTGGTTTAGTAGTTATCTCACACGACCGTGCTTTTTTAAATGCGCTATGTAACGGTATTCTAGAACTAAAGCATGGAGCACTCGAGAGGTATACCGGCAACTATGATGATTACCTTAATGAGAAAGATGCTCGTAAAGAACAGAAGGCAGCTCTATTTAAAAATCAGCAACGTGAAATTGCCCATCTTCAAAAGTTCGTAGATCGTTTCGGGGCTAAGGCATCAATGGCCTCACGTGCTAAATCTAAAGAAAAACAAATCGAACGTCTTGAATCAGTCGCCGTTGATGAGCCAGAAGAAGATTTAAAGCGTATAAATTTTAAATTTCCTCAACCCACACGCTCAAGTTTACGTGTGATCAATCTTGAACACGTTGAACAAGCTTATGGAGATCACGTGGTGTACAAAGATCTTAATTTTGAAGCTGAACGTGGCCAAAAGATCGTACTAGTAGGGCCAAACGGTGCAGGTAAATCTACACTCTTAAAAATTCTTGCTGGCGTACTTCCAATCCGTGGCGGAACGCGTGAATTAGGCAGTAACGTGCATGCAGGTTACTACTCCCAGAACCGCTTGGATAATTTAGATGCAACACGCACAGTGATGGAAGAGGCAATGGAGATGCGTCACGTCAACCGTGATGTTACAGAACAAACAGCACGTACAATTTTAGGTGGGTTTCTCTTTAGAAAAGACGATGTCTTTAAAAAAGTGGGCGTTCTCTCCGGAGGCGAAAAGTCCCGTTTAGCTTTAGCTAAACTCTTACTTGCTCCTCCTAATTTGCTACTCATGGATGAGCCTACAACTCATTTAGACATTCCTTCTATTGATGCTTTGGTGAATGCACTGAAAGCCTATGAAGGCACACTAATCTTTATCAGTCATGACGTTTACTTCATCCGTGCATTAACTCAAAAAGTTTTGCATGTGCATTCCGGAAAACTTACTCCCTATGCAGGCGACTACGACTACTTCTTAGATAAGTCGGGCTTCAGGAATAAAAAGGGCGGCGTAGACGCAAAACGTGATAGTAATAGTCCAGCAAAACAAGAAGGCGGTCGCTCTATGAGTGAACGTGCTGCTCTGACTGCTGGCTTAACAGATGCACGTCCTAGTCGCTCAGCTGCAGACGATCAGGGTTCGCGCAATAAATCAAAAGATCAAAAACGAATTGAGGCAGAACAGCGGGCTTCAAAATCGGGCCCAGTTAAGAAAATGCGTACAGAGATTAGTTTGATGGAAAAAAAAGTTTCCGAACTTGAATCCAAGCAAAACGAACTAACTGCTCAACTTGAAGCACCTGAAACTTACGCCGAACCAGGAAAGGCTCAGCACTTAAATCGGGAGCTAGCGATTACTGTTTCGCAACTTCAAGAAGCAACCCAGACCTGGGAAACTGCTGCTGCTAAACTTGTCGAAATGGAGAAGTCTGAATAAGTGACTTGGCTATAGGCCAATCACTTGTTCAATCAATTTAAGTTTAGCTACAGGCTGTAAGCTGTAGCTAAATGCATGAGAAATACGCTCGCAAGCATGACGCAGTTTTATCTCATCATTGGCATATACGACTGCAACCACACTACCCTCAGTTACAGCCTGAGCAATCTTTGCAATTTGGCCTACTCCAACAGCAGGATCTACTAAGTCTTCAGCACGCTTTCTACCAGCTCCTAAATCAAGTGCCGCTAAAGCAATCTCTAGTGGATCTACTGTTTTAACAAAACCTGTAGTAGGACAAATAATTTTTTGGCTATACTTCGCCTGAGGTAAAAGCTCAGGAGAATCAATCACGCGCACATCGCCTCCTTGGGCCTTAACGACTTCTTTAAATACACGTAATGCAGCACCCGTTGTAATCGATGCCTCTAATTTCAAACGTGCATCGTCAGCTGTTTTAGCAGCACCAGATAATAAAAGCATGTGCTCACCTAAGGCATAAGTAAGTTCCATGATATCCTCCGGTCCATGCCCGTTTAGGCAGGCAATGGATTCTGCAACTTCGAGTGCATTACCAACAGCATGACCCAAAGGTTGCTCCATCGAAGTTAGCAGTGCTCTAACAGGTTTACCTGTGGCTTTACCAATACTTACCATACGCTCTGCGAGTTGCTTAGCCTTTTCAAAACTTGGCATAAATGCCCCACGACCAAATTTGACATCTAAGACAAGCCCATCAATTCCTTCTGCTAGTTTTTTTCCCATGATGCTAGCACAGATCAGTGGAATACATTCTACAGTAGCTGTGACATCACGTAAGGCATATAAAGTTTTATCTGCAGGAGCTAATTCTGCAGTCTGACCGATTAAAGAGATGCCTAGTTTTTCGACTTGAGTTACAAATTCAGAAAGACTGAGATTTGTTTTAAACCCATGAATTGAATCTAACTTATCAAGTGTACCACCTGTGTGCCCTAGCCCACGGCCACTAATCATAGGAACAGCCACTCCACAGGAAGCAATCATCGGTGCTAGATGAATCGAAATTTTATCACCTACACCACCCGTAGAATGCTTATCTACTTTATATGATTTAACCTGAGATAAATCAGCGATTTGTCCCGACTGAAGTACAGCCAAAGTAAGATCGGCGGTCTCAGCATATGTCATTCCCTTAAGAGTGATTGCCATAAGCATGGCGCTTAATTGATAACTCGCCCATGAACCATCGACTGCACCCTTAACAAAAGATTCGATTTCTTGCTTAGTTAAAGCAAATCCATCTCGCTTGCGTGCAATCGCGAGAGCAGGTGTTACAGAACTTTCGTACATGAATGCTTTATGCTCCGATTGGATGCCAAACAGTCTTGTATTCAAGTGTGTCCTGTATTCTGTACACACTTTCAAAGGAATCTGAATACCAATTAATATTATCTTCTGCCTTAAAGGTATGGATACGCTTCACTGTTTCTGCTGCTCCTAAGGCTAGTGTCTTACGCTCATCAGCTGTCGCTTCAGCAATGACGGCTCTTAAGTGAGCATGCGTAGCAAACGTAGGAACAAGTTCCCTATGAAAACCTGTAAGTAGATTAACTACACCTCCTGGTAAATCGCTAGTAGCTAGCATTTCACCTAAAACAACAGCTGGATAAGGATTTAATTCAGAGGCACTAGCTACAACTGTATTGCCAGCAACGATAGCTGGAGCAATGAGTGAAATTAGACCTAAAAGCGATGCCTCTTGAGAAGCAATAAGGCCCACAATACCCATAGGCTCAGTCATGGTGAAATTAAAATAAGGTGCAGCCACAGGATTAACATTTCCTAAGACTTGCTCTAATTTATCCGCCCAGCCTGCATAATAAACAAGTCGGTCTACACTGGCAGCGACTTCGTTACGCGCAGCTGTAACGAGAGATTTTTTTGTGGAGCCTAAGGTTATTGCTTCAGCTAACTCTAAAGATCTTGCCTCAATCATTTCAGCTAAACGGTAAATAATTTGTCCACGATTATAAGGCGTGCGCTTTGCCCAACTAGGTCCCGCTTTTGCAGCAGTCTCTACTGCGTTACGTAAATCTTTACGTGTGCACTGAGGAATATTCGCAAAGAAATTACCATCAGCATCTTTCATTGCAAAGACGCGGCCACTTTCGGAACGAATAAACGCACCACCAACATAGACCTTGGGAGTTTTCGTAATAAGAAGTCGTTTCATGTGAGGTAATGTTTAAACGAGGTTTGCGTAGTCTAGTAGACCTTGACGGCCACCCTCTCGACCAAAGCCAGATTCTTTATAGCCACCGAAAGGAGATGAGGGATCAAATTTATTAAATGTATTAGCCCATACAACACCGGCTTTGAGTTCTGCAGCCATCTTTAAAATACGCGCCCCTTTATCCGTCCAAACACCCGCACTTAAGCCGTATACTGTATTGTTAGCTTTCTCAATTGCTTCATCAACCGTTCTAAAGGTAAGCACACTTAAGACAGGTCCGAAGATTTCTTCTCTTGCAACGCGGTGACTTTGTGTAACACCTGTAAATAAAGTAGGCCTAAAATAATAGCCCTGCTTAGGCAGCACACATTCAGGTTGATACAGCTTTGCACCTTCCTTAATTCCTGATGCAACTAAGCGTTTAATTTTAGTTAACTGAGATAATGAATTGATTGCACCAATATCTGTATTCTTATCCATCGGATCTCCAACCTTAAGCATACGAATACGCGTACGTAATTTTGAAATAACTAACTCAGCAACAGATTCTTGAACGAGTAAGCGTGAACCAGCGCAGCATACATGACCCTGATTGAAGAAAATGCCGTTTACAATTCCCTCTACTGCTTGATCAAGTGATGCGTCTTCAAAAATAATGTTTGCTGCTTTACCACCAAGTTCGAGGGTCATCTTTTTATCCGTTCCAGCCAATGAGCGCATAATTTTCTTACCTACTTCCGTAGATCCAGTAAATGCAACCTTAGCTGCAAGACTATGTGCAATTACTGCACTTCCCGTTTCACCTGCACCGGTAACAATATTCACTACTCCTGGTGGCAAGCCTGCGTCTTGTAAAATCTCTGCAAATTTAAGTGCCGTAATAGATGTTGTTTCAGCTGGCTTAATGACAACGCAGTTGCCCGTTGCTAGTGCGGGTGCTAATTTCCACGCAAGCATTAGGAGTGGAAAATTCCAAGGAATGACTTGTCCCACAACTCCGAGTGGCTCAAGGGTTTTTCCAGCTGCAACATACTGCAATTTATCTGCCCAGCCTGCATGATAGAAAAAATGCGCTGCAGCCATCGGAATATCAAAATCACGAGATTCCTTAATTGGCTTTCCACCATCAAGGGTTTCAGCAACGGCAAATTCACGCGCCCTGTCCTGAAGTAGTCTTGCAATACGGTACAGATACTTAGCTCTTTCTTTACCAGGAGTCCTAGCCCAACTCTTTTGTGCACGCCCTGCTGCGAGATAAGCAAGATTTACATCTAAGGGACCAGCTAAAGCGATTTCAGCAATCTTTTTTTCATTTGCTGGATTAATTGAATCGAATCTTTTTTTCGATTTTGCCTGAGTCCATTTTCCATCAATAAAAAGATCATAAGTCGCCTTTACTTTAGGATCTGCTGTTTCAGGTGCAGGATCAAAATTCCATAAATTTCCGAAGATAAGTTCTGGTGCAGTGCGTCCACTCGAACGCATATTTTTTTGTTTCTTAGCTTTTGGAGTAGGCATGGCTTAAGAGATTAATAGCTTTCTGCTGCTTCACTAAAGGCATAGGGCGCTTGATAAGCACCGGTTCTTTGTTTTTCAATTTGTCTAACTAAATCATTTAACAGTGAACTTGCACCGAAGCGGTAGCGTTTATTAGTTAACCAACGATCGCCTAGCGTTTCTTTCACAGCGGTTAGAAATTGAAGCGATTGCTTAGCACTACGTATACCACCTGCTGGCTTCATTCCAATTGCAACACCGGTGGCTAAATAGTGATCCCGAATTGCTTCAAGCATGACTTGGTTATTACCTAAAGTCGCATTAAGGCCTGTTTTCCCGGTACTTGTCTTAATAAAATCACCTTCTCGAATCACTTGCATGGCTAAGAAAGATGCAGCTCTAATAGAATCATAAGTTTCTAATTCACTTACTTCTAAAATCACTTTAAGTGCAGACTTACCACAGGCCTGAACTACTGCAGCGATTTCATCTTGAACTAAAGCATACTCGCCAGAAAGAAAGGCTCCACGGTTTATAACCATATCGACTTCATCTGCACCTTGTGCAACCGCATACCTGACTTCTGCGAGTCGTGTTTTAAGCGGTGCTTGTCCTGAAGGAAATGCAGTGGCAACTGAAGCAATCTTGACGGGTGATACACCAAGATATTTCCTCGCATGCTTCACCATGGAAGGATACACGCAGACTGCCGCAACTTTCGGTGTGTCTGAAAATTCATGAGGTTCTATAGCCTTCTGGCAAAGTGATGCGACTTTACCGGGAGTATCTTTACCCTCCAAAGTTGTCAGATCCACCATCGAAACAGCGCACCTCAAACCCCATAGTTTTGAGTCTGTTTTAATACTTCTAGTTCCATATTTTAAAACGCGTTCCTCAATACCAACCGCATCCACGGTTCCTATTTTATCAAATAGTCGTTTGAAGGCTTTGGGGGCTAAAGGCGCTGACATACACTCAGTATCACTCTACCTGAGATGAAAAACAACGGAAAATTAAGCTCTCTAGAGTCTCGATTTAGCAATCCTTCGATTGTCATTTGTCCGATTTAGCCTTCAAATGAGCTCCATGCTTACTAAAGCCGAAATCCAGCGTATACGCTCCTTGCAAGAAAAGAAGCATCGCGAGGTCAGCGGCTTATTCGTTATAGAGGGAGCTAAAGTTATTAATGAATTAATTACTGCAAAGTATCCCATTAGCGAACTCTACGCTACAGATACATGGACTACTTCTGATGCAACTAGAATCAGTGCTGATGAGATGCGAAAGATAAGTCATCTACCAACACCCTCAGAGGTGTTAGCACTATGCCCAATAACGCATCTTGTTTTAGAACCTAACACGATCAATCAAGGCCTGACATTAGCATTAGATACCGTGCAAGACCCAGGTAACGTAGGCTCTCTGTTACGTATTGCAGATTGGTACGCAATAGACCGTGTTGTTCTTTCTTTAGAATGCGCAGATTTATTTTCCTCCAAGGTAATTGATTCAAGCAAGGGTTCATTTGCTCGTGTAAAAACCTATATTCACGAATTAACGCAATTAATTGAAAAAGCAGACGTTCCAATTCTTGGCTGCGATCTTAATGGGGACGATGTTCATAAGATCGGCCCAAAACCAAATGCTGTTATCGTAATCGGTAGTGAAGGCAGAGGAATTTCAGCCTCTGTTCGCAGTAAAATTACTCAATTTATAACTATCCCTAAATACGGATCAGCAGAATCACTGAATGCAGCGATTGCTGGGGCAATTATTTGTGATATCCTAAAAAATTCTACCAGTCGTAAGTAACTAAGATTACTTACCTTTACCGCCACCCGCTGTCAGCATTGTACCACCCAAGACACCGACTGAGAAAAGAGCAAAAAAGATAAAGGCTGCTGGCTGATGAATGCTCTTCGCGAAGGCTAATGGAAATGAGAACTCAATTTCCTTGGTGTTATTAATTCCTGCGTAAAGCACGACAAACAAAATAGCGAGGAATACAAGGGAACGTAAAAAGACTTTGAAGTTCATGGATTTTCTTAGAAAAGAAGTTAACCCATTATGTCCTACGAGGCAATCCTTTGTGGTTCAGCCTTAAAGACCTAGATTTCATGTAAATACGTAAAGTGCCTGTTACCAATTTGTAACCAAGGTTAAGATTGAGTTACGGACTGGCCTAGAACTTGCTAATCAGTGCATGTAACATACATCTACCACTTGCTTTCTTAGAACTCTAAATTGTTCTTTGAATTTACCCTTGAAGGCCTAGAGGCCTACAGGGTCTGTCGTCTGGAATGAGTATAGGTGCGAGTTTAATACTCATTTAGGTTATGCGTTATCCCAAAGCTATGCAATTTAGCGTTACAGTACATCCGTGTGCTTGATGCTGAAACACTCAGTGCAACTCTTATGCAAATAAGTGAAGTAGTCTGAGTGATTAACCAAACGATAAGTAGAAAAATAAACTCTCCGTTTAACCACGGAGTTTAATACCATGAAAGTAGCATATAAACTCGCAGCACTGTTAAGCATAGGTTCCCTAATAGCTCTCTCCGCTTCGGCGAAGTCAGCATCAGAAACCTATTTAGACACATGCCATAAGGATCCAAGTATTCCAGTACCAATCTCGGTGGTAGCACCAAAAGTTGAGTCTGGTTACGCGGGCCAAACGGTTAATGTCGAATTCACAGTAGATACAGCCGGTACGCCAATTGCACTCGTTGTGAAAACACAAACCGATGCGCAACTAAGCCAAGCGGTGGTAGCTGCTGTTAAGCAGTGGAAGTTCACACCAGCTCATCGCGGTGGTGAGGCAGTAGCAACTCGTGTTACTTTACCTATTCACATCACAGCGACTGACTCGTTTGCCGCCTACGCTGCTAACTAAGTAAATAAATAAGGGCGCTTCCTGGCGTAAGGGAGCGCCCTTTTCCATTTTAAATGATTTATACGAAGGCTTGTACTCCACGATAAGCTAACTTAAGTTCTTTATCGTTTAGTAAAGCTGCTGCCTCGTGTCTGAACTTGCCACCACCCCTACTGCCATACCTGCGTCTTCATTTTGGAAACGTCGGATCGTAGATCCAATTGTCCATCAGATGACTCAGGGAATTACTCCTGAGCGTATTGCCCTGGCTATAGCTGTTGGAAGCGCATGCGCCTTATTTCCGATTTTAGGAACAACGACAGTCTTGTGCTTAATAATAGGAATCTCTCTGAAATTAAATCAGCCGATTATGCAGATTATTAATGGAATTCTAACTCCGTTACATATCCCTGTCATTATCGGTCTTTTTAAAGTTGGCGCAGCTCTCTTTAATGATCCTCCTTCCACCTTTCACCTGGGATCCATGGGCCGTATTTTATGGGAGCACCCCACAGCATTTATGGCGCAGTATGGTGTTGTTGCTCTGCATGCAATCGCAGCATGGGCAATCCTTACTCCTTTCTGGATTGCAATAGTATATTTAATCTTCCTACCCGTGGTAAGAGAGATCGACAGCAGACGCAAAGCATCTGCTGTTATTTCTGAAAACGGCGAGCCGCCATCGCACCCGATCCCGTAGGCGAAAATTTTCTTAGATACTTTAGGGCTATCTCAAATTCATGAGGTAGTGGCGCTTCAAGTGTCATAGGCGTCCTTAACACAGGATGATTAAAGGTGAGGCTACTACAATGCAGCGCTAAGCGGCCAATCATTGGCTTTTCTTCGTCACGGCCTTTGTAACGCCGCTTTAAATCAGAGAGTAAAAGTTTTACCTCAGGATCTCCGTATACGTGATCATTAAGTACGGCAGCTCCTATTGCACTTAAGTGAACACGCAATTGATGAGGGCGCGCGGTCACTGGCTTACACTCTAACCAAACCCAAGGCCCAAAGGCTTCAAGCACCCTCACCTGACTTAAACTCGGCTTACCTTCTCTTTTTTTAGCAACCTTCATTAATCCGGGTTTTAATTCGTCTTCATCTAGTGCAAGTTCGATATCAAAAGCTTCCGGAAGCAGTCCATCGGCAGACCTAAGTGCATGTTTCATGTCCACTACTTTGTCTGGTGGTGCAAGTGAACACACTGCCCGGTATGAGGCATCCACTGTTTTGGACTGAAACTGGCCTGATAAAAAATCGAGTCCGGGTTTTGTTTTAGCACATAAAACTAGCCCGCTTGCTTCCGTATCTAAGCGATGCACATTTGCTACCGTCTTCCCCATACGCTCATGCACATAATCCATGAGACTTGGTTCTCTCTTACTGCCTTTGGCAAATACCACGGATAGTCCACTTGGCTTATCAAAAGCTACAAGGGCATCATCTTCAAAAATAATAGTGGGTATAAGCATGCGTACCTTAAGAGTATCAAAAGTCACAAGGTCTCTTAACGGAGGCAACCTTTACCTAAAGCGTGTAGCTTTAAAGCCACTTTAATCATCCTAGAACGCAACAAATAGCTGGCATGACTCATGCTTAAGTTAGTTCGTCCTGTAACAAGGATCTTGGGTAGCGTGAAACGGCTTTAAAAAGCCGAATACAGAAAAAACTGGGGCCGGCGTTAAGGGGTTATCGCCGGTCCCTTCTGTTTTAAATAACCGCTTAGCCTTGAGCTTTACCTGGCTTTAGAACCTTTAAAATGCGTTTCTCAAAATCAGCTGTTCTAACGGAGCCAACCTTTTGATCCCGAATCAGGCCGTCACGATCAATAATAAATGTAGATGGAATAGCATCAATACCGCCAAAGGCCTCTGCTGTTTTGTCGTCACCCATTACAATTTTATAGGACACGAGATATTTATTAACAAAGTCTTTAACTACACTAGCACCAGCTTGATCTAGAGATACTCCAATAATCACAAGCCCATCCGCAGCATATTTTTTTTGGAGCTCAACGTAGCCTGGAATTTCTTGGCGGCATGGGCCACACCACGTCGCCCAAAAATCAATCACGACCACCTTACCTTTAAACTGATCTGAAGATACTAGATTTCCTTCTAAATCCTTAAGGCTCCAACTTGGCGCTACTTTAGGTAATGAAGAAACTGCGACTGGTGTAGGAGCCTGTGCATGGCTTAAATTGATAAGCGCGAAAAACGCAGCTAAAACAAAACTAGTACGAACTATATTTTTAATAATCGAGATCATGATGCAGTTATGACACCAGCTACAGTGCTAGTGTTCAGCTTAATTTTGTACCTGAGAGATCTAATCCTAAAATTTCTACAAATTTACGCATAGCAGGTGTTAAAACACGTCCCTTGCGATGTAAAATAGCCAGAGGGCGTGTAAATTCACGTCCTTTAAAATGAAGTACAGTCAATGTACCTTGCTTAGCTTCCTGTAAAACAGTTGCTTGAGGAACAATTGCGATACCGTGGTCTACCTCGACTGCACGTTTAACCGTTTCTACATTATCAAATTCCATTACAGGATCGCACTCTAAATCATTATCCCTGAATATTTGGTCGATCGCTTTACGAGTCGGAATATCAGGATCAAATCCGATAAATTTCTGCCCGGCTAAATCTGATACATTTACTTCAGATTTCTTAGCAAGCGGATGATGCGGATTAGTGATTAGCACTAAATGGTCATTATGAAAAGGAAGCGATTCGATCTGGCGCATTTTAACTGGGAATGCGACCAATCCGAAATCGACTGAATTATGAAGAATATCTTCATAGACTAAATTCGATCTACGATATTCTACACGTACGTTAACCGAAGGAAAATCATGCAAAAACCGTTTAATATAAGGAGGAAGCTCATGCAGACCAATTGAGTAGATAGTCGAAATGCGAATTGTACCGCTAATGACTTTTTTCATCTCCTGAAGCTCTGAGGAGAGGATATCATAAGAATGAAGCATCTCACGGGATGACTCATACACACGTTGACCTTCCCTAGTGAGCTGAAACTGTTTTTGGCTTCGATCGATCAAAAGTACCTTAAAATGACGCTCCATAGCACGCGCTTGCTGGCTTACAGCTGATTGCGTAAGATTATTGAGCTTAGCAGCCTTGGAAAAACTCTTTGTTTCTACCAAGTCTGCGAATATTTTCAGGTTTTCGATTTGCATGATTAGAACCTTTACTAGGTTTTACACTATCGAATAGACATTGCCCGTAAACGTTTAATTAGAGAATCTTAAGACCTCCTCTATGATAACCTACGAAGATTTTGCAGTCAGGGCTGCTCAATTAAGGCTAGGGATAGACCAAGCCTGCCATAAAGCAGGGCGAAAGCCCGACGACGTTACGCTCATGGCTGTAACAAAGAGTCATCCTGTGGATGCAGCCCATTTTGCTTACCGCTTTGGTCTCAAATCTGTAGGAGAAAACAGGGTCCAGGAAACAATAGATAAACGCACTCTGAGTTCAGATCCCCTCTTCTGGGAACTCATTGGGCATCTGCAATCCAATAAAGCAGCCCTTGCTGTACGTCATTTCGACCGCATTCAAAGTGTAGATAGCGAAAAGCTCATTACCCTAATCGATAAAGCAGCCAATGAGTTAGGTAAGAGTTTCCCAATACTCTTACAAATTAACGCAGGTCGAGATCCCGCTAAGTTTGGCGCTGAAATTGAAGATGCTCCTAAACTTTTAGAATGCGCACTTTCTAAGCCTCATCTCAAAGTAGATGGCCTAATGACAATTGCACCTCTTTCAACTGATCCAGATGTCGCTAAGCACACTTTTGAAACTTTACGCACAGTGAGAGATCAACTTAGTGGATCATTCAAGATTCCTCTTTTAACGCTATCCATGGGTATGAGTGGAGACTATGAATCTGCTATTGCTTGTGGCAGCACCCTTATTCGTGTTGGTTCAGCTCTTTTTGGTGAGCGAGAGGTCTAACGGTAAATCTAATTGGTTATCTTTTCCAGCTTCCCAAGCTTCGATTCCTAGACCGCGAAGTGTTTCTGCAAATTGACGTGCAAATCCATGAACAGTCAGAACGCGTTTAGGATTTACCTGTTTAACACACGCTAAGAGTTCGGCGTAATCAGCATGATCAGATAAGGCAAAGGCCGCATGGCAGCCGTAGCGGTAAATTGCTTGAGAATCCAGAGCCCATCCTGTTGCAACAGCAATTCTATGCGCGGGAATGTGTTTTAAAAAAGATGAGCGTCTTACATGCGGTGGACATATAATGATATGCCCTGCAACGGTTGCTGGATTAAACACATGATACTGCGGTAGCTTAATTCCTAGTTCTTCGTAGATTCTACAAAATCTATATCCTTGCTCATGAATCATGATCGGAATACCGCACTGAGCTAAACCCATCAAGACTTCCTGAGCTTTACCTAAATTGTAAGCTAAGATGACTGGATTTGCCCCCGAGGCTAACGTTTCTTTGCAAAAGGTAATGAGTTTAGAGAACACTTCGTCTCTTTCTGGCCATATATAGCGTGGCAGACCAAAAGTCGTTTCCATGATTAACACATCAGCTTGAGGAAATACGCAGGGTTCTGCTGCTGTACCCGCATTGAGTTTAAAGTCTCCTGTGTAAAGCAGTGTTCCGTATTCAGGATGGCTAATTAAACTTTGCGCAGATCCTAAAATATGCCCTGCAGGATAAAGGGTGATCGTTGCATCTTCAGTAAGCTGCTCAGGTTCGCCATAGTTTAAACTGTGCATGATGCGCTTACCGCGTATACGTTCACGTAAGAGCCGCGTTGTCGGCTTAGAGCATATAATTTCTTTATGGGCTGCAACGTGATCACTGTGCGCATGCGAGACAAATGAGCGCGCAACAGGAATAGCAGCATCAAGTGCCCACTGGATTTGAGGGAGTCTTAATCCCTTATGTGCCTCTACTCTCCAAGCCATACCTTATTGAGGCTTGTGTTGTTCAGTGTTGCCAGTACGAAGAAAAGTTTTTTTCTTCATAGATGTGGAATCCACTCAGGAACCGCTAGATCCCAAACGCCAAGAGGCGCTACGCTCACTACTCGATGATTCGAGTCAGATGGTGCGTACCTCACTGTTAAACTATTTTTCAAAACATAAAAGCCAGGCCGTAATTTTTCTTAAGACAGTCTTATCAAGTAAGGATCCTAAGATCGCACAAAATGTAGCCTGGTATTTACGTGAGCTTAAATTTAGTGACCCAGAAGGTGACTTTAGAACGTTTATTCAGTCGCTTAATTATGAATTAGAAACAGGTGCGATGCTACTGTCTCGCACAGTCTCTCCCAAGCTTGATGCTGGAGAATGCTGCCAAGCGCTTGATGCTATGGCTGCTCGCTGCAGAGAATTAATTGCCGAGCCATCTTCAGTAAGGGATCAGTGCCGTATCATTAACCGTGTACTTTTTCACGACTGGGGATTTAGAGGAAACGTTGAACACTATAACGATCCAAGAAACAGTTTGATTGATCACGTAATTCGTCGCCGAAAAGGACTACCCCTTACGCTAAGTCTTATCTATTTACTTGTCGCAGAACGTCTGGAATTAACCTTAGAACCCGTGGCTCTGCCGGGACATTTTATCGTAGGCTGCTATACCGAAAAAGAGCCATTCTTTGTGGATCCCTTTGAACAAGGTCTATTTAGAGACAGTGAAGAGGTATTTGATCTTTTACGCTCTCGTAAGATTGTCCCTCAGCTCTCAGATCTAGCACCTACCTCGATTAGGGAAGTGCTCAGCCGCAACTGCCGTAATCTTCACAATCATTACATCCAAGCAGGGGAAGAAAACAAGGCGAAGCTGTTTGCAAGTTTCATCGAAGAGTTTGAAGCTGCCTATGCCCGCAACTCCTGACGTGGCGTCTATGGCATCAGAACCTGTCTATACCTTAGCTGACTTAAAAAGTTGGTCGCGCAGTACAAGTACCCTAGCTGTACTTGGTTCACCTATCGCGCACTCGGTGAGTCCAGCAATGCACAACGCGGCAATAGCAACTGAAGTGCGCCACAATCCTGAACTAACAGGGCTTAGCTATGTACGTTTTGAAATTAAACCAGAAGATCTTAAACAGGCGCTTCCCCTACTTCACGCAAAAGGCTTCAAAGGAATTAATCTTACAGTACCTCACAAAGTAATCGCTTTTAGTCTGATTGAAAAAATTGATCCCAGTGCTTTAGCTATTGGGGCTGTGAATACACTTCGCTGGGCGCCTGAAGGTTGGGAAGGCTTTAATACAGATGGCTATGGTCTAGCTACTGCAGTCAAAGACTCCCTAGATATAGAACTCACTGATTCAAATATACTTTTAATTGGTGCAGGTGGTGCTGCTCGCGGTGCAGCTGTAGAATGCCTTCAGCGCAAATGCCGTTCACTGACTTTAGTGAATCGGTCAGCAGAAAATCTAGAAGCACTTAGTTTACATCTAAAGCCTATTGCTGGAGATAGTGTACTACAGTCTGTCACACCAGCCTCGCTACTTGAACCCGATGCTTCAGGTATTAACCGAGGAGTACTCGTTATCAATGCAACGAGTGCCGGTCTTAAAACTACAGATTTAGCTCCTATTAATTTGGCACGTCTGCGTGAACCAGCAGGTGTATTCGATATGATTTATAATCCACCAAAAACTAAGCTAATGCAGCAGGCCGAGGAACTCGGTATTATAAGTGCTAATGGATTGACGATGCTTGTACATCAAGGAGCAAAGGCTTTTGAGATCTGGACGAGTTGCCCTGCATCACGGACAGCCGCAGTCATGCTAAAAGCAGCACGGGAAGCACTCTCCTTGAACGCATGATTTTAGAACTCACAGCGCTGACTGCACAGTTTCCGATATTTTTTAGTTTAATTGCTTCAGTAGTAGGTGCGTGTGTAGGTAGTTTTCTAAACGTCATTATTAGTAGAGTGCCTCAAGGCTTATCCATAGTGACGCCTGGCTCTCACTGTGACTGCGGTAAATCAATTGCTTGGTATGACAATATTCCAATTATTTCTTGGATAATTCTAAAGGGCCGTGGTCGCTGCTGCGGAACACCAATCGGTTTACGCCATCCGTGTATTGAAATCTTAACAGCCTTTATTTTCTTTTTCATGTGGAACCACATGACTCCAGATCACGCTTTTTGTGGCTGGGTTTTTGCAAGTGCTTTAATCGCTGCTGCATTCATTGATCTTGAGCACATGGTGATCCCTGATTTTCTCACCTTAGGCCTTGGCGCACTAGGTGTTATTTTATCTGGCCTAGTTCCCACCTTACATGGACAACATGAAGGCCTTTTTGTCCTCGATAGCTTAAGATCAATCGAAGCTTCACTACTCGGAATATTTATTGGCTCAGGGTTACTCTTTTGGATAGCAATGCTATCTGCTGCAGCGCTTAAAAAAGACGCAATGGGATTAGGTGATGTAAAATTTATTGGAGCGATTGGCGCTTTTTGCGGCTGGAAAGGAACTCTGTTCTCAATTTTCGGCGGAGCCTTTCTTGGAGCAATCGCAATTAGTCTTGTAATACTGATACGCAAAATCAGACCTAGCAATAATACTACTGCAGGCAATACACTCTCTAATCCAATACCTTTTGGTCCTATGCTAGCACTAGCAGGACTTCTTTACTTCGCATCGTTGCAGATCCAAATCGATCACTGGTTTACTACTTGGGCAGAACTCTTCTAATGACAGGCGTAAGCTAGATTAGTGATGCGCCGTCACCTGTAATAGCATGTATAATTTCTAACGGATTACCAAATTTCTTCCGATAGGTTTCAGAAACTACTTCCGCAAGATCTTGAGAATAATTATCCGCCGCAAGTGCCATGACGGCACCGCCGAAGCCTCCTCCGGTTAAACGTGCTCCATAAACTTCAGATTGCGTGCGTAAGGTTGCTACTATGAAATCAAGTTCAGGAGTACTGTTTTCAAAATACAGTTCAGAACTCTGATGTGAAAGATAAAGCAACTGTCCAATCTTACGTAAATCACCGTCTTTAAGTACGGCTATCATTTGATTCACACGGTCAATTTCCTCAACGATGTGCTTAGCGCGCTTAAATACATTTAATGAGAGCTTAGTTTTATTCTGCATTAACTGCTCAATACTTACTTCAACTAAATAATTAACTCCCAGTGCCTTCGCTGCATCCATACACTCTTTATGTCGGGTTGCATATAACCCATCTACTAAGGCGTGTTTAGTATGGGTATTAAATATCCAAAAGTGAGTCTTAGATGGAAGTGGTACCGTAGCAAACAGGGGACCAGCACAATCAATGTAGACAAGTTGATCTTTCTTTCCGAAGCCGGAGACACCTTGGTCTAAGATTCCACACGGCACTCCAACAAAGTTATTTTCTGCTGCCTTTCCTAAATTTACCAATACTTCTTTAGACACGCTTTGATTTGTCGCCTGAAGAAAAACTAGCGCTGAAGAAAGTTCTATCGCTGCACTACTACTGAGTCCCGCTCCCATAGGAAGATTTGACATTACTAAGTAATCAAAACCTTCCGGAATTTTAAGCTTTGCTTCGCGCATAGCGACTAAGACACCAAGCGGATAATTTACCCAGGAAGCATCTCCCTGTAGACGATCATACACTTCACACGAGGTATTCACCAATGCACCGCGGCCTAAAGCAAAATAGTTTCTCTGATTATCTACACGAGGTGCGATTGCAACCCAAACACATAAATCTAGCGAAGCTCCAAGAACAGAGCCCTTATTGTAGTCGGTATGATTTCCAATAAATTCAATTCGCCCAGGTGCACGAGCAAGAAAAGATGGGTTCCTACCAAAGCGTTCTTTGAAATGTCCAATTAAAATATCTTTCATGCCATACCTAGCTTAAAGAATTTCGCGCAAATCAAGTCCGGCTTTAAAACGAATTGTTTTCATTGCACGAATCTTCATTGGTTTTTTTGTATACGGATTATAACCACGCCGCGCAGCTCTGTGGCTAACTGCAAATGATCCAAAACCAACTAATTGAACTTCTTTGTCAGTGCGCATTCCAAGTTTAATTGCAGAAAGTACAGCATCTACAGATCTTTCAGCTGCTAATTTTGAAACGTCATCACCTAGCTTTTTTTGAACACAATCGATCAGTTGAGCTTTATTCATGTACGGGGTAATTTTTATCTAAGCGAACGCTCGCAAATGACTTCGGTCAACGAAAGACCGGTGAATTTAAAATTTAACTTACAAGTAAATCGCGATTTGCGTTAGCAGTTAATGAAAAAGCCGAAGTTGCCTCAATAGATGAAACCGACATGAGAGCTAGACCTATAAAACCGCCATCAGACACTACAGCTGAACGCAGTTCGCCAACTTTATTTTCTGAGTCCCAAACTGCACATGGGATATTCGGTAGTTGGCCAGTACCCCTAACTTGAACAAGTTTACGCCGAATTCGGCCCCTATTCGCAAGTCTAGCCATCACCTCTTGTCCTACATAGCAGCCCTTAGTCACTGAAACCGCATCTTTTTGTAGTGCCACCTCTTGGGGTAAATCAGTAGATCCCGCATCTTGGGGGATACGAACAACACCTGCCTTAATTCGTAAACGCTCCAAATCCTCCAAAGACATGCTATCACAATTTTTAATAATCTCCTGAATTTGAGCCTCAGCAGAGCGTAAATAGATCAATTCAAAGGACTCCTCAGAGCCACGCCTTCCGTTAAATGCATATATTCCGTCCAAATTACTATTTTCCAATAGTTTGCGAGATTTCTGTCCTATAAGTGTAATGGCTGACCACGCATTTGTCTGATTATCTAAAACCACATCATCGGCTATGATAAACCCTTCCAGTCGTGTGCAAATATCGGCCGCTTTACAGTAGCTGCTATGAATCCAAAATTCTGTTGAATTTATCCCTTTAACGATGGTGCTATCTGCTAAAATTTTACCCTTATGATCTAGCCATAAACCATATGAATACCAATTATTTATGAATTTATTAAATCCTTTTTCAAGGTCATTGCTGAATTGCCCCTGAAGGAAATTAGGCGCGTCATTCCCAGTCACCTGAATCCAGGCGCTTGGCGGAGTTTTAGCGTAAGCTATCATATTCTCGTTTTTCATATTAAAGAATCTAATATAGTACAGTGAAAACCCGATAGTTTATAATTATAATTCAATTGCCATTGACCGTGTCTTAAAAGCCTGTACTTCTCAACTCATCAATTTTCCACTTCTCCCGCCTAGCGGGAGTTTTGGGGTAACTAAGAAAGCAAAGGCCGGTCACTTAGGGGTAAGTGACCGGCCACTTTATTTATAAGGTTAGCCAAATGGGCTAAATGATAAAAAAGAGGCTCGGCAGACTCCCCCCCTCCTCTGCAATACTAACCGTTCTGTGCAAAAAACCTCTGATATAAATGTTCTGGAGACACGCATCCTGCCATCTCCTAAACAACTCCTTAACGAGATTCCTAAAAACGAATCTCAAGCAGCCTTCGTGGCCAGCTCACGCGAAGAGATTCAACGTATTATGTTTGGGCAGGATAAACGGTTTTTACTCATCATTGGCCCGTGTTCGATTCACGATCTTAAGGCAGGGCGCGAATATGCAGAAAAACTAGCAGCACTGGCCAAGAAGGTATCTGATAAAATTTTGATAGTGATGCGGGTATATTTTGAAAAACCGCGTACTACTGTTGGCTGGAAAGGTCTGATCATGGATCCGCATTTAGATGGAACACACGATATTGCTTCAGGCTTTCGCATCGCCCGCAGTTTTTTAAGAGACGTACTTGATTTGGGTCTTCCTACGGCAACAGAACTGCTCGATCCAATCACCCCTCAATACATTGCTGACTTAGTATGCTGGTCAGCAATCGGAGCACGCACTGCAGAATCTCAAACTCACCGTCAAATGGCTTCCGGTTTATCCATGCCAATTGGCTTTAAAAACGGGACAGATGGTTCTGTTCAAACTGCCGTAAATGCAATCAAAGCAGCCGGACAGCCGCATACTTTTCTAGGCATTAATCTTGATGGTGCAGCTTCAGCTGTCGTCACCCGCGGTAACAAAGATTGTCACATCGTACTGCGCGGTGGCTCAGGCGGAGCTAACTATTCAGCGACTCATATCGCGGAAGCTGAAAAACTGCTCGTTAAAGGTGGTTTACCAAAATCGATCCTTGTAGACTGCTCACATGACAATTCTACAAAGCAACCCGAGCGTCAGCCTGAAGTAATGCGAGAACTTCTTGAGCAAATCAAAAATGGTAATACCTCTCTTCTTGGTGCAATGATAGAAAGTAATTTAGGTTCAGGAAACCAGGCCTTCCCACCTACAGCAGGCTCTGGAAGCATACTTGAGCGTTTACGCTACGGCATATCAATTACTGATGGTTGCATTGATTGGCCAACCACAGAGGCACTTATCCACGAAACGCATGCCGTTTTACTCAAAGCTAAAGCCTGAAAACCGTTTGATACTAATACCTAAGTCTCTTTAAATAAAAAATACCCATGAAATCTCCTATCCGTGTCGCGATCACCGGTGCAGCCGGCCAAATCGGTTATTCCCTATTATTCCGCATTGCTTCTGGTTCCATGTTTGGTCCTGAGCAACCTGTCATTTTACATCTGATTGAAATAGAGCCAGCACTTCCTGTACTCGCTGGAGTTGTAATGGAACTTCAAGACTGTGCTTTCCCGCTTCTAAAGGGGATTGTTGCTACAGCTTCTTTAGATGAAGGATTTAAAGACATTAACTGGGCTCTGCTTGTAGGATCAGTGCCTCGTAAGCAAGGCATGGAACGCAAAGACTTGCTTGGAATTAATGGTAAGATTTTTACTGGCCAAGGTCAGGCTATCGCTAAGAACGCTGCAAAAGATGTGCGTATTTTAGTGGTAGGGAATCCTTGTAACACCAATTGCTTAATTGCGATGAATAATGCGCCTTCGATTCCAAAAGATCGCTGGTTCGCAATGACGATGCTCGACCAAAATCGTGCAGTCACTCAGCTTGCTATCAAAGCCGGCGTACAAACTACCGAAGTCTCCAATCTCGCAATCTGGGGCAATCACAGTTCAACGATGTACCCTGATTTTGAAAACTCTCACATCTCAGGTAAAGCAACAACCTCTGTTATCTCAGATTCAGCATGGTTTAAAGATGCATTTATTCCAACCGTACAACAACGAGGAGCTGCAATTATTAAAGCACGCGGCTTAAGTTCAGCAGCTTCAGCAGCAAATGCTGTTGTAGACACGGTACGTGCTTTAACAACGCCAACAGCAGCTGGAACTATTTTTAGCGTCGCAGTTTGCAGCGACGGTTCTTACGGAATTGAAAAAGGTCTAATGTTCTCCTATCCAATGCACTCGGACGGTAATCAGTGGAAGATCGTGCAAAATCTCACTTTAAGTGAATTTGCTCGCTCACGCATCACACTGACAGAAAACGAACTCAAAGAGGAAAAGTCGCTGGTAGCTGACCTGCTTCCTAAAGCCTAACTTTAGGCGTTTAGTTTAACTTGAACACTGTAGCGTTTCGCATCCTTAGACTTGGATTCGAAACGCACAGAAAGAGGTATAGAATCCGTGAGCGTTGTTGTTTGTGAAACACTCGGCTCAGCTAGAGTCTTACCTTCTGCATCTTCGAATACACACGTCACAGTGATAGAAATAGCAGCTGGAGTTCTATTTTTAAGAACACACACAACTTCAAGTCGACCATCTGCAAGCAAGCGGTCACTCAGCGCAACTTTATCAACAGCGGCATTGCTCGCAGCGTCTAAAGCTTGGTAGGGAAGTGTAGGATTCAGCGCTACTTGAGCACTTGGAGTAGCACAGCCTGATAACAAAAGTAATGCCGTAAAAGAAATAATGCCGGAATGTTTCATATGCGTTAGCGATAATCGGGAAGGTCAAAAAAATCTGGGCTAAGCTCATAAGATCCCTTCCAAAGCACCTCTTTGGATGAAGATTTATGTAGGCTAAATTCGAATCTAGTGCCTATGTTAGCTTCAATTAACTTACTTTCTAAAACGATAGACTCAGGGTGATAGTTGCTGGCAGCACTGGACTCATGCGATACATTAGGAATATCTGCAAATTGAGTTTCTACGTGCCTTATCATTGCACGATCAATGAAACGTACTTTATTCTTGGCCTTGCTGTTAAGCATTACTCGCATACGACCAAGTAGCATCTGAGTATTCACATTAAAGTGCGTTTCATTTACTAAAGGATCTACCAGAATATGAGGTGTTGTTTTTGAATCACTCATATTGCTGAGATTCAAAAGTTCGTTTGCGACTTGGTCTGTAATTATGACTAAACCTCTAAACTGAAGTGCGGTACCATGGCCAACGGGCAGAGCGGGAGCTGCCCGTGCAGGTAATTGTGGTGCATTAGCGGTATGACTTTCTTCGGTTACACAACCGCCAAAGCCAACGCCTGTAAGTGCCAATATTATAGAAAAAAGTCCCTTGCGTGTCATCGATTATGGTATGGGAAATAAAGACACGAAGATAAACTCAAGGTTTCACCTGTTTTGAGTACAAAAAGAAGCAGGAAAATGACTTACCCATGTCGGCATAAGCTAATAATAACCTTATACTGTTACAATCCTCAAAAGACAAAGCTCGTACTTGATGAAAGCTATCCCAGACTCGATATTGAAAATCATCTTAATTTAGTTCAGCCTAACACAAACTTTGACTCACTCGGAATCAAAATCCCCCACTAAGACAGCTCTGTTTTTCGCTTTTGCAGCGATTTATATAATTTGGGGAAGCACCTATTTAGGAATACGTGTAGCTGTAGAAACAATGCCTCCCTTCTTGATGGCAGGTTTCCGATTTCTCATTTCAGGTACTGCTCTTTTTATATTCATGCAAGTGCGTGGCGCCCCCTGGCCAACAAAGAGTCAGTGGAGAGACAATGCAATTGTGGGGGGATGTCTACTTTTAGGAGGTAATGGTGTTGTGAGCTGGGCTGAGCAAAAAGTTCCATCAGGTCTTACAACACTCATTCTTGGAGCATCCCCTATCGCTATGGTAATTCTAGATTGGATTAGACCGGGAGGCAAACGTCCCACCTTAGGGCTTTGGCTAGGTATCGGATTAGGTCTAACAGGACTTATTATCCTGCTAGGTCCAGGAGCTATACCCAATGGGGCACGTCCTCCAACAACGCGTGTCGTTGCCTTAATTGCAGCAAGTATTCTGTGGTGGGTAGGCTCTTTATATTCAAAGCATGCCAAAAGTGGGGCAGATCCCATGAACGCTGCATCGATCCAGATGCTTGCCGGAAGTGGCCTTATGCTAATAACAGGATTTTTGCTAGGTGAAGCACCAGACATTCATCTGCATTTAATTAGTCAGCGCTCATGGATCGCTTTTACCTACCTTATCATCATTGGCTCACTGGTAGCATACCCTGTTTACGTATGGCTTTTAACCCATACAACTCCCGCCAAACTTTCAACCTATGCGTATGTTAATCCATTTGTCGCAGTGTTTTTAGGTTGGGCTATTTTAAACGAACCCATCACCCCACGCATATTTGCTGCAGCTGTAATCATCATTGGAGCAGTCGCTATCTTAACAATCCAAAGAAACAAAGTTTCACCTAAATCATGATGTTACTATTCTCGGCTTGATTCAAATTCGGCTAGTGTCTTCATCTTTTACCTCCCCCCCTCTATTACCCCAAATGGCTACCTCAGAATCCGCTGCACTCGATCGTAAACATAGACTAGTAATATTCGCATCATCTCTCGGCACCGTGTTCGAGTGGTATGATTTTTACATTTATGCAACACTGGCTGCCTTCTTCGGGAAGCTCTTCTTTCCACCAGGTAATGAGACTGCAGGCTTTCTTGCTAGTTTAGCTGCGGTAGGTGTAGGCTTCTCTGTAAGACCATTTGGCGCCTTAGTGTTTGGCAGACTTGGAGATCTAGTAGGCCGCAAATACACATTTCTAGTAACAATCGTTGTTATGGGATCTGCCACAGCATTGATCGGTATTTTACCGACCTACGCGAGTATCGGCTTTTGGGCACCCGTATTATTATTTCTACTTCGTCTTGCACAAGGCCTAGCGCTTGGTGGTGAATATGGTGGCGCTGCAACTTATGTCGCAGAACATGCACCTGCTAATAAACGTGGCGCCTTCACTAGCTGGATTCAAATTACTGCCACTTTAGGTTTATTCTTAAGTCTAGCTGTAATTCTTACTGTACGCCAACTTATGTCACCAGAAAGTTTTGCATCCTGGGGCTGGAGAGTACCGTTTGGTGTTTCAGTACTACTTTTAGGGGTCTCTGTTTATATCCGTCTAAAACTTGAAGAGTCTCCCGTATTCGCAGAAATGAAAGCGGAAGGTAAGCATTCAAAATCTCCTTTAACTGAAAGTTTTGGACGTAAAGATAATTTAATCGTTGTTTTAAAAGCACTCTTTGGAGCAACAGCTGGACAAGGTGTCGTCTGGTACGCAGGTCAATTTTATGCGCTGTATTTTCTCACAACGACGCTTAAAGTTAATTATATTGTCGGCTACGAATTAATTGCTGCAGCACTATTAATTGGAACACCTTTCTTTTTATTTTTCGGAAGTCTTTCTGATAAGATTGGCCGCAAGTGGCTTATTCTTTCCGGTATGTTTTTAACTGTATTTACATATCAACCAATATTCCACGGTCTAACCAATGCCGCCAATCCAGCTTTAGAGCGCGCGATGCAAGTACACCCAGTTACCTTACACACGGAAGATTTTCATGGAAACGTTGCTGTAGTTGGAGAAGCATTAGTAGATGCTGCACGCAAAATTGTGCTTCCAAGTAAAATTTCATCAGAAACAGACCAAGCCCGTAATTATTTAAATACACGCGGTATTCCTTTCACACTAGAAGGTGCACTTGCTGGTCAGCACATTTCACTTACTGTAGGAGAAGCAACTGTGAACGGCTTTGATAAAGCAGCCTACGAAAAAGCACTTGCTCCCGCAGGCTATCCCCTAGCTGCAGATACGTCCAAAATTAATTGGGTCAAAGCTATCTCACTTTTATCACTACTAGTAATCTACGTCGCCTTAGTTTACGGCCCAGTTGCTGCTTTCTTAGTAGAATTATTCCCTACTCGCATTCGCTATACTTCGATGTCGCTACCTTATCATATTGGTAACGGTTGGTTTGGTGGATTCCTACCACTGATTGCAGCATCGATTGCGGTCTTCACGGGGAATATTTATGCAGGCCTTTGGTACCCTATAACAATTGCAGGCCTTTGCTTTATTATCGGTGCAATCGTGCTTCCTGAAACGAAGGACCGCGATATATCAAAAGACAACTACTGACTTAGATTTTTGCGTGCGTCTCAACTTTGAGGCCACGCAACATTAAGGCAGCTAGCGCGTCGGAAGGTTTTCTTCCTTCAAATAAAATAGCCCGCATCTCATTTAAAATAGGTGCGTCTATTTTTTCCTGATCACATAACCCAGCAAAAGATTCTGTTGTTGAATACCCTTCAACCACAGTTTTTCGGTGTGAGAGCACTTTAGCAACATCTGCTCCAGCGCCAATATGCTCACCAAAATCTCGGTTGCGACTCCATCCTCCGTGACATGTTGCGACTAAATCACCGAAGCCGCTTAGACCATAAAAAGTTTCAGTACGTGCACCAAGAGCAACTCCGACACGTACCATTTCTGCAAGAGCACGTGTTAATAAAGCGGCCCTAGAATTATCTCCCAGCTTAAGTCCATCTGCACATCCAGCAGCAATGGCGTACACATTTTTCAATGCACCACCTAGTTCTACCCCAATAAGATCATCGCTTGTGTAGATACGCATCTTTGCACTACTAAGTGCAGTTTGAATTGGCCCAAGCCAATCACCTACACCGGCAAGCACCATAGCACATGGCAACTGCTTTGCGACTTCAGCTGCATTTGTTGGGCCAGTTAAAGTACCAATCTTTGCTTCAGGTAAAACAGAAGCGATCACTTCAGACGGTCTTAAGTGACTACCTACTTCAAGTCCCTTAGCTAAAGAGACAACTATACCCTTTGCGAAACCTGCTTGCTTAATATGCTCACACGTTTGACGTAGTGCCTGCGCTGGACACGCAAGTATGACGCACTCAACACCTGCTAAACTAGATTGCAGATGCGCATTAATTAAAAGAGCTGTAGGAATAGAAAAGCCTGGAAGATAATCTCTATTCTCTGAGAAGGACTTAATTGCTTCGGCATGCTCTATTCTACGCGGAGCTAAAGTCACGGTATGGCCAAGCCTAGATAGATACAAAGAAAAGGCTGTACCCCAAGCACCAGCTCCAACAACCGTGAATTTCATAGGTTCCATCAAATAAATCTATGTAAAATTTGCGACGGTATAGTTTTCGTCACTATCCCTTATTTAAGAAAAGCAGGGATACGCTCAAGTGAGGTCATTTGCTCAAAGGTTTCACGCACGCAGACAAGCTCAAAGGAGCTTCCTTTAACTAAGACTTCAGCTGCCAAGGGACGTGCGTTATAGCGGCACGCCATCGTTTTGCCGTAAGCACCAGCGCTCATAATTGCTAGATACTCGCCTTCTCCTACTTCTTGGATCGAGCGTTCCTTAGCAAAGCAGTCACTACTTTCACAGACAGGACCTACGATATCTGCAACTAGGCTTGGACGTGTGGTATCCTTATGTAGCGCTACCACTTCATGGTAGGCATCGTACATAGCAGGTCTTACCAGATCATTCATACCTGCATCCACAATAAGAAAATTCTTACCATTACCATGTTTGAGATATTCCACTCGAGTTAACAGTACTCCAGCGTTCCCAACAAGGAAGCGCCCTGGCTCTAACACTATCTTTAGTCCAAGAGGCTGCAAAAGGGGCACCACAGCAGCTCCATAGGTCTCAGGAGTTAAAGGTCTTTGAGATTCAGGTAGCGAATCCCACCATGAGGCTTGGCCACTAGCTAAAGCATCCTTGTAAACAATACCAATACCCCCACCTATTGAAAAATGGCTAATTCCGTACTTTGTTTTAAGTTCAGCGGCGAAAGGAGCGACTTTCTTAACCGCCTCAACAATAGGCCCAAGCTCAGTCATTTGAGAGCCTATGTGCATCTGGACTCCCTTTAAAGTTAGATGAGGATACTTGGAGGCCGCTTCATAAGCTGCAGCAGCGAACTTTAGTGGGATACCAAATTTATGCTCACTCTTACCTGTACTAATTTTTGCGTGGGTATGGGCATCAACATCTGGGTTAACCCGAATAGCAATCGGGGCTTTAACCCCCATTTTTCCTGCAACATGATTAATGCGAGCCAACTCAGGCTCACTTTCCACGTGAAAGGAATAGATCTGGTTTTCTAAAGCTACCTTGATTTCAGCTTCCGTCTTACCCACTCCTGCAAACACGCTTTGTTTTACATCAGAACCAGCTGCAATAACGCGCTGAAGCTCCCCAGCACTCGCAAACTCAAAAGCACAACCCATGTTAGAAAAATGCCTAAGAACTGCCAAGTTAGCGTTGGCTTTGTTTGCAAAGCAGATCTGGAAATCTAACCCCTTAAGACTTGAAGCAAGCCGGTTATAATTATCGGCCATAGTTGCAGCACTATAAACATAAGTAGGCGTGCCATAAAGGCGTGCAACCTCTGCTAAGTCTACAGATTCGCAGTTAAGATTTTGTCCAATATAACGGAAGTGGTGCATGGTCTAATTTAAGAATTATAGATAAATATGTACTAGAACACTCGTTTTTGTTTGAAAAACCAACCGAAAATTCCACGGTCTTATTTGTGCTAACAACCCTTAAAAATCTAATCCGTCGCCCAGCGATCAAGTTTGGATTAGCCAGGGATAGCAGAAGTCGCTTTAGAAACCCTGGTTTTGCGAGTTTTATGTCCCAAAGGAACAATAAATTACTCAATACTGACCTTCAAGATGCAGTTCTAAGAGGTCGCAGATGGGTAAAACAGGGCCTTTGGTTAGTGCTTTTCGCAGGGGTAGCCTGGATAGCGCTAGAAAGTGCTAAGGCACTTTCTATTTTCTAAGTAACATTTACGATTACTTAACCTGCCCCACCATCTGTTTGAGCAGGAGCTTGCTTAAACATCGAGCGGAAGCTTGCAGCGATATAGTCCCCATTTAAGCGGGAAATAAAGTCGTGTGAGATCAATTTAGGACAGGCCGCACTGCACTCATATTGATTGGTGCAACCGCCAAAGCCTAGGTCATCCATCGTGTTAACCATCGCAAGTACACGTTTATCACGTTCGGCCTGGCCTTGAGGTAATATGCCTAAGTGTGAAACCTTTGCTGCGACAAAAAGCATGGCACTGGCGTTCTTACATGCTGCTACGCAGGCACCGCATCCGATACACTGAGCTGCATCCATCGCTAAATCTGCATCTACTTTAGATATAGAAGTTGCATTAGCATCTGGAGCAGAACCCGCACGTGCTGTGATAAATCCACCGGCTTGTTGGATCTTATCAAAGGCGCTGCGATCTGTGACCAAATCTTTAATAACAGGAAAAGGTGCTGCGCGGAATGGTTCTATAGTAACGACTTCTCCATCTGCAAAACTACGAATGTAGGTTTGGCAACTTGCTACACCTTCATGCGGACCATGCGGTTCTCCATTGATTACTAAAGAGCACGTACCGCAAATGCCTTCACGACAATCATGAGCAAACGCAATTGGCTCCTGCCCCTTAACCGTCAACTCATCATTGACAACGTCGAGCATCTCTAAAAACGACATATTAGGGCTCAGATTGTGCGCGGGATACTCCACGAATTGACCTGGCTTATTTGGCCCTGCTTGGCGCCAAACGCGTAGCGTAACCGAAATGCTTTTTGAATTTTTTTCTGAAGACATAGCGGTTCCTTACTTGTAGTTCCTGACGCTCATCTTTGTGAATTCGTAGTTAAGTTTCTCAACATTACGGATCGGAGTTTTCCCCTCACCTTGATATTCCCAGGCAGCAACATGGGAGAAGTTTTCGTCATCTCGCTTACATTCTCCATCAGGATGTTGATACTCTTCACGGAAATGACAGCCGCAACTTTCTTCACGTGAAAGTGCGTCACGGCACATGAGTTCGCCTAATTCCAAAAAGTCAGCGACTCGTCCTGCCTGCTCTAAGGACTGGTTAAGCGTATCAGCAGAACCAGGGACTTTCACATTTGCCCAGAATTCTTCTCTTAATTGAGCAATCTCTTTAATGCCTTGTTCTAGTCCAGCTTTATTACGAGCCATGCCGCAGTGCTGCCATAAAATCTTACCTAAACGTTTATGGTAATAGCTTACTGGTTCCTTACCTTTATTGCTTAAGAATCGAGCAACACTAGATTCTACATCTGCTATAGCTTTAACAAATTCATGAGAATTTACTGAAGGACGTGAATTTGGTTTTTGTCCTGCTAGGTAATCACCCACAGTATAGGGAATAACAAAATAACCATCTGCTAATCCCTGCATAAGAGCTGAAGCTCCTAAGCGATTAGCACCATGATCTGAGAAGTTAGCTTCACCCAAAACGAAAAGCCCTGGGAGATTTGACATCAAATTATAGTCTACCCACAGACCACCCATCGTGTAATGCACGGCTGGGAAAATACGCATCGGTACTTTGTACGCGTTCTCGTTAGTGATCTCGTGATAAATATCAAAAAGATTACCGTAACGTTCACGTACACCTGCCTCGCCAAGACGTTTAATCGCATCAGCAAAATCAAGATAAACACCAAGTCCGGTTTCACCTACGCCACGGCCTTCATCGCAAACCCGCTTTGCAGCACGGGAAGCAATATCACGCGGACAAAGATTTCCGAAAGCAGGATACATGCGCTCAAGATAATAATCACGGTCAGCCTCTGGAATTGAAGCGGGTGGCTTACCACAGTCTTCTTTGTTCTTTGGTACCCAAATACGACCATCATTACGTAGCGACTCGGACATCAGCGTTAACTTTGACTGATAGTCACCAGAAACAGGAATACAAGTAGGATGAATCTGCGCGTAGGAAGGATTAGCAAAACATGCACCCTTCTTATATGCTCTCCAAATTGCAGTGGTATTTGATCCACGCGCATAGGTGGATAAATTGAAAACATTTCCGTATCCACCCGTTGCTAAAATAACTGCGTCTGCAGAGTGAGCGGTGATAACACCTGTTGTTAAATCACGAACGATGATTCCCTTGGCGTGACCATCCACTACCACAAGATCAAGCATCTCGCTATGTGTATTTAATTCTACAGCTCCTGAGCCAACCATGCGAGAAAGTGCAGAATAAGCTCCAAGCAGTAACTGCTGACCAGTTTGGCCTCGTGCATAAAACGTACGAGATACTTGAGCACCACCGAAGGAGCGATTTGCAAGTAAGCCACCGTACTCACGAGCAAAAGGAACACCCTGCGCGACACACTGATCAATAATATTTACAGAAACTTCTGCTAAACGATGAATGTTTGCTTCTCTTGCACGGTAGTCACCGCCCTTAATTGTATCGTAGAATAAACGGTGCACACTATCGCCGTCATTTTGGTAATTCTTTGCTGCATTAATTCCGCCCTGAGCAGCAATCGAATGCGCACGACGAGGACTGTCATGAAATACAAAATTTTTAACTTTATAGCCTAATTCCCCAAGTGTAGCTGCTGCTGAAGAACCAGCTAAACCAGCACCGACTACTATAATCTCGTATTTGCGCTTATTGGCAGGATTTACGAGTTTGATGTCCATCTTGTGCTTACGCCATTTTTCAGCGAGCGGACCAGAAGGAATTTTTGGATCAAGTTGTGCCATAACTCAAATGCGTTAAAACTAAGGAGTGCTCGAAGCAGATGCGGGGTTAAGTTTTAAATGACCTGTAAGAACCGCTCCCGGGATAGCGAGGTTTCCTAGAAAGTATGCAAGGCAGGCAAGTGTAACAATAGCACGTAGCGCTTTACCCCAGCTTGAATTGCGAAGCCCTAAAGTTTGAAACAAGCTTTGTGCTCCATGCAGCAAGTGTAATGAAAGAAGACCTACAGCGAATATATAAAAAAATGCGACAATAGGCTGACTGAACCCTAGAATCACCATTGAACGAACATCATGTACATGAGTACCTGCATGCACGACAGGGATTCCCATCACATGGTAATCGGCATTCATAGTATATTCAGGTAGATTTTCTTTATAGGAAGCACTCTGAACACTCCCAAGCGTGAACTGAGCTAAGTGATAGATAACGAATGCTAAAACAACATAACCCGTCCAGCGCATGTAACGTGAAGATAGGGTAGCTTGAATCCAGGTCTTTGTACGGTAGTCAACAGCACCGCGTGCTTTGCGGTCTTCAATCGTTAATACAATCGCTGCCCAGATATGAAGCCCAGCACAGACGAGTAAGGTGATACGCATCACCCATAACACGGGACCTAGGGTATGTAAAAATTGAGCATACCCGTTGATGCGATCTGGCTCTTCAAAGACCTGTAAGTTGCCAACAAGGTGTCCAATTACGAATCCGATTAACACAATACCCGTCACAGCCATTATGACCTTACGGCCAATGGTGGAGCAAAAGAGGTGACCTAGAGGATTCATCGATTTAAACGTAGGTAATAATAATGAAGAGATTATTCTCTACAGGGCTAAAGGGGTTGTAAAGCAAGGCAAAGCCTTCTGGCAACGACTATTAGAGCTTTTACAAGGCCGACAAGCTAAACAAATACTCCAAGCTGTTTAAATCAAAGCTAAGCTCTATATTTAGGCCTTACCCAGTGGCTTTAGGAGTGAAAATTTACCACTTCCAGCTGGGGCAATACTGCGGCGCCTAAAAGCGTTTACCCTGGCCCCCTCCCCTATGACCTGGGCCAAAGAGGCCTCAAGTTCGGTATGATCAAGGGTATGATCAGAGACATAATGGAAATCCCACCTTAAATCTGCGGTTTGGGTCAGCATATAATGCCAACATGCAAAATTAAGCGGTAAAGCTTCATCCACATCAGTAACAGTCATTAGGCTGCCGTCTTTCCTAAAATAAAGGTCTTTTTCGCGACCCAATATACGAAAACCGGTAGGTAAGCGTCTGACGATATCACCTGTGTGGTAACGTAAAAGAGGCATAGCCTGCCTATCCCTCGTTGTTACAATAATTTGGAAGGTGTCATTGATTTCACTACGCCATGGGATGAGTTCAATAAATGCGTTCTCATCGATCACCACTAAATTATCTTTGAAGGCTTCCCCTACAAAAAGATAACCAGCCTCGGTTGATCCATATAAATCTACCTGAAGGGCAGGAAATACTTCCTGAATGCGCTTACTATGCTGAAGACTCGCTTTACCGTAGGTTAAAATTACGACTTTAACACTCGGTACTTTAACACCTCGTTTTTGAGCAGCACGTGCAAGTAGCGATAAATAAACAGGTTCCCCCTCGATAACTTCGGGCTGAGTTGCTTGAAGTTCTACAACAATGCGGTCCCATTCGCTTTCAGGGAAAGCAAATGGATCACTAGATAAATTTAAATAAACCGTGCCATCAAAATATCGGTTTGGAAAAGGATGATCTTCGTAAGGGCAGAGATTACTCGAACACCCTACAGGAGCTAGAACACATTTACGGTACGGCCGATCTGCATAAGGACGTAGAATTGAAGAAGCCCGGTACGCGCGCTGAGTTTGAGCAGTCCACCAACCCTCCTCCATAATGACTGTCATTGGGCCAGATGTAGTTCCTGAGGTACTTTCGTATTCGAGCTTTTTTTGCTCAAGCCCGCGCTCTACTTCTAAATGATCAGTAAAGAAGGCATAATGCCCGCGCTCCACAATTTCGCGCTTAGATAAAAGCGGGATTTCCTTAAAGCAGCTCCAATTCAGAGGATCTGCGTGAAGTGGAAAACGCTTTTCGTAAAGGGGACTAGCTTTATAGATATGCCTAATCTCTGCCTCTAAAGCCGTAGGGATACACTCCGCCAAGACGCTCCCTAGCGCGCTCTTAGAATTGGCGAATAAGACTTCAGGCATGTGTAAATTAAGAATGAGTACCACTGTGGCACTGCCTAAAACGTAAGTCTGAAGTACAGTAAGTCAAATCTCAGAAATAGACTGACTTCTCCACCAACCCTCAAAGTGAAATAGCCCACATAATACAAGACTGTGAGTAATTTTACCTTCTCTTGCTAATGCGAGCACAGCCTCAACAGGCATCACCTCACAAGACATCTCCTCGTCTTCATCCCATTGCACAACGTCACTTAATACAGCATTCTCGACTAAGACTAAGTGGCAGCGGTTATTTTGAATAGCAGGGTTAGGATGAATTGATGCAATTAAGCGCGCGTTACTACCTGAGTAACCTGTTTCTTCTTTTAATTCACGCACTGCAGCAACCACAGGATCTTCTTTAGGTTCGATTACACCACCTGGAATCTCAAGTGAGAGTTGATTAGTTCCGTACCTAAACTGTCGTACTAAAACAATTTTTTTGTCTGCTGTAAGTGCTACCACGTTCACCCAATCAGGTGCATCCACAACGATAAAATCTCTCTGAGTGCCACGAACAGGATGAGTAAACTGAACACTCAAGAGATCGAGAATTCTCGTTTCTGCGAGTTTACGTTCAGCGCCCCGTTTCCATCTTTGAGGTTCTGGCTCCACAAATTTTGTAGGTATAAAAACAAAAGGGGCCGAGCCAATCAAGGCCCGACCCCTTTGAAAATTTAAAGTAAGATATTACTTCTTTTCTGGAAGCTTGATCTTTTGACCTAAGTGCAACTTTGCCCAGTTAACACCGGAGTTAGCTGCCTTGAGATCAGCAACAGAACAACCTGCTGCTTTAGCAATTTTAGCAGCTGTGTCATGAGCCTTAACGAGATATTCACCAGGACCTGCAACAGCACCTTTGCCACCTTTAGCAGCTGGATGTTTTGAACCCTCTTCCATTTTAGCAACTTGTGCTTGAATAGTTCCTAGCGTGTTACCCACTGCGGTGAAAGCGTCTTGAGTCTGCTTAGCAACGGAATCAAGTCCTGCTTTAACAGAATCGGCTTTTGATGATGCTGAGCTTGCTTGTGCAGCAATGTCATCAATCTTAGCTGTCTTCTCTTCAAGAGCGACAAGTTGTGTTTTTACCTTGGAGAGAGTCGCAAGGGACCAGCCGGCTAAAACTAAGGCGAGAACGCCTACAATTACGCCGCCGATTGGGAGCATGCTATTATTTTCGCGGGAAATGGTATCCATTTTTAAAGAATTAAGTAGTGATCAAAAAACGAATCTCCGAGTGACGCAAGCAGAGATTATCCATAACGGCATAAGATTAAGCTAAATCTTGTGCTAGAAGGCACCTAATAGACCAAAATTTACGTAATTGCGTAAGTCTTTCCCGGAAAACCGAAAACAGTGCTAAAAGTACTAATTTTTGAAGGAAAATGAACGGCAGCGTTGACATAAGCCCACTTCGCCCATGCTTTGGACTCCTTCGGGGTGTAGCTTAGCCTGGTAGAGCGCCTGGTTTGGGACCAGGAGGTCGTAGGTTCGAATCCTATCGCCCCGACCATTTCTCAGTATAGACGTAAACGTCTTGAGAAATCCCTATCGTAAAAACGATATTTAAATAGGTACTGACAGCCAATAGCCCTCGGTAGCATTCCAAAAAACTCTTGCCGTCTAACGCTAAGTCTGCGGTCCTTCACCTTCTGAACTAGCTGCGAAACGGAGAGGTGGCAGAGTGGTCGATCGCGCCTGACTCGAAATCAGGTGTGCCGAAAGGTACCGGGGGTTCGAATCCCTCCCTCTCCGCCATGTTTATAAATCCAAGCAATCGCGCGGCAAATAGGCTAAGTTATCAGCCTAATCCCATCGATCAGCTTCACGCTACAATTCTAGAAGTAACAACATCACGAAAACCAATTTCTGGGAACTCGTCTCTTCTATTGTTTTTTTAGGTAGATACTGCTCAGAGTAGAAACATCAAGATTGCGGCGCCCTGCTTGAGGGGTAAGCAGTGCCGCATCTTTTTCACCTATCCGACAGGACTAAACTACAGAAGCCATAAATTAAAAGTTGTTTACAATGTAAACAGTGCCAAGCCCATGCATTGAGCTAAAAAAGACTGTCCGAAAGTAACGCACTTGCGTGAAACCTTCAAAGACGTAAGCATTATTCCCTAGCCCCACTCAGTCAGCAAAGATTAACCCCATGAACACTTCTGGCCTTTCCCGTCGTCAATTTTTTAAAACTGCCGCCAAAGCAGCTGCAGCTGTTTCAGCTCCTCTTATTATCCCCTCCCGGCTTTTAGGTGCTGATTCACCAAGTAACCGAGTGCGCGTTGCGCACATTGGATGCGGACGTATCGCAACAGGCCATGATATGCCCGGTGTTCTAAATTCTGGCCTAGCCGATTACGTCGCATTGTGTGACCTAGACTCTAACCGAGTAGCACAAGCAAAACACTTCATACAGAATTTCAAAACAGCGTCTGATCATCCAAGACCTGATATCGAGACCTATAGCAACTACCGTGAATTATTAGAACGTAAAGATATTGATGCTGTAGTCATTAGCACACCCGATCACTGGCATGCTCAATTGGCTTTGGCGGCAATCTATGCAGGTAAAGATGTCTATTTACAAAAGCCAATGACTATGACCCATGCCGAGGGTCAGGCCTTAAGAGATGCTATTGCTAAAACAGATCGTATTTTCCAAATTGGTAGCCAGCAGCGCTCTTGGGTACAATTTCGTCAAGCTTGTGAACTTGTGCGAAGTGGCCGAGTTGGCCGCTTAAACCGAGTTGAAATTGGACTGCCGATTGATCCTACAGCTCCTGATAGTCCTGAGCAGCCAATCCCTGCAAATCTCGATTTCAATACCTGGCTTGGACCAACCCCCGAAGCCTATTATACTGAACAGCGTGTACATCCTCAAAATACAGTAACGACTCGACCAGGTTGGCTTAGACATGAAGCCCATTGCTTAGGAATGATCACAGGTTGGGGCGCTCACCATTATGATACCGCACACTGGGCTATGGATGTTGAGCATACTGGTCCTAGCCGTGTAGAAGCGACTGCAGAATTTCCAAAAAATAAAATCTGGAATGTTCACGGTGCTTATCACGTGGAGCTCGATTATCCAAACAACGTAAAAGTCGTTGTCACAGATAAATTCAATAATGGGCTCAAATTTATTGGTGATGAAGGTTGGATCTGGGTAACGCGTGATAGCGAAGTAACTCCTAGTGATCCTACTGCAAAATTAAGCAAGGCAATCAAAGCTCTTGATGCAAGTGACCCTAAGTTACTTGATCCAAATGGTCTTTCTGTACGCTTACCTGTGAGCAAGGAACATCACTTAAACTGGCTTGAATGTGTGAAATCAAGAAACACACCTCTAGCACCCGCTCCTATCGCTCACCGCAGTAATGCAGCCTGTATTATAAGCTGGATTGCAATGAAACTGGGGCGCCCACTAAACTGGGACCCTAAAGCAGAACGCTTCGTAAATGACGATGAAGCAAATTCTATGCTTTCTCTTCCTCAACGCGGAAATTTTGGTATACATTCTATTCTTAAATCATAATTTATTATCCCTATGAATCGTCGAAGCTTCATTACTCAAGCAGCAGCCGCTATGGCGGTTAGCTCGTTTCTCCCAAAACAAACTAAAGCTCAAACACCGACTTTCCAAAAAGCCGATGGAGCTAATTACGCCCCACGAGGCAAACCAAACTTGGTTGTAAAGCCTGGTCAGTTTGAAATCGCGGTTGCAAAGATTGATCACGCCCACATCTACGGCATGTGCAACGGCCTAACCGAAGCTGGTGCTACCGTAAAATGGGTTTACGATACAGACCAAGTTCGAGTCAGTGCGTTTCTTTCAAAATATCCTCAAGCGAAAGTTGCCCGCACTCTCGACGAAATCCTTTCAGATCCAGACGTTAAGCTTGTAGCTTCTTCCGCTATTCCAAATGAACGCGCTGCCCTAGGCTGCCAAGTCATGGAATCAGGAAAAGATTACTTCAGTGATAAAGCGCCGTTCACAACACTCGAGCAACTCGATCAGATCAAAGCAACTATAGCCCGCACAGGTCGCAAGTATATGGTGTACTATAGCGAACGCATTCACGTTGAAGCTGCAATGTACGCGACAGATCTTTTAGAGCGTGGAACTATCGGTAAAGTAGTTCAGGTCTTAAATATTGCTCCTCATCGCATTAGCTTAAGCACACGTCCATCGTGGTTTTTCAACCGTCCTCAATACGGCGGAATTCTAGGTGACATTGGCAGTCATCAATTTGAGCAATTCTTAACCTACTCAAAATCTACAGAAGCAATCGTTACTAATTCAGCTGTAGGTAACTTCAACCATCCAGATCATCCCGGTTTAGAAGACTTCGGCGAAGCTTCTTTGATCGGCAGTAGCGGCAGCTCAAACTACGTTCAGGTGAACTGGTTTACAGCAGATGGCTTAAGCACTTGGGGAGATGGCCGCTGTTTCATTACTGGAACAGAAGGTTCTATTGAACTTAGAAAATACGTGGATGTAGGCCGTGAAACCACAGGCAACCACGTTTACATCATTGATAAGAAAGGTGAACACCACTTGAACGTAACCGGTCAAGTCGGTTTCCGTTTCTTCGGTGAATTTATTCTCGACTGTATCAACCGTACCGAAATTGCAATGACTCAAGCCCATGCTTTAAAAGTGGGTGAAATCGCAGTCAAAGCGCAGGAAGCTGCACGTCGCCTAACAGGCCACCTCGCTTAATTCCAAGTTTCTACTCAATCCCTCGTTTCTTGAATGAAGCGAGGGATTTTTTATGGGCTAGACTCGAGCCTAAGCATTACTTCATTACGTCTTAAAAAAGGCGGTGTCCATGGTGGATCAAAATAGGCGTAAAGCGGACTGCCTATTATTTTCAAATGCTGATTATTAACCCAGTCAATTAAACGGGCAAGTGACTGCGATTCAAGTTCATCACTACGACTACCTTGGAAGCGCAGTACTGCAAACTCACCTGCTTCGATAGCACGAATCTTAACTTTCGAATCCTTTGGCTCAGGTACTCGCGAGGCCTCATAGTCCTTAGGCAGTACAAATGCCATAGTTGGATTCGAAACTGTCTCCGACATGAAGACTGGCGTAGTCATAGCAATTTTCTGACCCTGCTCGTTAGAGCCAGTGATGTATCGGAACAAGCGCATGAAACTACCATCTCTACCGTCCCCTGCTCTGAGAGTGGGTGTTTCAACAAGCATTAGCTTGGGATAGAGTCTAATCTCAAAATCATTTTCTGTTCGCTTAACGCTATATGGTGCTGACTCATATCCGCTGCGACTTAATTGACATCCTGCAAGTATGAGAATCACCAAAAGACTACCTGTAATAAATAATGTCATCTTCACATTTCTTAACGTATGACTCATTTGCTTTTTTGCGAGTCTTTAAGAAGTGCACTTCTTAAAGATTGATTCTGCACTCGGGTATCTCTGAGCTACTGACTTATCCCATGCGAATCACCCTATTCAAAGTATTAGGTCTAACACTAGCCTTAACTGGCTTCATAGCACTTAGTAGCTATGCGGCAGATGAAACTAAGACTGCTGCTTCTACAGCAACGCCTTCTGGACCTCGTTTTGAAAAAGAAATCCAAGCCTTCATAGCCAAAGATAAAATCAACCCACCCGCTCAAGGAAAAATCCTTTTTATTGGTAGCAGTATCTTTAGAAAATGGACAACGGTTACTGATCAGATGAGCCCACTGCCAGTATTTAACCGCGGATTTGGCGGTTCACGTACAGAAGATGTGTTAGCTCGAATGGATCAGATAGTATTCCCCTATAATCCCAAAATTATTGTCTACTACTGCGGCAGTAACGACATTAACGCGAGTAAGAAGCCCGCTATTATCGTCGCTAATTTCAAGAGCTTTTCAGAACGCGTAGCAGCAAAATTACCCAAGACTAAGATTATTTTTATCTCGATTAATAAAGCACCCCAAAAGAAATCCCGCTGGGACTGGGTAGAAGATGCGAATAATCAAATTAAAGAATACTGCGAATCAACTGCTCTACGCTCTTTTATTGATGTTAATCCAGTATTACTGAATGCAGATGGGAGTTCAAAAGAAGAACTCTTTGTCGCAGATAAGTTGCATTTAAAACAACCTGCATATGATGGTTTTACTAAGATCATTAAACCTATCCTAACACAGGAATGGGAAAAGATTTCAAAGCAGTAAGTAAATCTAGGCAATGCATTCAAGTAGGTCATCTCGAATCAAGGCTCTTTGCGGATGGCTTGTTTTTTGTTTTACTGCGTCTTTGACCGCTGTCTTTGTCTCAACGCGTGGCTGGTATACACTAATTCATAAACCAACGTGGAATCCACCTGCGTGGTTATTTGGCCCTGTATGGACACTTTTATATGTGATGATGGCCATTGCGGCATGGCTTATCTGGTGTGAAGGCGGTTGGAATAAGCAGGCTAAAGCTTTGCGGCTGTTTCTTGTTCAGTGGGGGCTTAATGCGCTTTGGACTCCTCTGTTCTTTGGCTTACACATGCTTGGAGTTGCGTTTACGGAAATTACAGTGCTTTGGATAGCAATAATTTTCACCCTGATTTCATTTTACAAAGTGCGCCCATTAGCAGGCGTTTTATTAGTCCCTTACCTACTTTGGGTAAGTTTTGCAGGAACTCTAAGTGGTACAATCTGGTGGCTTAACCACTAAATTGATACGAGTGCATGTAAGCCTCGCTCGAGATCCCATCTAGGAGTGAAACCTGCTTTAGCTAACTTATCTGCGTCTGCACAGGAATGCTTCACATCACCTGGGCGTTCACCCTGATACTGAATGCTTGAAGATGATTTCGTGAGTTCAATGATACGCTCTGCAATTGCTTTAATTGTGATACTTTTACCACCCCCTACATTATAAACACCAGTAAGCTCGGGTGAAGTCATTGCAAAAACATTTGCAGCCACAATATCTTTTACGAAAACAAAATCCCGTGTCTGCAGCCCATCTCCAAAAATTGTGAGTGCTTCACCAGCCTGTGCTTTCTTAAGGAAAATAGGAATAGCTGCAGCATAGGCACTGACAGGATCTTGCCTAGGTCCATAGACATTAAAGTATCTCAAACTGGTCGTCTTTAAACGACCTAACGCAGCGTACATGGCACAGTAATATTCACCGTCTAATTTAGTGAGTGCATAAGGACTGCGAGGATCTGGACTTAGATTTTCGTGCTTAGGTGATGCTGGATTTTCTCCATAAACAGCAGATGAACTACTGAAGCATAATTTTTTTACTCCTGCCTGTGCAGATGCTTCAAGTACGTTGAGTAAACCAATCCCATTAATTTGCAGACATTCTAAAGGGTTATGCACTGATTCCGGCACACTGACCTGAGCCGCCATGTGAAAAACATAATCTACACCCTCTACTGCCTTTTCCACATCAGCTTTATTAACAATTGAACCTTCGATTAATTTAACACTTAGCCCTTTGAGGTTATCATGCTTCCCTGTTCTGAAATTATCTAAAATAGTTACCGTGGCTTTACCTTGGAAGTACTCAGCTAAGTGACTGCCAATAAAACCTGCCCCACCTGTAATGAGGATATTCATGAGGCAAATTGAGCTACAAAGTGATGCATACTAGAATCGTGATTCTCCATAGATCGCAGAAGCGCGAACTGATTTCGAGCACGTTCTAAATTATGCAAAGGTCGTTTAATTTTAAAATACTTATCTCCATTTAAATAATCTGTGAGAAAACGCATTCCATTTTCAAACGTAATGACTTGTGCAGCAGTGGGTAAATGAGCTTTCTCAGATTCATTAAGCATATCACCAGCCCCAGAGAGATAACCTCGAACAAGAGCTTCAAAGATAGGCATCCTAAACTTAACTAAATCTAGATTCACTTCGTCCTCGGCCGCTGAATTACTTGCTGAACGTACCATATCTCCAAAATCATAAAGACCTAAACCAGGCATTACTGTATCAAGATCAATGACACACACGCCTTCACCTGTTTTAGGATCAAGTAGTACGTTATTAATCTTGGTGTCATTATGCGTTATGCGCTCAGAAATTGCGCCAGACTGCATAAGTACCAGTAGCTTTGATGCTAGACTTTCTCTATTAAGTACGAACTCAATTTCTATTAATGCAGAACTCGCACGTGCTTCTGGATCTGAGCGAACCATTTCCTTAAATACCGCAAATCGACTTACTGTATTGTGAAAGTTTGGAATCGTCTCGTTTAACCTATTCCCTGGCAGATTAGACAAGCACCTTTGAAAGGCACCAAATGATTTTGCAGCTTCATATGCTTGTTTATCACTTTCTAAAACATCAACAGATACTGTATCTTCAATGAAATCGTATACCCGCCAAAAGTTACCTTCCTTATCTTGATAATAACTTTTTTGCTCATGCGTCAGACACAGCGTGAGTGGGCGCCTTAAGCCTTTCACTGCTCCTGACTCAAGCCTTAGGGTACGCATATGACTACATACTCGATCTACATTTTCCATTAACGCAGGGACATTTTTAAAGATCGTATGATTTATTCTCTGAAGAATATAATGTACCTTTTTACCCTGATTATTACAGGTCACAAGCCAAGTATCGTTGATATGGCCATTGCCATAAGTCTCGCAGGAACTCACAGGTCCCTGCAGAATAAACCCTAGGCATATTGCATTAAGATAAGACTGGGAAAATGTGGTATTCAAATCAATGGCCCTATCTTTTTGGATCCATATCCAAAGTCACAACCTCAAAAGGCTTAAGCTTAACGACCTGGGATAGACCTGCCTGAAACACTACAGCTTCCTGATTTTTATCTTTTAGCCATGGACTGTGAGCAGAGTAACTAAGTGCTGCGTTCTGGGGCAACTCGAATGCAGCACCAACATCGATTAAAATCTGTGCTGGTTGATCACTTGGGTTACGCAAGACGAGAATAGCTTTACGAGAAGACCAAGATGCCCAGCCGTATACGTCTCCCTTAAAAGGATTACCACCAACCCAGTGAGTATCTTTAAGTACATCACTGTTACTACGTGACCAATTTGCAGCTTCAGCTAGTGCATCCCAATTTTTCTGGGAAAGTAAAGCAGGTGTAATATACATTTCTTGGCACTGTGTACCTGAACCAAAATAGTCATGTACTTCGCTTTCAAAATCATCGCCCGGATCGGTCTCTAACTTACGCGCTGCACGTGCATAAATAATTCCGTGAAGCATGAGTGAATTTAGAGGATATAATTTACACACTTGAACAATACCCTCATAGGTCGCTCCATCTCGGTAAGTAATCCACTGCTGGCGATTACTGCCTACCCCAGCAAAGGAATGGTCATCACCCTCACGCCAGATAGAGTCTGCATGCTTTAGCCAAAATGGTGAAGGCCAAGTACCTGTTGTAAGATTAAGATATAAATGTGGATCTGCAGCACGTAGATCGCTAATTAACTTAATTGCTGCTTCAAAATCGCTACCAAAGTGACTGCCAGGAAAACGTCCAGTGGCATCACCTAAACCATCTATTTTAAATTGGTTCACTCCATACTTATGAATAAAATTAAGACATGCGTTTTCGAAATATTGAAAGTACTTAGGGCCTGAAAGAGCTAGCCCGTTTGCATTCATTTCGAACCCTTGCTCCTTACCCGCTGCTTTCCGTTGTACTGCAGGAGTACTATACCCACCCCATGGTGAAACCCAAACGCCAGCAGCTGCACTATATTTTGCAGCGGCCTGCTTTAAAGGTGTGAATCCGTTGGGAAAGCCCGAATTAAAACCCCACAGAGTATGATGATCATCCCAGCCATCATCGAAAAGAAACGAGCTAAGAACAACGGAGCGTTTTTCGGTCAACTCATGACCAAATGAATTAATTGCATTCACTGCATCTTTTTCCGTGAAAGGAGTGAAATAACCTAAATCATACCAGGTATTGTAATGCAAAAATGGTCTGTATGGATGCGCACGCTCACGTTCAACATAGACATTAAAATCTCTACGCAGCTGCCCAGATCGCACAACGCCTATCACAGATGAACACTCAAAAGGCTCATCGGGAGCTAAAGGGATTTGTCTTTGTAAAGAACAGACAGCACGGCTTTCTCTGACTTCACCTGTAGACATAGGATGCTCAAATCCGCAGAATATATTACCAGAAATTACAGGCATACCCCGGGCCGTGCCTGGAATATAAGGGAACCGAAGCGGCCAATCTACGAGTACAATACTGTAAACTTTAATTTCTTCTATATTAACTTTAAACGAAACATTTTGCCTAAAGTAATTTGAGCCGTCTCTGATAATAATTGACCACGTAACCTCGAGGTTCATCGCGTCATCTTTAAATAAAGCACTGATTCTCTTACCAGGACTATGTTCAGCTAAGCAGGGATTATTTGGATCAGCAGGTAGATCTTCTAAACGCGGGACACCAACTAAAGTAAGCTGTGAAGATTTAATTCCATTACGTTTATCTGTTTTGATCGTGAAAAGTTCCTTACCAAGAGGAAGAGTCAGACCGTTAAGCTTATCCTCAAACACATCGGGCGTAATTGACGTTTGTGTAATATTCCAACGAGCACTTAAAGCTGGATTACTTATTTCAATTGAATGCGCATCTAGCTTTACCTCAAAAGGCCTTGATAGATTCATTTCCTGCCCTTTTGCACTAAAAAAACTGAATACAAATAGGCATACGCCAGACAGCAGTACTTTTAACGAATTCATAAATTTTCGAAATATGATGGGGTTCTATTAAGCAATCTTACAACCACGTGGAGTAGGTTTCTAAACTTAGAATCTTTTAACTTCAAAAGCAATACCATCCCCTGATATGTGCGGTTGCCCTTAATAGGAAATATGTCCTAACTTTAAGTATGAAAACTGCCTTACCCAGTGCTTTGTTCTCAGCGTTTCTGATTTCAAGTTTAGTTCTACCTACCCAAGCTCAGGCCCGAACAATAATCTACGCAGGTACTTTAATCGATGGGGATCAGAACCAAGCACAACATGCGATGTCTATTGTGATTGAAGACAAAAAGATCACTTCGATTGAGTCGGGTTATATTTTAGCTACAGAGAAAGATCAGATCATCGATCTTAAAAATGATACAATCACTCCAGGCTGGATTGATTGCCATGATCATTTGGACTCTGAAATAACCCCAAAGTCTTTCACTGATGGCGTGTATCTAGAACCAGGCGACTACGCACTGCATGCAGCCTTTAATGCTAAGAAAACATTGCTGGCTGGCTTCACAACTATTCGCAATCTAGGTGATAGCGATAATTCTACTTTAGCACTCAAACGTGCTATTTCTAAAGGGTATGCTATTGGTCCTAGAATTTACACTGCTGGTGCACCAATTGGAACAACAGGAGGGCATGCAGATCCGACAGATGGCTATAATCACAAAGTAACCGAGGCTATTAAAGATAAATCAGTAATTGATGGAGCGGATGCAGCGCGTAAAGCAGTACGCCAGCATTACAAAGACGGAACAGATTTAATTAAGATCATGACTTCGGGCGGTGTTTTAAGCGTAGAAAAAAGTGGTGATAATCCACAAATGGATATGGATGAAATTAAAGCCATAGTTACAACAGCCCATGAATACGGAATGAAAGTAGCAGTACATGCTCATGGTACAGAAGCCATACGCAGATCCATTATGGCAGGAGTTGATTCAATTGAGCACGGAACCTACATGGACGCTGAAGATATGAGACTTATGAAAGAGCACGGAACATTCTATGTTCCCACACTCTCTGCAGGTCGCTGGGTTGCTGAAAAAGCAAAAGAACATGGATTTTTCCCTGAACTAGTAAGACCTAAAGCACTGGCCATAGGCCCAAAGCTTATAGAGACATGCCGTGCTGCAAATAGTGCTGGTGTGCGTATCGTATTTGGTACCGATACAGGCGTCTCAGAACATGGTGATAATGCAAAAGAATTTGCCTACCTTGTTGAAGCAGGCCTATCTCCGATGAAGGCAATTAAATGCGCAACCTCCGAGGCTGCAGCTCTCATTGGTGATTCAACGATAGGCTCAATTGCGGTGGGTAAGTATGCAGATATCGTTGGTGTTAAAGGAGATCTCTTGGCTGATATAACTTTAGCCCATACCGCGGTTAACTTCGTCATGAAAGACGGAGTGACATACAAAAATCCTTAGTACAGTCTTGTCTGATGCGTTTATCCCGTTTTCGTAAACTAGCTGTACTTGTCCTTTTATTGAGTCCCCTTTGGCTAATCGCTCAAGTAACAGAAACTGCGTATACGTCAGGAGCAGGCCATGTTGATGCTAAAATGGATGCGGTTTCAATTGGCTTAAACCAAAGCGCTGCATCGCCAAATCAATATCAAGCACTGGCAGCTGGAACTACAATTGTTTCTGCAGGCCTAACAGATAATTTAGATTTTCAAGTAGGGGCACAATTATTTTTACGCAGCACATTTGCAGTTGCTGGAATAGATCATACAGAAACCGGAATGGGAAATGTTGCAGCAAGAACTAAGTGGACTTTCTGGAAAGATGAGGCCTCGGGACAAGCACTTGCGATTATTCCTTACGTTCAATTTCCTACGCACTCCGAATTTGGAGGTTCACAATTTTTACAAGGTGGACTCATTTTACCTTGGTCCATGAAAATTGGCGCAGGAGCAACTGCAGCTGCCATGGTTGAGTGGGATCAATTGCGAAATATTACTAATTCAGGGTACGTAAGTAAATTTTACACCAGTGGCTATTTACGCTGGGACTTAGGTAAAGTCTTTGGCGCGTATACTGAAGCCACCATGAGTGATTCAACCCAAGGCCACTCAAGCTTTGCAGGAACGCTCGGAGCAGGAGCAACCTTATCGTTATCGAATAACTTCGAATGGGACTTTGAAGAAAGTAGAGTAATCGGTAAAGGCCGCAGCGCTTGGACCGAGGTTCTACGTTTTAGGTGGAAGATGTTCTAAGCAATCACTTCAGGAGTGAAGCAAGGGGCAACTTAAGGCGTTTAATTTCTTCAGCAGCAAGTGTTGAAGCAAGGGTTGCACCTAAGTGAGAGTAATGTGTGTCATCCTGTAAGCCTTTAGGGTCTCTTGCGTACACCCCAGGAGCAATCCACAGGTGAAGCTTCTTAGAATCCTCCACTCCAAGCTCCTGCTCTTTTTTAGAAGTTAATTGAAGCATCTCAAGAAGCGGCACCTGCTCTTCTTTAGCAACACGCCTAACTGCTTCAGGGTAATCCCCATGCGTATCTACAAGCTTCCCTTGTTTATCAAATTTTCTACGAGCCACAGGCGTAGCAAGAATTGGTGTAGCACCATGTGCTCGAGCTTCATGAATGAAGCGTTTTAGATTATCTGAATAAGTACCAAAGGCTGGAGCATAAACCAAAGGTTTGTCTTTTTTCTCATCATTATGCCCAAACTGAATAATCAAATAATCACCTGGCTTAATCGCTGAAATCACCTTTGCCCATTTACCTTCATCTATAAAACTTTTGGTGCTGCGCCCATTTACTGCATAGTTAATTACCACAGATGGATTTTTGAAGCACTCAGGGAAAAGTTGTCCCCATCCATGTTCAGGATTTGGTGTATCCGTTGGCTTATTTGCCATGGTTGAATCTCCGATCATATGCACAGTTGGCATACGATCTGATTCAGCAGCGTGGCAATTAATCTGATTAATTAATACTAAGGTAAAAAGGAGCTGTAAAATAAACCGGTGCATAAATATAAACCTAAATCAAAGCGGCTTCTCCCACAACTTAGCACGCTCAAGCGCTCTTTCCCAAGTACCACGCATATTAGTCATTTCAGATTCAGGACGAACGCGTGTAAACTTAGCATCCACAGCCCAATTGCGTGTGATATCTTCACGACTTGACCAGAAACCAACTGCAAGACCTGCAAGATATGCAGCTCCCATAGCTGTTGTTTCTACATTACGAGGTCTTACAACTGAGGTACCCAAAAGGTCAGCCTGGAATTGCATAAGTGGCTCACTGCGTGATGCGCCACCATCTACGCGTAGTTCTTTTAATTTAATACTACTGTCTTTCTCCATACAACTGATGAGATCAGCACTTTGAAAGGCAATAGACTCGAGTGCTGCCCTACAGAAATGAGCACGATTAGTACCTCGAGTCAGACCAACTACAGTGCCACGTGCATAAGGATCCCAATGTGGAGCCCCTAAGCCTGCAAATGCTGGAACCAAAAACATTCCACCCGCATCAGGTACAGAAGCTGCCAAAGTATTTAATTCGTTTACATCGCGAATTAATTTCAATTCGTCGCGAAGCCACTGAATCACCGCTCCTCCAATAAAAACAGAGCCTTCTAGAGCGTATTCAGTTTTTCCGCCGATCTTCCAAGCAACGGTTGTAAGTAAATTATTATGTGAAGGCACAGCTTCAGTACCTGTGTTCATTAACAAGAAGCAGCCCGTTCCATAGGTGTTTTTTGCCATACCTGGCGTAAAGCAAGCTTGTCCAAATAAAGCAGCTTGTTGATCACCTGCTATGCCGGCGATTGGTACACCCGCAGGGTATAAATTACGATCAACCGTTCCGTATACTTCAGAACTAGATTTTACTTCAGGTAAAACAGAACGCGGCACTTCAAAGAGTTTAAGAAGTTCATCATCCCAGTCTCCAGTATGAATATTAAACAATAAAGTTCTCGAGGCATTGCTAGCATCTGTGACATGTACCTTGCCGCCAGTTAATTGCCAGATAAGCCATGAATCAACAGTTCCAAATCTTAATTTACCCTGATCAGCACGCGCACGTGCACCAGGAACATTTTCTAGTATCCACCTTACTTTAGTTCCCGAGAAATACGGATCAATGCGAAGCCCTGTTTTTTTTGTAACAAAGGATTCTACGCCTTGTTTTTTTAATCCTGCACAATAGTCAGCAGTACGGCGATCCTGCCAAACAATCGCGTTATAAACGGGAACACCTGTCTCACTATCCCACATCACAGTTGTCTCACGCTGATTTGTTACACCGACTGCTGCAATTGCATCTGAACCTACATTTGCCTTCGCAATCACTTCAGCAACACTGGAACTCTGACTAGACCAAATTTCTAGTGGATCATGTTCAACCCAACCTGGCTTAGGATATATCTGCTTAAATTCTTTTTGTGTCACACTTGCGATATTACCTGTGTGATCAAAAAGAATTGCGCGAGAACTTGTTGTTCCTTGATCGATTGCTAGAATATATTTTGGGGAACTCATCGTGGGGTATTTTAAAATAACTTATTCAACCAAGGAGTGCCTGATAAGCGAGTGCACCAAGCGCTCCACCAATAATTGGACCTACAACCGGAATCGAAGCATAGCTCCAATCTGAATCACGCTTGCCTGGGATCGGAAGAATGGAATGCATTATACGAGGCCCTAAGTCACGTGCAGGATTAATGGCATAACCTGTTGAACCTCCAAGCGAAAGCCCTACTGCAACAACAATAAGGGCAACGAGAAATACTCCGAAAAATCCAGCTGCTACTGCCGTTGAGCCAGTACCAATTACTAAATTTTTTGCTGAGGGTACTGCTAAAATCGCAAACATAAGCATAAAAGTTCCGATCACCTCGGAGAGTAAATTAGCAAAAGGACTGCGTATAGCAGGGCTAGTGCAATGAACTGCTAACTTAAGATCTTTATCTTCAGTTGCTTTCCAGTGTGGCAAGTAGACGAGGTAAACAATAAAGGATCCAATCATTGCACCAAGCAATTGCGCTAAAATATATCCAGGGACTTTAGCCCAAGGGAAAAGTCCAATCGTAGCTAGGCCAACACTTACTGCTGGGTTTAGATGTGCTCCACTGGATTGTGCAGCGGTGTAGGCGCCAATCATCACGGCTAAACCCCACCCCACAGTAATCACAAGCCAGCCCGAACTTTGTCCCTTACTTTTATTTAAACATACATTGGCAACAACACCGTTACCAAAAACAATTAATAATGCCGTTCCTACAATTTCAGATACGTAAGGATTCATGAGCAAGATGCCTTTCTAATGGGGTTAATACTTAAGAGGTTAAAACATACGGTATATCTTAAAACCGTATCACTAAACGACCCCTTCTGAACCCTACAGTCAACCCTGAATATCACTTGTATCTGAATGTAACACTACGAATAAATTAGCATACACTTGAGATCTTGAAGTCTTGGCAAAATCAGTTGAAGTAACTTAATCGCACGATGGCTAAAGTCTATTTTTACTATTCCGCAATGAATGCTGGCAAAAGCACCGTTCTTTTGCAGTCCAGCTACAACTACCAGGAACGCGGGATGCGTACATTGCTATATGTACCAGCCTTAGACACTCGTGCAGGTCTTGGAAAAATACACTCACGCATTGGCCTATCCTCTGATGCAACCACGCTCCAAACTGACGAGAATATTTTCCATGCCGTACAAAAAGAACATCTTAAGGCACCTGTTTCATGCGTACTTATTGATGAGGTTCAATTTCTAACACGAGAACAGATTAAGCAGGCAACAGACATTGCAGATACTTTATTGATTCCTGTTTTATGTTACGGGCTACGTACGGATTTTCAGGGCAATCTTTTTCCCGGAAGTGCTGAACTTTTAGCAACAGCGGATAATTTAATTGAGCTTAAAACAATTTGTCACTGCGGAAGAAAAGCTACGATGAATTTGCGTGTAACACATGAAGGTAAAGCAGTCACACGTGGCGCCCAAGTTGAAATTGGTGGAAATGATCGATATGTTCCGATGTGCAGAAAACACTTTAAGGAATCCTTGTGCGCCAAGCAGGCTTCATAAGAATAAATTTTAATAAACGTATTTGTATTCAAATTGGTTGCTCAACCCAGCCTATTAACATTGCCGCAGCGGATACTATCTCACTGGCTTTAATGATAATTTTATGAAATATTTCATGTCGCATAACAACACCTCACTCACTGTATTAATTACAGGAGTTGCCTTAGCGCTATGCACTTCAACCTCGTCAATGACTCTTGGCTCCCAGAAGTATGCAGGTCCAGATTTATCTGCTAACACACTCGAGGTTCCACACGAAAGAACCATGAAGTGGAAGAGCGAATCAAGCATAGGAAACTCCTATTTTGAAGACTTCGCAAATACACCGCTTTCAAAAGTACAACGTAGTGGCAAAGGTGACGGCACGCATATTCTCTTTGGTCACCTTTTAGCACACAAAGATTTAGCTGAAACTAACGCCTTAATTTTATCCCTCAAACCATGGGGAGTGTCTGGAACTTCAGGCTGGCAGAACAAGAAAGGTGATTATGACTTCGAGGAAGCTGTACTAACAACAGTTCTTTACCGATTTGCGAACGAACCTGATGTACTCACTCCTAATGCACGTGATCACATTCTCAACGTGTTACTTATTGAGCAAGGGGACGGCTATAGAACGACTGCCCCTAACACCTTTGGATTATTCGAAGAAACAGAAAATCACATGCTCATGACCGAAGGCTCACGGTATTTAAAAAATCGCTGGCTAAGAGCTCACGGCAATACTGATCCTATTTATAATAATGAGACAAACGGGATGGAAGATCACTTGATTAGTCTTCTTACGACTATGACGGCAAAAGGAATGCATGAATTTAATTCACAGCCCTATGTAGGTTACACCTTACTAGGTCTTCTAAATCTAGAAGGTTACGCCTCCGAAAAAGTACGTACTGCAGCACGTAATGTTTTGGATTATATGAATTTCTCATACGCGTTAGGCAGTTACAATTTACGACGCTTCCCGCCTTTTCGTAGACGTTATGAATACGCAAACATGACATCTCTGACAGGAAGCTACCACACTACATTCATTAAAACGTGGTTAAGTTTTGCTGATCCAACACTACCAGTTCCTGAAATTCAGCATGGTTCAAGTGGTCATGGCGAAATGGCAGCTGCATCCCCATACAGACTCCCAGACGCAGTGGTCAAACTGATCCTCGATAAGCCTAAGGCTTACTTTGTAAAATTAGGACACGGCTTAGAAGCTAGCCCTGAAATTTATTCTGCAGATCCACGCTTTTTACTCAGTGGCGGCGGTGTGAATCGTGGCGAAATGACCGTTTTAGTCGCACGCCCTATCACACTTATGTGCCAAACCACCACTGAGCATCTTTCAAGCACGTTTCACCTCGCTGGACCTGGCAGTGATTTTAAACAATGGAACAATACCGGCGTTTATAAAAACTTTGCCTGTGCTGCAGGTCCTGTACACGTACCTAGTGAGGCTACATTGATTGCCGAAAATAATCTTTGGAAAATATACTTAGCAGCTAAAGATCTTTTAGTTGCTGTACACTCGGAACCTAACTTCGGAATTATTTCAATCCTACCTCAAGCAGATGCAAAGACGCTTCTCGCAGATCTTACTGCTTTAAATAGCGATGAGAGTATCTTGCGCCATCAATTCAAAACACTCGACCAACACACCCTTACCTACGATACCCTTAGCCCAAAAAACACATGGGTGATGAGTACGGATAACGGCCAAGCATTAGATCGTAATTTTGACACTTGGGCTTTGCTAGGCGGCAACTACTAAACTTTCCTAAGCCTAAGCTTAGCCTTCTACTAAGGAAGACTTAGCTGGGTTAGCATGCGGCTTGAAAAATAAAGCGGTATGCCCTACAGCTCCGACGCAAAGACAGGATGCTTTCTGCGATAATTGGTCACAGAGTGCTGCGCGCTCATGACGGTCAGCTCCAAGAAAGCGCAACTTGATTAGATCTTTATCTGAAAAACAGCGCTCAAACTCCTTTAGAAAAGCAGCGGTAAGGCCTTCTTTTCCTAATTTAATCACTGGGTCCATCGTCTGCCCAAGGCCGCGGAGGTGTGTACGTTGATGGCCAGTGAGTTCAGGAAGCGACATAGTGTATAACTCTAGAGTTAAACTTCCCTAAAGGCACGTACAAATAAATCGCCCACAAAAGGGGGCAAAATAGCCAAAAATAGGCCAATATGCATCCTCAGCCTATTTAGAGCGTCTTTGAATTATCGTATAGCAGTCCTAACTAATTTTGTTCTAGATTTTAGCCTATACCCCGAGACTCCATGACTCACTCAGTTCCCTATATCACTACACGCGCGCCTTTATCTCGGCGTCACTTCCTAAGAGGCTTAGGTGTAGCCCTATCTCTTCCTTTCCTAGATTCAATGCTCCCAGTTTTCTCACGAGCTTCTGATTCTACTCATCCACTCGATCCTAACGCTAAACCAAGGCGGATGTTTGCTATTTGTAATAATTTAGGACTTTTACCCGATCAATTTTTTCCGGTGGGTGAAGGACGTGATTATAAAGCGTCTCCCTACTTAAGCCACCTACAAGATCACCGAAATGATTTTACCGTATTTACGGGAGTGTCTCATCCAAATGTGGACGGTGGCCATCCTGCAGATGTTTGTTTTTTAACTGCCGCTCCTCACCCAGGCAGCAGTTCATTTAGAAATACAATTTCTTTAGATCAGCACATTGCAGAAAGAATTGGTATCTTCACACGGTTTCCTTCTTTAACTCTGGGTGTAAACACACGCTCACGTAGTCTTTCTTGGACAGGCACAGGCGTAGCCATACCACCTGAAGACAAAGCCGCAGATGTTTTCAAACAGATGTTCTTTGTTGGAAATGCTACTGAAATTGCAGCTCAAATACGTAGCCTTAATACAGGACAAAGCATCTTAGACGCGGTTGCAGGCCAAGCAGATAAACTTCAAAAACAATTAGGTGCAAAAGATAAAGATCGCCTTGATCAATATTTCACAAGCGTAAGAGATCTTGAACATCGCCTTAAAGCATCTGCAGGTTGGGAAACAGTTCCCAAGCCCGTTGTTCACTCACCTGTTCCTGTCGATCCTCAAAGTCCTGCACTCTACATGGATAAAGTTAAAGTCATGTATGACTTAACTCGTCTTGCGTTTGAAACAGACTCTACACGTTCTGTCACTTTAATGCTCGATAGCTTAGCAAGCCCAGTGCTTGAAATTCCAAATGAGCATATCACAGACGGCTACCATAACTTATCTCACCACGGAAAGTCAGAAGTAAAACGTTCCCAGCTTAAGACAATTGATGAGATGCACATGAAACTGTTTGGTAATCTAATTACTGATCTTAAGTCAGTGAAAGAGGGCGAAAATACTCTGCTAGATAGGTCAATGGTACTGTATGGCTCAAATTTAGGAGACGCTAACGCACACGTCTGCACTAATATGCCAGTCATCTTAGCGGGGGGTGGCTTCAAGCATGGTCAGGCCCTAAAATTCAATAAAGAACGCAATTATCCACTACCTAATTTATTTGTATCAATGCTCCAACGCATGGGTATTGAGGAAGAGCGTTTTGCATCCTCTACTTCAACTATGCGTGGCTTAGAAATGACATGATGCTTAAGCGTTCGTTTATTACAGCCTTTAGTCTTGGCCTTTCACTAGGTGCACAGCTTTTGACTGTGCATGCATCACCTGATTCCAACAAAAGTCAGGTATTTATTGATAAATACTGTGCTGATTGCCATGATGATTCAGCAGATAACAAAAGTGGCCTAGATCTAAGCAACTTGGGCTATACGCCAAATAAAACACCTAATTTTCTTGCTTGGATTAAAGTGCATGACCGAGTCAGTAGCGGGGAAATGCCTCCCAAGAAAAAGCAGCAGCCGTCTAGTGAAGAGCTGACCACATTCATAAGTGATCTAAAAACATCACTCCTTGATTACGAAAAAAAGGAATTTGCTAAGGAGGGAAGAAGTACAAGAAGGAGAATGAATGGTTACGAATACGAAAACGCACTACGTGACATTCTTCATGCACCATGGCTACAAATCAGAGGGCAACTTCCTGACGACGGTGAGATCAATCATTTTAATAAATCAGGGGAAGCCTTAGATGTATCTCATGTACATATGTCCCGACTGATACTTGCTGCAGACTATGCAATCAAACAAGCGCTGAGTGTTAAATACTCCCAGCCTGCAACAAAAGTTGTGCGCTATTACGCACGGGATCAAAAAACACTTACATCGAAATTCAGTCAGGACATTTTTAACACATCAAACGACCGCCAGACATATCCGCTCATTGGCTTAACTCCACAAACTGACGTAAGAACGGGTGCAGCAGAACTGACTGTTGGTGAATCAAATCCTGAAATTAGAAATAAAGAAGCTGTTGCTTGGGTTTCTAGTAACTATGTAACCGGCTTCACGTATCGCTGGGATAGCTTTAGAGCACCCGTAGCTGGTAAATATAAAATTTCTTTTAATGGCTACACTTTATGGGTAGGACCCGGCGGATCATCTAGGCGCTTCAAAGATGAAAAAGACACTAAAGGGACAGTAAATAAACCAAGTAAATTACTGCCTAATTTCGACGACTTGCATCCGGGCCGCAGAAATGAACCTATTACTGTCTATACACGTAATGGTATTTCAAATCGCAGAGTCGGTGAGTTTGATTTAAGTCCTCAAGATGAAGTACATGACATTGGAGAAGTATGGCTACTTGCAAACGAAACGCTAGTTCCTGATGCATCGCGTTTCTACCGCTCACGACCTAACAATTTTAGAAATCCCCTCATGCAAGCAGATGGAGCACCTAGTGTTGCATTTCAGTGGATGGATGTTGAAGGACCATTATACGATAAGTCCACAACACTGGGCTATGAGCGGATGTTTTCGGACCTACCTTTAAGAAAAACCAGAAACCAAAAAGCTGGAGTCGCTATTCCTACTATTGCGGTAAAGGCGATCACTAATCGTAGAGGCGCTGCACTCACACCACTACAATCTACGATGGTAGAAGTTGTAACACAAAACCCTGTAGCCGATGCTGAAAAACTTTTGAGGTCTTTCTTAAACGACGTATACCGAACTAAAGCTACGGAAGATGATGTGCAGCTCTTTCTTGGATTAATTAAAGAACGCATGCATGCCGGTTTAAGTTTCACGGAGGCCATGGTTGCAGGGTATACAGCCGTGCTTGTTTCACCTAAATTTTTGTATATTGATGAAAAACCAGGCCACTTAGATGACACCGCACTTGCAACACGCCTTTCCTTATTTCTTTGGAATTCAATCCCCGATAAAGAGCTTCTGCAATTAGCTGAATCTAACACTCTGCATGAGCCTTCGGTATTACATGCACAAACAGAGCGTTTATTAAATGATACTAAAGCGGAACGCTTCATGACGGCTTTCTTAGATTACTGGTTAGATCTGCGTAAAATAGAAGATTCTACTCCATCAGCTACTCTTTATAACGATTACTATTTAGATGATTCACTTGAAGAAGCAGCTGTTGCTGAAACACAGCTCTATTTCAAAGATATGGTCGTAAATAATCTACCTGCTAAAACAATCGTAGCGTCACATTATACCTATCTAAACGAACGTCTTGCCGAGCATTACGGCATTGCTGGCGTTAAAGGCATTGCGATGCGTAAAGTCGATTTGCCGGAATCAAGTCCACGCGGCGGAATTATTACACAAGCCAGTGTTCTTAAAATTACAGCCAACGGGACAACAACTTCTCCTGTAATTCGTGGAAAATGGATTATGGAAAGGATTTTAGGCTATGACGTACCACCTCCCCCTCCAGTTGTCCCTGCTGTAGAACCCGATATCCGTGGGGCCGTAACGATTCGTCAACAACTAGACAAACACCGCATAGATAAAACATGTGCTTCTTGTCACAGCAAAATTGATCCTGCTGGTTTTGCTTTAGAAAATTTTGACGTTATGGGTGCCTGGAGGGATCGTTACAGAGCAGTCTCCGATGATAAAGCGCCTATAAAAGGAATCGGTAAAAACGGGCAGCCATTTGCTTTTTGCTATGCATTGCCGATCGATGCATCCGGACAACTCTCTGACGGAAATAAATTCAAAGACATTAATGATTTCAGACAGATTTTGCTAAATCGCCAAACCGTTCTGGCAACAAACATCGCCAAACAGCTGCTCATCTACTCTACTGGAACTGGAATTCATTTTAGCGACAGACAAGCCCTAGATGCTATCGTTAAGTCAACCCAGAGAGATAACTACGGTGTACGTAGCCTAATTCACGCAGTTATTCAAAGCAGTCTATTCCAAACCAAGTAAAGCGAGTTCAGAGAGCTCCGAATTCGATACCGGATTCAGCAATTATTTTATCTGCTTTAGCTCTATCTTCGATATGGATAAAAATCTGAATTGGGGTAAATGAAATAGACTGCTTACCCAAGAAACTCATTTGCTTACCCATCTCCGTTCCAGCATCTATCTCGAAACGAATCTTCTCTTTTTCAAGGCGTGCTAGGACAATACGCGCATCATGCGGCGAACACGACCCTGAAAAATGGTAGGGATCATCCTCGGATTGATCCAGTACTGCACCTTCTACGTGAGGAACAGTTTTGGGCGTTTCATTTAATACTTCCTCAATCTCTTCTTCTACAGGCCAAAAATTAGTGATAAGCCAAAAAATGAAAATCGCAGGACCATACGTTCTAAGTAGGTTCAAATAATAACCAGGGCCTGGCTTAAGATGTGGGGCATTAGAGACAGCCCATACAACAGCCACGGCTAAAAATAGCCCAAGTATTGCACATATAATTTGGCGAGTAAGACGATTCAGAATAAATAAAGTGTGACAATTATAACCCAAGTGGCCAGTCTCTAGTTAAGCCTTAGTTGCTTTCGGCTTCACCCCCAGTCTGAGCAATCATCTTTAAATACCCATGTCCTTATTATCCCGTAGATCATTTCTTAGCGGCTTAGCAACCGTATCCGCTTCAGCATTAATTCCTGTCTCTAAGTCACGTGCTGCAGAGCAAGTAAATACAGACATAAAACACGAAGAAATTTTAGGCCAAGGAGACTTTCAGTACCGCGTAAATCGTTACTGGGGTCGCTTAGATCGCAGTGAACATCCCGTAAATGATTGCCATGGTATCATTGAAGACAAAGAAGGTAGAATTTTACTCCTCACAAATAATACGCAAAATAACATCATCGCGTATTCTAAGCAGGGCGAATACCTCTCAAGCTGGGAGCATCGCTTCCCTGCTGCACACGCCTTACGTATTGAAAACTATAAAGGCTCCGATAGGTACTGGATAACAGATCACGGCATATGCACGATTGCACAGTGCGAGCCAGATGGAACAGAAATCCGTCGCATTGGACCTGATGCTGTAGCAAGTAAATATCCTGATTTGTCGAAATATCACCCTACTAACGTAGCCTTTATGCCAGAGGGAGATTTCTATGTCAGTGATGGGTATGGTTCAAGTTACGTCCACCACTTTGATCCTAATTGGAAACTAATATCTACTTTTGGTGGTATAGGAAAAAACCCATCTAATCTTAAAACGCCTCATTCCGTGTGGATCGACACGCGCTCAGGCAAGCCTTCGCTACTCATCTGTGATAGAGGTAATGCAAAATTGAAATGGTTCTCACTATCAGGTGAACTTGAAAACACTATTTCTTTACCTGGCGCTGAACCAAGCAACATTTCTCCGTTTGGCGACTTCCTGGCTATTACGAGTCTGAACGGGATGATTTTAATACTAGATAAATCAAACACGCTTGTTTCAGTCGTTGGTGGTGAAGCTCCTGTTTATAAAGAAGGAAAACTGCAGACACTGACGCCTTACAACTACACTTTGACACATCCGCATGATGTGTACATTGATAGCCGCGGAGATCTCTACATTGCTCAGTGGAATTCGTATAAAACGTATCCCATCAAGCTTGAACGCTTAAAAGCTTAGTGCTCAGCACCGGCTGAAACGAGTTTATCTTTTGCTGTCTTGAGACTGACTTTAATGACAGTCTCGATCCCCTTAATCATCACTTCGATTGGCATACTTGGTTGCCCCTTTTTGTCTTTAATTTGTTCGGGTAACCAAGGTACATGAACAAAACCACCACGCACTGAGCGTGTCTTGGTTATCGCATGCATTAAGGCATAGAAAATGTGATTACATACAAACGTACCTGCAGTTTGAGACACACTTGAGACAATCTTTTGTTTATTAAGAGCAGCAGTGATTGCCTTAATCGGTAAAGTTGAAAAATAAGCTACAGGACCTCCTTTAACAATAGGTCTATCAATAGGCTTATTCGCATCATTATCTGCAATGCGTGCATCATCAATATTAATGGCAACACGCTCTGGAGTGATTCCCGCCCTACCACCTGCTTGGCCTAAGCAAATTACGAGATTAGGTTTGTAGCGATTAAGCGCATCGTTAAGAACATCAATCGAAGTTCCAAATACACATGGTAGAACCTGCGCATGTATAACGTGCTTTGAAATTACACGGCCCTCTAAAGCAACAGCGATGACTTCAGAAGGATTAAGTAAATCACCACCAAACGGCTCAAACCCAGTAACTAACACAGAACGTTTCATAGTTTTATTAATACCTAAAGACACAGAAAATCAAAATACCTAAATTAGCACAGAAAATAGCAAGCGCTATTGGCAATTGAGCCTTAAGGATTGCATTACGATCTTTAAGTTCAAGGAGTACTGCAGGAATAATATTAAAATTAGCAGCCATAGGGCTTATGAGCGTTCCACAGTAACCAGCTAACATACCCATAGAGGCAAGAATCGCAGGATTGCCGCCATGAGCTTTAATAACAAGGGGAAGACCGATACCTGCTGTAATTACAGAAAATGCCGCAAAGGCATTACCCATGCATATTGTAAATAAAGCCATACCCACGCAATATGCTGTAACAGCAACCCAAGGAATATGAGTAGGGAGAGCTTGAGCAACAAGACCTGCAATAACCTGCCCCACTCCAGCATGCGTAAAAATAGTACCAAGCGCTGCCAAGAGTTGAGGTAAAATAATGGCGTAACCAATCACTTCAAATAAACGAGCCCCCTCAACAACAGGCTGCTTAATTGGCGCATGAGTCATACGCATACTCCATACAAGAGCAATTAGAGCTCCAATACCTAGTGCGATGAGTGGAGCCTGTCCAGAATCTGCGATTAAAGCGCCGTGGATTTTAATCCGAGTGAATAGTAGAGAACCAATCACACCCGCTAAAGGTATTACAAGTGCTGGATACAAAAGCTTAAAGCCAAAATCTATCTTATTACTTTTTACATCATGCTCTACAGTTTCATTTCCAGCTTTTACGTAACCACTTGCTGCAAGAACTACTAGAGTAACAACAAGTCCACCTACAAATGCCGAGTCAAGGACTTGGCCATAGGCTAAGGTAATACCCAAGATAGCCCAAAAAAGAGCAGAGCACCAATGCCTTAGTGTTTGTCCACGTCCAAAAATGCGCACGGCAACAAGGACGAGAAAAAATCCTCCTAATTTATAGAAAGGCTCAAGCGTTAACATTCTTCGCCTCCAGTTTTCTTATTTACAGCTATTTCTCGTGCTATTCGTTTGTCCAATACATAGCACCTCCAGACCATAACTCCAAAGGCAGCTATTGCAGTAGGAATACCCCAGAGCGCTATTGACCAAAGTCCTACATTCATTCCTTCGGCCTCAAAAAAATTGTGCATTAGCACGACTCCGCCCACAGCAATAAAAATATCTTCTCCGAAGAAAGCTCCCGTGTTCTCTGCAGCCGAAGCATGTGCTTTAACAGACTGTAAAAGTTTTTCTGAAATATTAGGATTCTGACTTAAAGCTGCACCTTCTGCCATGGGAGCAATCACCGGTCTAATCATGCCTGCGTGACCTCCGAAATTAAGCCCCAAGCTAATAGAAATTTGCCGTATTGCTGTATATCCCAAAATCACACGCCCTGCTGTGGCTTTCTTCATTTTTTTGATTAAGGCCTGGGCTTGAATCTTAAGCCCATACTTTTCAAGTAGTCCCATCACAGGAATAATCGCAACGACAGGTAAAAGAATAGAACGGTTTTTAACAAAACCTTTGCCAAGTTCTGCTAAAATATCATGAAGCGACATGCCTCCAACTAGCCCCGTTACAAAGCCAGCAATCACAACAACAAGCAAAGGATTGACCTCACACGCAAAACCTAATGCTACAATGCCAATGCCGATAAGTTTAAGCATACAATAAATTGAGGCCTACACGCACCACGCGTGATCCCCTTTTTTATAGGGAAAACTTCCGTTAAAAGAACCTGGAACTTCAATATACCTTAGAGCCTGAGTTGCACCCACTTCAGAAGTGTAATAACTCAAAATAGTTAACTCCTTAATCATACCAAAGTAGTGAGGCAGAGCTAATAACTCTGCTTTTAATTTCTGCTGCTTATTTTGCTCGTCCACTTGTTTTACAAACCTAGTGCGCTCCTGCGCAGAACAAGACAAAAACGATTTACCCTGAGTTTTTAAACACTCTTCAGAAAACTGCATCAAGCCTTCCCTAAAAATGTGCGCTTCCTGTGACGTGTAGCAGTCTTTTACCATCATCATAATAAAAGCGCCTGACTTTACAGCCTTTGCACCAGGAGTGTCAGACGCAGGAATAATAATCTCTGAGATTTCATCTAATAGCTCTACATCAGACTGGGAAAAATTAATCTCATGATTTAATGTAGAGCTCTCTGCTCGCAGCATAGCACGAGCACCCACAATCATACCGCCCATCAAAAGCACCGCCCTTTGAATCGCTTCTTTACGCGATATAACTTCATTAAACGAAGATAGCTCAGTTGTTTTTAGGCTCATAAATCTCCTTTTTTAAGATTTTCAACGGCATAGGCTACTGCGCGTGCTGTTAATGCCATATATGTTAACGAAGGATTCACGCAGGCCGAGGAAGTCATACAGGCTCCATCAGTGACAAACACATTGGGAGCATCCCACACCTGATTATGTTTATTTAATACGGAAGTTTTTGGATCACGTCCCATGCGTGCAGGTCCCATTTCATGAATGCCCATACCTAATGCATAGGGATCATTACGTGGTTTAACATTTTTAATCCCTGCAACTTCAAGCATTTCAACAGCGTCTGAAATCATGTCTTTTCGCATGAGCATTTCGTTATCACTTAAAGCACAATCAAAATCCAGAACAGGTAGCCCCCATTTATCTTTCTTTGTTTTGCTCACCGATATTTTATTACTGTGACGAGGAAGGACCTCTCCAAATCCATTCATTCCAATTTCCCATGCACCTGGTTCACTGAGTGCCTCTTTAAGTTCCAAGCCAACTCCAAGTTCGGCTACATCGCGCTGCCAACCTGATCTTGAAGCAGAGCCTTGATAACCAAACCCACGAATATAATTACGTTTATCTCCATTCAAATTTCTGAAACGAGGAATGTAAAAGCCATTAGCTCTTCTGCCATACAGATATAAATCTTTGAAACCATCAACTTGGCCAGAAGCACCTACCCTATAATGGTGATCCATAAGATTGTGACCTAATTCACCACTACTACTGCCTAAGCCTTCAGGCCAGATGTCTTGCGCTGACTGCATTAAAATCCATGCTGAATTCATCGAAGAAGCACATAAAAATACGATCTTCGCATTGAACGTTTGTGTAAGTTTAGTTTGTGCATCGAGGACTTCCACCCCCGTTGCTTTTTTTGTATCCCTGTCGTAAAGCACTTGAGTTACAATCGAGAAAGGCCGAAGTGTTAAATTGCCGGTCTTAACTGCAGAAGGAAGTGTTGCGGACTGAGTACTAAAATAAGCGCCGAAAGGACATCCTAGATCACATTTATTACGGTACTGACAATTAGGCCGTCCGTTATGCGAAGTCGTTAAATTAGCGACTCGCCCTATAATCATTCGTCTACTATCTGCGTAATGGGAACGAATACGTTTCGCTACATCTTTCTCTACGCAGTTAAGCTCCATCGGAGGCAGAAAATTACCATCCGGTAATTGAGGCAGTCCCTCACGTGAGCCACTAATACCAGCGAAGGCTTCAACATAGTCATACCAGGGCGCAAGATCGTCATACCTAATTGGCCAGTCAACTGCTATTGAATCTTTTAAATTTGCTTCGAAATCTGCGGGGCTCCACCGGTAGCTTTGTCTACCCCACATAAGCGATCGACCGCCAACATGATAGCCTCTAACCCAATCAAACGGCTTTGTCTGGACATAGGGTGACTCAGACTCTTTTACCCAGTAAGAAGCCCCCCCTTCATGAATAAATTTACTTTGTGTAGCAGCGACCTGTTCTTCCCTGACTTGATTTGTTAATTTACCACGATGCGGAAGCTGCCAAGGCGCTTTGAGTGCATCTGTATATCCAGAAATATGTTCAATATTTTCACCTCGCTCGAGAAGAAGCACCTTGAGGCCACGCTCAGTGAGTTCTTTGGCAGCCCAGCCGCCGCTAATTCCTGAACCCACAACAATTGCATCATAAGTCTGATTAGGCATGAAAAGAGGTAGTTAAGAAAGCGCCTGAAGTTTAACACCAATAGGATGGTGGCATGCAAGATGCAACCACTGCACATATGAAGACTCGCAACAAACTTAGCTTAGCTTTAGATATAATCTATATGAATCCACCGCGCCTTATTAATGCCCTAATTCTAGGTGTTTTTTTTGTTACATCCAGTATCTGCTCTTTCGCACAAAGTGATGAGGACTACGCAGCAAAAGCTCATGAAATCCATACCCATATTATCGCTTTAGATACCCACTTAGATGCACCGGGCAATCTCCTTAGAGCTGGCTGGGACATCGGTCAAAGACATGACTACAGAGATGACTTCACGCAACTAGACTTTCCAAGAATGAGAGAAGGTGGATTAACAGGAGGCTTTTTTGCTATCTATACTCCTCAAGGACCTCGCACACCCGAAGGGCTTGCTCACTCAAGAGATTACGCCTTACAACTCGCGCTTGCGATACGCATGATGGTCGCATCCCATAGCGACCAATGCACGTTAGCGCTTAACTCAGCTGATGCTTCCAAGATTGCTGCAACGGGTAAACGCATTGTGTATATGAGTATAGAAAACGGATACTCCTTAGGTAAGGACTTAACGCTAGTGAAAACATTTTACAATTTAGGTGTACGTGTAATTGGTTTTGTTCATTTCGCTAACAATGATTTAGGTGACTCTGCGAGCGATCTTAAAGGGCCCGAATGGCATGGCCTAAGCCCTGAAGGTAAAGCACTAATCACAGAATGTAATCGTTTAGGTATTGTAATCGATGCATCGCATTCATCAGACGATGTATTCCATCAAATGTTAGAGCTGTCGAAAACACCGATCATTCTTACCCATACTTCTTCACGTGCTGTCTATAATCACCCACGCAATGCTACCGATAAGATGATGAAAGAACTGGCTAATCACGGTGGCGTTATACAAGTCAATAGCTACAGCACTTATCTCGCTTCCATTCCAGAATCTACTGAACGCAATAAGGCGCTTGCACAAATCTACTCTAAGCTCAGCGGAAGAATGGATATGAATCCTGAGCAACGAACAGTCCTGATGCAAAAAATGGCTGAGATTAATCATAAGTATCCAGCCCCTATGACGACCTTCGATATATTTATGAAGCATGTCTTACATACGATTGAAGTGGTCGGCATTGATCATGTTGGTATCGGCCTTGATCTCGATGGCGGTGGTGGCGTTAAAGGCCTTGAGGATGCAACTTGCTACTATAAAATAACTGCAGCACTACTTAAGGCAGGTTACTCAGAAGAGGATCTAAAGAAATTCTGGGGAGGTAATTCACTGCGTGTCATGAAAGCAGCGGAAAATTATGCAGCTTCTCTTAAAGTTGCATCTACCTCTTCTAATCACTAAAAAAATTGCCAGTTATGGCTAGAATTAGATGGGGAATTATTGGTTGCGGTGACGTAACTGAAATCAAAAGTGGCCCAGGATTCCAAAAAGCATCCGGGTCTGAATTAGTTGCAGTCATGCGAAGAACTCCTGACCTAGCACGCGATTATGCTACACGTCACAAGGTTGCTAAATGGTATTCGAATACTAATGATTTAATTTCAGATCCTGATGTGGACGCAGTCTATATCGCCACTCCTCCAGGATCACACAACGAGATTGCCCAGGCAGTCGCATTAGCAAACAAGCCATGCTACGTTGAAAAGCCAATGGCAAGAAACGTAAGCGAGTGCGAAGCCATGATTAAAGCGTTTGATACAGCTAAGCAAAAATTATGGGTCGCTTATTATCGCAGAGCCATGCCCCGATTTTTAAAGGTAAAAGAACTCATCGATACGCATGCAATTGGTAAAATAGTAGCTATTGATTTTAAATTTTCTAGTCCGACACCTGTGAATGCGGATGCAAGTAAACACGCATGGAGAGTTTCCGCTCAGCATTCCGGAGGCGGCCTTCTTCTAGACGTAGGGTCTCACGTATTGGATATACTCGACTTTTACTTTGGTGCACTCAAGGACGTACAGGGAGACGCTTACCGCCAAAATAAACACTCCCAAGTCGAAGACTACGTGGAGATGACTTTTCTAACAGCGGGAAATATCTCAGGGAAAACATGTTGGAATTTTTTCTCTAATATAAAAGAAGATAAACTAAGTCTTAAAGGAACACAGGGTGAAATTTATTTTAATTTTAGCTCAGATGATCCTATTTATGTGAGTACTGCTAAAGGTACTAATCCAATCGCTATCCCTAACCCTTCTCACGTAGCGCAGCCGTTAATCCAGCTGATAACAAACGAGCTGCTTGGCTTAGGCTCTGCACCAAGCACTGGAATTTCTGCTTTAAGAACACAACGAGTCATCGACAAAGTCCTGACTAGTTTCTATGGATCTAGAGAAAATGCATTCTGGGAGAATCCCAGCGTTTGGCCTGGTCTAGTGGGTTAACGCTTAAGCCGCAGAAGAGTTTGCCAAGACTATCTGCATTTAGTTTATTTATAAGGTCTCTTGATCTGATTCATGATGAAACTTTACTCCCGTTTAGCCGCTCTAGGTGCACTAGCTGCTTTAGCATTTTTTAAAAATAGCTCGGCTGCTGATAAGCTACAGGATGCCGAACACGCATTCTCTGAAATGAAGGTGTATTCAGCCGAGGGAAGACCATGGCGTAACGCTGAAGAAGATTGGGACGCAGCAAAACAGCGCGTTGCAACAAACCCAAGCTGGCAAAACTGGCTAACTAAAGAAAAAGCTGCGGTAGATGCATGGATTGCAAAACGCAGTGACCGCGTTTCTTGGATATGTGGCTGGCACCATGATTTCGTAAGCCCAAAGGATGCCGCATATCTTACGTGGACACCTGAGATCCCTGGAGAAGAAGTTTCTTTTTTCCATAGCCCTTCAGATCCGCACGTTGAAATTACTCCGAAATTAATGGCTGCTTGGGTCTATGAATTTAGAATCCAACATGCCGAAATGATGCTTCGCTCAGCTCGCCTGTATCATCTTACGGGAGAAAAGAAGTATGCGGAATGGTCTGCAAGCCAACTCGATTTCTATGCGGAACATTACATGGAATGGACACCTCAAAGAAAAGATCAGGGCGCACGCCTTTACTGGCAATCTTTAGACGTAGCCACGAGCGGTTTTCTTTACATCAATACAGTACGATTAATTGAAGATGCAATTAGTCTTACGCGTAAACAATTCTGGTGGGATCACTTCTTCAAACCTGAAGCTGATATCCTTAACGACGGATTCCACCAAATTCATAATATCGCAACTTGGCACCGCACAAGTGTAGCAGCATTTGCACTGGTTTATCATAACGAAGCACTTTGGCATCAAGTCATAGATGGCCAATACGGATTACGAGAGCAAATTGCCCGAGGCATTACTGACGACTTTTTATGGTACGAGCAGTCCTTCCATTATAATGAGTACGTTGTTGAAGCGCTCAATGATCTTTATGAAATCGCAGGCTTATATAAGCGCTCATCTGAACTTGCTTCAGAACTAGTGAAGAGCGAAAACCTCATGCTATCGCCGATTTATTTACGTTTTCCAAATGGAACCGTCCCCAACCCAGCTGATGGAACAGGCATAGAAACAGCGCCTCACGATACATTTCTTGCCTCTACTTACCGGGTATTTCCCACAACCCTAGGTTTAGAAACAGCGCAAAAACAGTACAACTGGAATACGCTTATTGATCCTCCTCAACATTCACCTAGGCCTTACACACTGCCAGAAGTGAAGAGTCTAAACATGCAGGCATCGAATATGGCGATGATTCGCAAAGGCCCTTGGCAAATTTATCTCCATTACGGTCAACTTACTGCCTCTCACTCTCAAGCAGAGGCGCTCAACTATTCTGTATTCTATGGCAATGATGACATCACTCATGATCCAGGAACTACTGGCTATGGTTCTCCTTATTATAAAGAATACTACACCCAAGGCTTAAATCATAATATACCACTAATTGATGGTAAGGGTGAAATTCCACCTAAGAAGGGCCAACTCCTTAGGTTTTCTGCAGAACATGGGAATATGACTGCACTACAGCCAAATTATCGTCCAGATGCCATAGCGGGTCGCACACTTGCTATCCAAGGCAATAATCTTGTCGATATTGCACAAATCAAAAGCCGCGACGGGTCAATTCACGCGCTTGGTCTAGCCTTTCACATTGAAGGTAAAGCAGCTCTTCCAGAAATTTTTAAAGCAACTGATACACTTAAAGATAACCGCCCCATTTCCTTTAAGTACTGGAAAAATGTAACTACCGCAGACTGCACGGATGAGATTAGTTTCAATACCACCTTTGGCCAAACCCAGATAAAACTCACCTTTCAAGTAAAAGGGCCTTTTAAAATTTGGCATGCCACGACTCCTGACGTTCCACCTAAAAAAAGAGAAGGTTTCTACATTGAAATTCAGGGTAAAGAAGCGAAATTCATCACCATTTTATCTCCACTTAAGCCACAAACTTAAGGTGAATTGACTGCTCTAAAAGGCATTCCGATAGGCTGAAATTGTTCGTGATATACGCTTGAAGGAAGGCCTAAGGTGGTCTCGGATAAGCATGTCTTAGAAAGCTTGTTACAACCTCTAATTGGTAACCAGCACACCCCGTCAGCGTCTTATCTTCCCTATACCCTATGTCATTACTTAGTCGTCGCCAATTCGTCCAAACCAGCTCTCTAGCAGCCCTTGCGGCAACATGCCCACCGCTTAAAGCGGCGGAATCCGAGCTCTACACAAACCTAGTCTCACCTACAAAAAAACTGCGTATCGCGTGCGTAGGTGGTGGCGGTAAAGCAACGAGCGATATCCTCGCCTGCCAAAGCGAAGAAATTGTTGCTATATGTGATGTTGATTTCGCTAACGCGATTGAAAGTTTTGGTCGTTTCCCTAATGCCAAGCGCTACAAGGATTACCGCCAAATGCTCAATGAATTACGTGATGAGATTGACGCGGTCATTGTTACTACCCCAGACCACACCCACTTTCCTGCTGCTTTAATGGCAGTTGAAATGGGTAAACATATTTACGTTCAAAAACCTCTCTGCCATACGATCAATGAAGTCAGAGCACTTAAAGCTGCTGTCATTAAAGCAAAGGTCGTTAGCCAAATGGGTAACCAAGGACACTGTAATGAAGGCACACGCCTTTTAAGAGAATGGATTGAAGCAGGTGCAATTGGTGAAGTTCGCGAAATCCATAGCTGGTCTAATCGTCCGATATGGCCGCAAGGCATGCCGCCAGCACCAGAAGAACCAGCGCCAGACACAATCGACTGGAACCTATGGCTAGCAGTTGCTCCAGAGCGCGGCTACAGCTCAAAAATTGCTCCCTTTAACTGGAGAGGTTACTGGAATTACGGCTGTGGTGCTTTAGGCGATATGGCCTGCCATCAAATGGACGCTCCTTTCTGGGCTCTTAATTTAAGAGGACCATGCAGAATCACTGCAGAATCCGCAGGTGGCACAGACTTAGTTGCTCCTAGCTGGTCTAAGATTGTTTACGAATTTCCGCAGCGCGGCAATTTACCTCCTATCAAGTACTACTGGTACGACGGCGGCAAATTACCTCCTATTCCATCTGAACTAGGAGCGGGTGGTAAATTACCTAAAGGTGGAACGTACTACCGTGGCGATAAAGGAGTAATCATGTCACCAGGCGATTACTGTGAAACCGTACGCTTAATTCCAGAATCAGCGATGACAGCCTTCAAACGCCCTAAGAAAACACTTCCTCGTATTCCAAAGGGTAATTCACATATGGATTGGGTGAATGGCTGCAAAGGGGGTACACCTCCTTGCTCAAATATTGTAGATCACTCAGGAGATCTCTCAGAACTCGTACTTTTAGGCAATGTAGCCATTCGTACAGGAAAACCAATTGAGTGGGATCCAGCACAAGGGCTTGTCACGAACGTCCCTGAAGCAAATCGCTTCTTAGATAAAAACTACCGCTTGTACTAAAGAATCCTAAGAAAATTAATTATCAAAACCATGAAACTTTCCTCATTCTTTACTACAACTCTACTCTTAAGCACATCGCTTGTGGCTTTTAGCGAAGAGACTTCATCGTCTGCTCCTAAAGGACAATTTACGGCCGATGTACATCAAGATATCGGACCAGGTCACGGCGCAAATGCAACAAAGTGGGCAGCTCCACAACCTGTTTTCTCTGAAGATTTATCCAATGCAATCTATAAGCCAGGCACCTGGTCTTGGGTTGATGGTGTACTTACTTCTGTTGATAAAAACGGTAGTGATATTTGGACAAAAGAAACCTATGGTGATTTTGTCTTAAATTTAGACTTCCGCTGCCATGAAAAGACAAATAGCGGTGTTTACTTAAGAAGTTCCGATATCGTCAAATGGCTACACAACACAATCGAAGTGCAAATTCTTCAAGGTGATGAAGCTAATGATAAACACATCGTTGGAGCTATCTATGACTGTGTCGCACCAACCCAACAAATTGAAATTACCCCTGGTACATGGCATCACTACCTGATCATCGCTAAGGGCAAAACAATTAAAGTTTCCCTCGATGGGCAAGAAGTAGTGAATATGAATTTAAACAAATGGACCTCAGCCCATAAAAATCCTGATGGAACAAAGAATAAATTCAACAAGGCTTACAAAGATATGGAACTTAAAGGCCGTATTGGTCTTCAATATCACACCAACGTCATTGAGTTTAAAAATATCGTAGTCGATAAAATTTAAACTTTTAAACTTAGTTTTCAAAGACCCGATTACCATGAGTCTATTTTCAAGGAATCGGGTCTTTTTATGTCTAGCTCTCGTGCTTATTAGTGCAGTAAACCTACGTGCACAAAACTACGAAAATACCGAATCGCTTTGGCGCCAACAAAGAGCAGAACGATTATCTGCTCCAGATGGTTGGCTATCACTAATAGGCCTACACTGGCTTACGCTAGGGCAAAATACAATTGGAGCAGCTTCAGATAATTCAATTCAGTTAAGTGCTGGGCCTGCTCACTTTGGCATTATTACATGGGAAAAAAATCAGGTACTTACATTTGTACCTGCAGCATCAGCTACTGTTAGCTTATCGGGTAAAATAATTACTGGCTCAGTCGCCCTTCGCCTTAAAGAAGAGAAGCCTGAGATTATTCAATGCGGGACAGTCAGCTTTTTTGTGATTGTTCGAGGAGATAAAATAGGACTACGCGTAAAAGATACTAAGTCCATAAGAAGACGCGATTTCGCAGGGCTTGACTATTTTCCTGTAGATCCAAAATGGAAAATCGAAGCTAAGTGGGTTACCTATACTCCTACACGCACACTTAATATCACTAACGTATTAGGCCAAACCTCACCTGAGCCAGTTCCGGGTAAAGCAGTCTTTGATTATGCAGGAAAAACTTACGAGCTAACACCAATTGATGAAGGTAAAGACGAACCGCTTTTCTTTATTATCCGTGATAAAACAAGTGGCACAGAAACTTACGGTGCTTCACGGTTTCTATACAGTGAATGGCCTAAGAATGGCATTGTAGTTCTTGATTTTAATCGAGCCGAAAACCCTCCATGCGCATTTAGTCCCTATGCGACATGCCCATTGCCACCAAAAGAAAATCGTTTACCTTTTGCAGTAACAGCAGGAGAAAAAAGCTACAAAGGTGAAGCCCACTAAAATTTAACATCCTATTATTTAACTTATTCAAATCATGAACCTCGATACCACCCTAAATCGTAAACAGTTTATTGCTACTTCAAGCGCCGCTTTATTGGCCGCTTCATTACCTAATCTCCTTAGGGCAGAAACTGCAGGTAAAGTCGTTGTAGGCTTCGTAGGCCTAGCCCATATACATACCCCTAGTTACACAAAAAACTTAAAGAATCATCCTGATGTAATCGTAAAGGCGGTATATGATCACGACAAAGATCGCACCAAGAAATACGCAACTATGCTAGGCGCTACCGCAGTAGAGTCTGCAGACGCTATTTGGTCAGATCCACAGATTACCGCGGTAGTCATTCTTTCTGAAACAAATCTACATCACGATTTAGTACTCCAGGGTGCTCAAGCAGGTAAGCACATGTTTGTAGAAAAACCTTTAGGTATTAATACCAGAGAAAGTCTAGAAATGGCTGCTGCTATTGATAAAGCGGGAGTACATTTCACGACAGGCTACTTTAACCGCGTTGACCCTAAGCACATCTTTATAAAAAACGAAGTGGCAAAAGGTAACTTTGGCACAATAACACGAGCACGTGCATCTAATTGTCATAGTGGATCACTTGGCCACTGGTTTGATAAAGAATATCGCTGGATGGCGGATCCTTCGATTGCCGGAGTTGGCGCTTTTGGAGACCTTGGTACGCATAAGCTAGATATATTAATGTGGATACTAGGTGAAATTGATTCGGTAAGTGCCGTCATCAAGCCCGTTGTACACAACTACGGTGACTGCGACGAAACAGGTGAAGCACTCATTAAATTCAAAAGCGGTGTCATTGGTACACTAGCCGCAGGCTGGGTGGATGTGGATGATCCCGTTGGTTTTTTAGTCAGCGGAACTGAAGCACATGCTGTTATATTCAACGGAAATCTTTATTATAAAAATAAGAAACAAGGTTTTGATGGAAAGAAGCCAATCCTTCAATTTCCTAAAACGCCTGAATCTCCTATTAACCAATTCATTGCAGCAGTAAGAGGATCAAAAGATCAGCCTCTCGTACAACCGCATGAAGCTGCAGCACGTGTTTCAGCAATGGAAGCTATATATACAGCTTCTCAAGCAAATACGTGGGTAAACGTTGTCTAAACTTTAAGCGGTCGACTTTATATCGACTTTGATATGACTCAGCCGATTAAGCAGCACTCCACGCCGCTGAATCGGCCACCAGTCGTAAAGATAGATTTGCATGGGTCGCCACATAGCCACCCACCCTATGATTGTAAGACTCTCACTTACAAGTTTAGAGATATGTGTATTAAGCGTCTGTGTTTCAAGTAACCGAGTTAAAAATAAACAGATCGCTAGAAAGCTAATCGCTATCATAAGCGTGATGCGTCCTGACTTAAATAACTGACGCAACTCCAAGCGATTCATAGAAGCTCTGTATGCAAAGTAGTGCCTTACAGATTCCTGCACTGTTAATGGAGTCCATGGTGCAGTGATTGCGTTTTCAATATGAAGCCTAAGGTGCAAAGGCCCTTTGGAATCAAGCTCACGTGCCCAGCTGATAATAAACTCTTCAGCATCATGATCTAGATCTTTGCTGTCGAATGGAGATGGATCCAAAGAATTGAAGAGCTGAGTAACATCCTTAAGTTTAAGCTCAATACTATGACTACCAGCACGAGGATCGAAAACTGCAGGCTGATTTTCCATAGACTAAGTCTAAACCCTCCCTTGGTATTAGACAAGTCTACCGCATAAGGTCATTAGATTGACCATACTGGCATTCTAAAGCCATATAAGACACCGTGACGCATAACTCAAAGACTTCGCCAACACTCGGTGTAATAACTGCCTTAGGAGCATACATCATCTGGGGTTTGTTTCCACTTTTTTGGAAAAACCTACACTCAGTCGATGCAACTGAGCTTATTGCCCATCGCATAGTATGGTCCTTTTTTATCGTCACTCCATTGGTTGCGATTACACAAGGCTTCAAAGAAGTAAAATCTGCGTTTCTAAACCTGCATACAATTCTTATAAATTTACTTACTGGGCTTATGCTCTGCTCAAACTGGTTAATCTATGTTTGGGCTGTGAATTCAGGTCATATTGTAGAATCAAGTTTAGGCTACTTTATCGTTCCTTTATTAAATGCGTGCCTGGGATGCTTTCTTTTGAAAGAGCATTTAAGAGTAAACCAATGGTTTGCGATAGGTATAGCTGCCCTTGGTGTTCTTATTTTGGTTTTTGAGTATGGTCATCTACCATGGATAGCACTTGGCCTTGCAAGCACCTGGGGCTGCTACGGTTTACTGAGGAAGAAATCTGTACTAAGCCCTCTTCCAGGACTTGTTGTAGAGACGTCATTACTAGCACCACTCGCAGTTGCATTTCTTTTGTGGCGTAACCACCAAGGTCTAGGCGCACTAGGCCATTCAGCAGTAGGCACACACCTGCTTATCCTTAGTACTGGAATTGTAACTTCTATACCGCTACTACTCTTCGCTAGCGCCGCTAAGCGTCTCAAACTATCCACGCTAGGTCTTCTGCAATATATAACACCTACTAGCAATTTACTCTTAGGTGTCTTTTTATATCAGGAGAGTTTTACATCACAAAAATTTGCCGCTTTTTCGCTCATATGGGTTGCACTTATTATCTATTCTATAGATTCGGTGATTTATAATCGAAAACTCAAAATAGCTTAATGCGAGCTCAAGCTAAGCGTTAGTAAGTCTCGTCTTTAGCTTCGTCCTTGGAGATATCAGCTAGGTCATTAACGTCCTTAGCTATAAAACTAGTTACACTATGTAAGGCAAAGATTGGCTGACTCATAGCATGCTGAGCTTTAATGTGACGAAATTCTGCTCCTGTTACCGACTGAAGAGAAATAGCAGGTCTTAAATCTGTTTTTATATAGCTAAAAAAGATATCATGCATCTCGATATTTTTAACGTAGCGGACAAAACAGCCATACGCAGGCATAACTCCATGAAACTCGGGTTCTGGATATGTTTTGAGATTCTCATGCGGAATAACTGCTGCCTCCTCACTTGTACCACCTCCCCTAAACGCTAAGCGGATATTACTCAGGGAGACATCTTTAATATAGCAATCTGGAGACCCCTCGATGATAGATCCAAATCTAGGATCTATGTTATATCCCACAATGTTTGAAATATTAATACGCCTCACTACACCGTTAGCTGTGTGTGGCTCACGGTTACGCTCACCTAGGCGAATGTAGATTGCAGAATTTTGTATATCCCGCATCGAGAGATTAGAAACAGTCACATCTTCCATCGTTCCGCCATCGACTATTTCCAGAGCGAGACCACGACAGTAATCAAAAGTACAATTTGAAACAGTAATGTTTTTATATCCACCATTAGATTCAGTGCCAAATTTGATGCGTCCGGTTGCACCCGTTTCTTCTGAACCTAAATACCGCTTCTGTCGCGTGCCATCCAGTAACGTTCCCTCTAAGTAACCACTCACATTACAATTTGTAATAGTAATATTTTCACATGCTCTCTTGTATCCTAAAGCAAATGAACTCTTAAGGCATATACCGTCATCCCAAGGAGAATTTACGCTGCAGTTTGAAACACGAACATTAACACAACAGTCGATATCCATTCCGTCACGATTTGTATCAATCGTAAGATTATCGATAGTCATATTATCCGTGGCCATAGCGAGTATGCCAAAATGACCTCCATGATAGATCGTAAAATCTTTTAGCGTAACATTACGACAATTTTTAAGGGCGATGGCTTTATTACCTACTCCATTAGCTTGAGTGTCATTGACGGAAGGATAACCGAAAGCCCCAGGAATAAATGAACGTGGCTTTGGGGCATACATGGCTTGAGGGAGTACATGAGAAAGTAATTCAGGATCGGTCTTTTGCCTAATTTCATTCATTAGGATTCCACGTTCATAATGGTTAAGATACCCTTTGTTATCTTTATCGAATTTCTTAAGTACTAAGGTCCAGTATTTTTCATGCTCTTCAGGAGTTAAATCACGTACGGCATGGCTAAGTCCACGAGACAGACCATAACCATATATTTTACCAGGTCCTATAATAGAAACATTCTGTAAATTTTCGCCCCAAATAAGACTATTATGCCAGTGGCTATGACCAAAATCTTGGTACGGGTTAAATGTATTAAGCTCCGGGTTATCATAGCCTTGTTTCCCATCCAAACTTGGTTCAGCAGCAAGTAACGTAACGCCCGCTCCTAAATATAGAGTGATATTACTTTCTAAATGAATTGAGTAACTTGCATATGTTCCTGCATTGAAAACAACCATTCCTCCTCCAGCGTGAGAAGCAGCTTGGATAGCACGATTTATCGCATCTGTATCAATTGTTTTCCCATCTCCAACTGCCCCATATTGCCTCACATCATATTGGATGCGATTATCTGCTTTTAAAGCAGATGATAAAACAGTCAGGCATGTTAGCCATGCTACAGAGCGTAAGAACTGTGCCATAATTAATGCGTTAAATTAAAATTATTAATCAAAAAGTTTCCGAGTCAGATATGTCATTTCTAATGATACGCGTTTAGCAGACTCCTGAAGATTAGCAGCCGCAGCGTGACCTCCATCTGTATTTTCATAATAGTAGAACGGCAAACCCATTGATTCCATTTTGGCAGCCATTTTACGTGCGTGCGCTGGGCTAACACGGTCATCCTTAGTCGATGTCACAAAGAAAGGTTCTGGATAATGCTTAGATGCATCAAGATTATGGTAGGGAGATATGCCACGTAAGAATTTAGCTTCTGTTGGTATTTTTGGGCTACCGTATTCAGCCACCCATGAGGCGCCTGCTCCAATCTGATCAAAGCGTAGCATATCTAGCAAAGGAACCTGGATAACGACTGCATTCCAAAGTTCAGGATGCTGAGTAAATTGAACTCCCATCAGCAATCCTCCGTTAGATCCACCCTCGATTCCGAGTCTTCGTGGACTTGTAATTTTGCGGCTAATTAAATCATGCGCAACAGCAACAAAATCATCATATATAATCTGCCTGTGTGTTTTTAATCCTGCTTCATGCCATGCTGGTCCAAATTCACCACCACCTCGAATATTGGCTAGTACATAAACACCACCTTTCTCGAGCCACAATTTGCCAAGTGTACCAGAGTATTGAGGGGTCATAGAAACCTGAAATCCACCATACGCGTATAGTAGTGCGGGATTATTACCATCGTACACGAGTTCTCTAGGACGAACAATAAAGTATGGTATTTTAACTCCGTCTGAGGATGCAGCCTCAAACTGCTCAACCACTAGATTTGATGCATCAAAACGAGAGGGAGCCGTCTTAATGACTTCGGCCTGAACTGAAATCAAATCTGCAAGCCATAGTGTTGATGGAGTTAAATAATTAGTTACTGAAAAAAGTGCCCTATTTGAGTCATCACTCGCACTCACAAGATCAATGCTCGAATTCTCAGCCAGTTTTAAATCTTTCTTTATCCATTTGCCGTCTTTATCTGCCGAAAATACTATGACACTTGCTTTAACATTATTATAGATAGTAACCACAACTGTACTTTGCGATAAACCAACAGAGCTGATCGTTTCACGTGGTCCCGGAACATATAAAGGAGTCAATGCATGGGCTGGATCTTTGATGAAGGAGGCAAAATCAACTGAAACTAAAGAACCTTGTCTGTAAGTAAGACCATCCTCTGATGGTTTCCAGTCTTGTAAAAGTGTAATAAGTAACTGACCACTTAAAACACCGTGTAAACTTACTTTCTTTGGTAAATTTAACCTTTGCGCACCAGAGTCTGTAAGTAAATAAGACTCACTTTCAAAAAAGTTAACAGCCCGGTGAATAATAGGATACACTTTGCTAGTCTGATTATCACGTAGTACATAAGGCGCATCAGATACGTCTTTAACATTACCTCTGAATATTTCCTTAGCATCTGCTAGAGCTTGTCCCCTTTTGAGGATTTTAACAATAAACGGATAGCCAGACTCCGTGAGTGTACCAGGCTCCCATTCACGACTAACTGCAAGCGTATCAACATCGATCCATGTCACGTCTTGCTTGCCTTCAGGTAAGTGAAATCCTTTCGATACAAACGAGCAGGTATTTAAATTGAATTCTCGTATTTCAACCGCGTCCTTACCTCCGTTAGATAAGTTAACAAGACCAAGACGCTGATCAGGCCAAAGTAGCTGAATACCTTTATATACCCAATTAGCTTTTTCTACTTTTGATAAAGCGTCGATATCGAGTACATTTTCCCAGACAGGTGAATTAGTTTTATAATTAGCTAAAGACGTCATTCTAAGCAAACCCCTAACATGGACGCTGTCTTGCCAAAAATTAGTTACTATCTCGTCTTTTAAAAAACCTGGTACTGGAACTCGGTCATTTGCCGTTACTACCGCAAGTGCATCTTTATAAAGACCAGCATAACGAGGATCATTTTGTAGTACACCAAGTGAACGCCCATTCTGCAACTTAACCCAATCTAATGCCTTAGATGCGTTAGCATCCTCTAACCACTGAAATGAATCTGCAGAGGCGGTCATATTAGTTGGATTAGCCATAACGAATGAGCAGATTGCTGCTGACAGAGTAGTCAAAAACACGCCTTGATAAAATTTTAATTTGTGAGACATAAATTAATAAAAATAGATATAATTATTTACCGATGCGTTTATCTGAAGCCATATAACGACACAGAAAAAACAGCCCAACTACATAAGAAATAACACACACAAGATAAGCCGCAGACCTCACCTGCTGAAATAGAAAAGTACGTAACAATAGAATGGGCAAAATCATCATAATTAATGCAGGCACTGCGAAAGGCCTTGCAAAATTAAGCGTATACCCAAAACCAAAACGCTTAGGTACGATAATTCGCGGATCCTCCTTACAAAAATAAACGAAACGCAACTTCCAGCTTGCTGGATTCTGCCAACTAAAATGAGGGTCTTGTTTATTCACAGTTAGACAATTCAACTCGTTCAGGAAACTTAACTTAACAAGGCTTTCGCAAGGACTCAAGATAGGATTATATTACAATAGACTCTTTTAAAGTTGGCTCTCTACCTACTTCTCATTATTTTATTGATATTGTTTAGCCACCCCTAGCTTAAAAACAATTATACTCCATGACTTTGACACGCCGTGATGCAATACGCCTATTAACTGGAGCAGCAGCTCTTGGAGCAGTAGCTCCTTTTGCACAGGCTGAAGAAAACCAATCTTTCAAGCACTCAGTATGCCGCTGGTGCTACTCTAAGATCAGCCTTGAAGATCTTAGTGTTGGAGCAAAAGCGGCAGGCTTATCATCGATCGAATTACTCGATCCAGCAGAATGGCCAATTATTCAAAAGCACGGTCTTGCCTGTGCTATGGCAAACGGTACAACAAAAATCCCGGACGGTTTTAACAGAATCGAAAATCATACTAAGTATGTAACTGGGATGATTGAACGTATCAAAGCATGCGCAGAAGCAGGAATTCCAAACGTTATCTGTTTCTCCGGTAACAGAAAAGGAATGGGTGATGAACAAGGACTAGAAAACTGTGCTATAGGTGTAAAACAAATCATGGCTGAAGCAGAAAAGCAAAAAGTGACGGTCTGCATGGAACTCTTAAATAGTAAGGTTAATCACAAAGATTACATGTGTGACCACACTGCTTGGGGTGTAGAACTTGTTAAGCGCGTTGGCTCAGAGCGCTTTAAGCTTTTGTATGATATTTATCATATGCAAATCATGGAAGGTGACGTAATCCATACGATTAACACATACCATGATTATATTGGCCATTACCATACTGGTGGTGTTCCGGGTCGGCACGAGATAGATGCTACTCAAGAGTTAAACTATCCGGCTATTATGCGTGCCATTAAAGCTACAGGTTACAAAGGCTACGTAGGACAAGAATTTATACCTGCAAAAGAACCCTTTAGTTCGCTGCGCCAAGCTGTTGAAACTTGTACTGTTTGAAGGTCAGTTGGCCAGTCTATGTCGAACGCGGCCTATGAATTTAACCGCATAAATCTGCGTTCTTACACGAATTGTTTGTTCATAAAAGTCTCCCTGAATTTTTAATTCAGGGACAGACGTTACAACAACACCTGATGCGGGATAAAGCGCAACCCAAGCAAGACCATGTTCAACTTCTGCTGGGGTAAATGAATCTTGGATATGCTCAAAAACAACCTGTGCAATATTTCCCTCAATTTGATCTTCATTCACGTCTGCAACTGCAGCAACGCACAGTAAATAGCGAATTGCTTGCGCAGCATTCTTTGTATGCCCTGGAGTCCACTCATCTAGCTTAGATCTAATCAGGTCTAAGCGAGCACTCGCTTCCTGTGGCAAATCTGCATTTGGTGCGGCAACAGGCGTCACAGTGCCGTCATCAGGCGGAAGATTATCATAGGAAATCTGGCTCATTTGAGCTTCAGTAATTGCCATAGCTTCATCTACGGGCGTTTCAGCTAGCGGGTGCCAACGATCTGTTTTAAGTGCGAAAATACCAACAGTAATCCAAGGAAGTAGCGTAACTATAACCCATAGTCTGGTATTTATAGTTCTCCTATCGCTTTGCCCCCATCTAAATAACTTTGTCCCTACTATTGCTGCGCATACTCCCATCACAAATAGAACGAGAATATTAAGCCGAAATACAGCACCATGCCCATCTGATGTAAAACCAGATTGAAGTGCTTCACATGCATACTTTCCTGGCAGAAATGTTGCTACTTTTTGTGCCCATGTAGGCAATACAAGAAGAGGAACACCCACTCCACCAATCATAATCAGTGGCATAAAAATACACTGACCTAACGCTTGAACTGCTGGCACATCTTTTGCGACTGCAGCAATCACTAAGCCCATTGTTAGAAACGCGAATGCAACTGCACAATAAGCTACTACAAAGTGAATAGGATGAATTGGGAAAGGGGTCCCGTAGAATATGTGTGCAAGCACCACCTGAAGACCAGCAGCCGAAGCAATAAGAATAAAACGGGCTACAAGAGTACTTGCTAGAAGTGGCAAAAGACCGCGCGGAAATAATCTGTAGCGCCTCCACCACCCCCGCTCTCTTTCTGAGACCAGTGCTGTGGGCATTCCGAAGCAAGCACCACCTAATGCACTAATCGTAATAAGCTGACTCATTTGGTGAATCAGGGGTGGGTTTCCATTCCTAAATACAGCGCCAAAAGCAATCAGAAAGAATATCGGTACTAGATAGCCATAAATAAGCGGCTGCTTGCTTTTAAAATTAAGTTTCAGACTTAACTGGAGATGATAAAAAAATGCTTTTACCATATGCTTAGTCCTCAGATCCTTCCGCATTAACGAGTGTTTTAAAAACATCGTCGAGTGTCGGTCTAATAATCTGCAAATCAACAAGCTCTATTCCCTGCGTATCTAAATAGCTAGTCAGTGCTGTGATTGTTTTATTAACACTTGATGTTTCTATAATGCAGTTTAAGTCATCTTTTCTAACGATAGATAGGACGTGATTTAATTCACTTAGCCTTTCACCCAGAACAGGTGCAGAAGTGCGCAACTTAATCTTCACCATGACCTTACTTTTAGCGATGAGAGCTTCGGGCGTATCAATTGCAATAATTGAGCCTCTAGCGATCAACGCGATACGGTCACACAGAGAGCGAGCCTCTTCGAGATAATGTGTTGTGAAAATAATAGTCACTCCACGTTTTCTTTGCTCAGCAATAAGTTCGTGCAATTCTTTACGCGCCTTAGGATCTAGGCCCACAGTAGGCTCATCTAAAATGACAAGCTTGGGATTATTAACAAATGCGAGAGCAAGAGATAGGCGCTGTTTTTGTCCACCTGATAGAGATGCAAAATTAGTATCTGCTTTTTCATTCAGCTGAAAGCGTTCGATGAGCTGATTAACATCACCTCTTGTCTTATAGAACGCGCCACACAATTTAAGCGCCTGCCTAGGCGTCATCGTATCTGGCAATTGTGAATTCTGGAGCTGCGCACCGATCAATTCTTTCCCTGCATCAGGCTTTTGTAATAAATCGAAGCCGCATACATAGATTGATCCTGAATCCAAAGTATTAAGACCAAGTACACATTCAAGGGTAGTTGTTTTACCAGCCCCGTTTGGCCCTATAAGCCCAAAGATCTCGCCCTCTAAAACATCAAAAGAGAGGTCTTTTACGGCATGCACACTGCCGTAATCTTTCTTTAAATGACTAACGACGAGAGCTGAGGCCATGATACAAGCTAAACAGGCTTAGAGGACTACTCCAAGCCATCAGATTGATACAACCTTAGTTTTTTGTGTATTCAGAACCAGAATAACCAGGAGCACTTACTTTACTGATTTTTACCGCATCTTGGCTAGTACTAGCCGTAAAAATATCCATATGTGCAATAGCCCAAGACCACCCGTCGCTACCAGCACCAGTTAGTGTAATACGGATAAACTTAACCTTTGTTAAATCAAAGTGTGCCCATGTAAGTATTCCATTACCTCGTGAAGCATGCACAGGCTCATTCCACTTCTTTCCATCTAGGGATGTTTCAATGCGATATGCACGAGGGAACGATCCTGCATTTTCTCCAGCATCTAAACGAAGGCCACCTACTGTTGCTACCTTAGGTAATTCAACTTGGAACCAATAGCCTGAAGCCTGCGGTGATCCCGAATTAAATTTAATGTTACCATTAGCATCAAATTTAAATGTTTCTTTAATAGCATCTTTTTGATTACCGGCACTTGCACGCCACTGTTCAGAACCAGCAAGTCTTTCTGGAAGTATTGCTTTACTGAGCTCATCGCGGCTCCAAGTTTCTTTCTTAGAAGCATAATGTGAACGCCATTGTTTTATTTCTTCAGCACTCACAATATCTCCAGGAGGAGTATTTTTCTTTGGTAAGTTATGATAACCAAACGACCCATCTGTAGGTATTGGACCAGAAATAAAACTGGAACGTACAAACGATACCACTGCAGCTATCCACTCATCGCTATTTTCAGCCATAGCAATCATTTGCCCAGGATAGTTCTTATTTCCATCTGATCCACTTAATCCATGCAGCAGTACTTGTGTCATTTGCTCAGGAGGCCCTAAGACGATTCGTGAGCCTACTAGTGGTGGAGCTAGCGTCATGTCTCCTTTATCTCCGATCGCTACACCTCTTCCGTCAGAACCGTGGCACGCAAAACATAAACCGTCATAAATTGCCTGTCCTTGTCTTAACTGCGCCAACTCTTGAGGGGTGTGCTTCTTAATATCAAAACGGTCCGAAGGTTTAAGCAGTTCTTTACCAATTTCTTGAATGCCTACTGATTTACTTGAGGCAATAATCGGCTTAGCAAGTGGCATCCATTCAGACCACTTTAGTTGACGCGCACTCATCATAGCCTGTAAAGCAACCGTAGGATCAGGATCATTGAATAATGCTAAAATACGTGGCTTTAAAGTCGCATCTCCGTTTGTGGATATACTTTCACCAACACGAATAGCCGTGGCACGAATTTTCGCATCTGAGTCAGTAAGCAGTATAGTAACCAAAGAAGCATCAGCTAGGCGCAAGCCTTCCAAAGTCCATATAGCATGCAAACGACCATAAAAATTACCACCTCCTACAGCCATTTCGTGTAGGCGAGGCCCCACTGACTTATCCTGACGTATCACCAATAGCTTTTGCGCTGTGTCGCGAATCCAACCATTAGGATGAGAGAGTTGGTCTACTAATTCAGACGTGTTCATATCATACATGTGCAGCGCTTTAGATGGCTTCATACCATCGTAAACTACACGCCAGATACGACCATGCCCTACATTCTTATCCAAACCATGAGGTAGAACCACAGTCCTTAAATATGAATCAGTTTTTACCCAATTGCCCTCTTGGATAATACCACGGTACATATCCACAATGTACATACAGCCATCAGGCGCATTTGTAACTTGAATTGGTCTAAAATAAGGGTCTGTTGAACGTAAAAATTCGCTGTGCTCTTTTTGATAGGGATTGCTTACAATTGTAATACCATCCTTAACTTCGACTGTAGAGCGGCGAACTAATCTACCAACAGGCTCTCCAATAAAAATATTTCCTCTTAATTCAGATGGTAGTTTATCACCACGATAGACCTCTTGACCAGCGACAGCTGTAGCGTGATTAAGCGTTTTATCGTCTGTACGAAAACGATCTTTGCCACCTTGAACATCTGCTAATCCAACTAGAGGCCAAACTACAGGGTAGCCAGAATCCCATTGTTGAGGACTATCAATTGCACCATAGAGAATGTGCGTTTGGAAATGTAGAAACATCTTTTCACCGCCCGCTGTCGAAAACCAAAGTTTACCTAAATCATCTTGAGTAAGTCCCCACTGACCACCGTTATTAGCAGTTGGCTCTCTAAGCATAGCGGCATCAGGTCTCCAGCGTAGCCTGTATGAATTATATGTCGTATATATCCAATTATCGAGTGACCATATAAGGCCGCTAGGTTGATGTTCAAGATTTCCTGTGTAAGGTCCGCCGCGGTAGTACAATTCATTTGAATCAGCGACTCCTTGATCTTTGGAATCTTTATAAAGCGTTAGGTCATTGGTATTGGTGCGACCAATTAATACACTGCCTTTATCTAAGGGCAGAACCGTACGAGGCAGCACCATATGATCAACAAAGACTGTATGTTTATCATAAACCCCATCATTTTTTGTACTTTCATGTCTTGAGACGCGACTAATCGGAGCAAATTCATTATTTCCATCTACATCCTGCATGTAGCTACGCAGTTCAACGACGTACATGCGTCCATTTGCATCGAATGAAGCCCACACTGGCTCCTTGATCGCGGGCTCACTTAAAACGAGCTCCATGTGATAGCCAGGAGGCAATTGAAATGTCTTTAATTCATCTTCGGGACTTAAGATGGGAGGCACCCATCCTTCTGGATGAATTGGGACACCCGATGCAGTTAAGGCCTGATCGGCCTTAACCAAATTAACTAATGCCACGAGTGCTAGGTAAACAAATAGACGATTCCTCATATTAGGGGTAAAAACAAGACGCCTACCCTTACTAAAAGTTACCATCTACACACGCCTGAAATGTCCCAAAACTAAGCTTTTTTAACGCTTAGCCCTGGGTCTGAAGGTAAGCCACTACGTCAGCTAAGTCTTGGGCGGAAAGCCCTAACTGATCTGCACTGAGCATCAAGGACTTGCTGCCTAGTCCACGCTTAAGCTTTACCTTATTGGCAGGGATTAACTGAGTAAGTCCAGTCATAGACTTAATAATGATAGGATCACCTGTTGTGAGCTGTAGGCCATCGATGACCGTGCCATCCGTCAGTTTGAGTTCAGTGCCGTCATAGCCTTGAGATATATCCTGAGATGGATAAACAATGGACTCAATAACTACCTCTTTAGTTTGCCGTTTAGCAAAACCTGTTAAGTCAGGCGCATAATCCGTACCTTCACCGCTAATCATATGGCATGCCATACAAGCTTGAGCAACATTACGACCGTGTTTTACGTCTCCACTAAGCTTTGCAATCGCTGGTACTGAGAGCTGAGTCTTAGGGGCATCAGGTACAACCATAGAAACAAATTTAAGTGTATCTGGATCATACATGCCTAATGCTTTGAGTGCTTTTTCTACGCCAAAATCATTCCAGCGGGAATTCTTATAATGTAAGAGCCACCAAAAAGCGGTTAGCTTAACAGGGTCTTTACCATTTTGCGCTAAGTCCAAAAGTGCATCAGATGCCTCTTTAGTAGGCATAAATCCGAGCGCTGTGACTGCATCTAAACGTTCACGTACACTTAAGCTACTTGAAGCAGCACGTTTTGCGAAATCTACTGCAGCTATATTAGGCGTAAGTCTCCAAATAAGTTTAGCGTAAGCAGTGCTCCATTTTAAAGAATCTGCTTGAGTTGAATTCGCGTATAGAAGAGCAGCCATAGACTCTTCTTTACCGGAACACCCAGTGCCCCACGCTTCAAGATAAGCACGGTCAGTTCCATCATAACCTTGTGCAAGTTTAAGTAGAACAGATTTCGATTGCTCGAAAGTTTTATCTCTAAGCGATAATGCAACTTCACGCCGCACTGCAGCGGATGAATCGTTAGTAAGTGACTCAGCGTACTTAAAAATATCACACCCTGCCTGCCTGAGTGAACGGTATGCTGTTACTCTGACCAGGGGATCAGAATTTGTAAGTAAAGCCTCAACACGAGCAACACCTTGAGCCCCTAGTTGAGCAAGTAACCATACTGCACGTGCACGAATATAAGGATTAGAATCTGCTAATAACGTAGCAACAGCTTCAACGGAATCTGCACCCTTTGCTTTTAATCGTAGGAAACCAGAAGCTCTCACGTTTACAGCAGGACTCTTAAGAGCAAGCAGCTGACCTTCTGTTGTGGATAGATCAATCTTAGGAACTACAGACTTAAATCCTTTAGGAGCTAATCGGTAAATTGAACCGGCTAATTTACTATCGAAATCCGCGTGGCCACCTACGCGGGGATCAAACCAATCTGTAAAATAAATTGCTCCATCTGGACCAACTGTTACATCCGAAGGCCTAAACCATGTTTTAAGCTCAGTGGAGGTCTGACCTTTAGTATCAACTCCACTGTATTTTTGTTCAACATTTGTTGTAAGAAAATCAATATGCTTTAGATCGTAACCTGCGCCATCTGCTTTTGGAAAATAAGCCATCAAAGTATTACGTGCTGCATCAGCACTAAGAATCATACCTCTATACTGCTCTCCGAAGAGATCTCCTTCGTATGCAACAATGCCGGTAGGAGAACCTGCTCCATAGACATCCCCAACAGGCATAGTGCCTGGATCTTCCTGACGCCATTCTGCAATTGGTATAGTTTGTCCAGGTCTACGATCAGCAGACCAGCCCCGTTTACCATCGCGAGAAAAGAATCCTGCATTGCCATACTCCATTACGAATGAAGTTCTGCATGCTGGAGGATCATCATTATCATTTTGAAATACATCACCGAATGAGGTCACGCACTGCTCATAACTATTGCGGTAATTAAATCCGATAACTTCTACATGCGTTCCATCTGGATTCATTTTTGCGCTAAATCCGCCTACGTAAACATGTCCGTCATCACTTAAAGCACCTGCAATATCGGAGGGTTTCCATGAATAAAACGGAGTTCCTGGTTCATAATTATCACCCACGCGGAATGTTTTACCTGATCTATCTGTAAACATGGCTCCAGTATTGCCCTGATTAAAATAATACAATCCGTCAGGTCCAAAAGTAACAGAGTGAAGGGAGTGATCATGATTTCGTCCGTTAAACCCAGTTAACAATACGTCTCGTTTATCTAGAGAAGGATCAAACTTACCATCTTTCCTGTGATTGGTATAAACAATTAAATCAGGTGCATTAGATACAATAACTTGATCATCTATGACTGCAATACCCAGGGGCGCAACGAGCCAGGGCTCTTGTACAAAGGTGGTAGCTTTATTTGCAAAGCCTCGACTCGTGGTATCTTCAAGCATAACAACACGGTCTCCCTTTGGATCACGTCCAGAATGTCTGCGATAATTAACCCCTTCAGTAACCCAAATTCTTCCTTTTTCATCTATATCCATATTAGTTGGATTTTGAAGCATAGGAGATTTCGCCCATAAGGTTACCTCAAAACCTTCAGGCACCTTGAACATGTTTGTCGGAATAAAGTTAGGATCTTCAACTGGCGCACTGACCGTAGCTCCGGCTTTTTTAGACTTAGGCTTAGGCTTTGGTTTAGGATCAAGATTAGAGGCTACGTCTTGTTCCTTAAGCGATGATTCAACTCCGTTTTCTGGGACTGCAACTTTAGCAATCCACAAAATAGCATTAAGTACAATTTTGCGTTTATCATCATTAGCCCAACTCTTGTGGTAATGTCCGCCAGTAAAACCGAAACCGCGACTGCCGTCTTTATTTTCAGTCACCCACATCATGTGTTGTTTACGACCTTCTGCAACCTGAGCTCTCACGAAGCGATTGCCTTCATGTTGTCCATCTTTACGACTCATTGTAGAGTCAGGAGGTACAGCACTTAAAACAGGAGTTACGCCCACTTTATCGGCACGAAACTGCATATTAAAATACCACTCATCGGTATCGGAAAATGGGTGCACTCCGCGAGTAACTTCATGATCTGGTATATCCGTATACTTAGCTTCCCAAACAGGATTAACAGACCAATCAATTTCAAAAGCTCCGCCAACCCATGATATCATTTCTCCTTCACCGCGCTCCTTGGTTGGTTCTATAGCATAGTGAATAAATCCAAGACCTACGCCCTTCTTTTGCAATTCATCAAGTACTGCAAGTCTATTACCTTGAAGCATAGGATGACCGGATCCGCCATCTGCATATATAACGATAGCATCAGCGCTCGCTAACGCTTCATCATCATCTACAGGAGCGCCGTTAACAACTTTCGTAGGCCATCCACCGTCATATACTTTTACATTAATACCGGGAACTGAGGCCAAGCACTTTTCAAACAAAAGACACCCCGCTCTATGTTCGTGTTCACCAGGTCCATGACTTGGCTTACCAGCAATAAGCACGATGTTTTTAACAGCGGCTTGTAGGCTTAGCGGTAAGGCACATAAACTAAGCAGTACAATGAGACGTAATAGCTTCATAGGGGTTTCAGGAATAAACTGACGCTAACTAAGAGTTGGATGTTACAATTTAACACAAAGTTCGTTTAAGAAAACGAACTCCGTTTTTTGCAATGTTATCACGACTAGGCTCAATTGTTCTCCATATAGCAGCAGCACGAGCAATCACTTTCACGTCTGTTGTAAAGGATTCAATGACGACATCACCTTGATAGCCAATAGCTTTAAGAGCTTTTGCAATAGACTTCCAGTCTGTGTGATCACCGCCAGGAGTGCCACGATCACTACCACAAGCATGCAAATGACCTAGATGCTTACCTGTCTTCACAATCGATGCTCCTAAATGCTTTTCCTCAATATTCATATGGAAAGTATCGAGATGAATTTTAAGGGCTGGAGAATTAACTGCTTTCACTAATTGAAGCGCTTGATCAACCGTGTTTAAAAAGTCGGTCTCAAATCTATTTAAGGGCTCTACACATAGCGTTATGTGTCGTTGATGAGCATATTTTGCTAAAACTTTTAGATTCTTTACCACTAAAGCCCATTCTTTCTTCTGCTGCTTTTTTTCAACTGCATCAGCTTTTCCAACAACAGAGTAAATAGGCCCTGCAACAATAGGACTGTGAAGCAGAACAGCTTGGTCTACTAGGGCTTTCAAATAGACCATCGCTGTTTTCTGCTCGCTGGCAGTTCCACGAAAATCACGGCCTGGACCCATAGCCGCACAAACACTGCCAATTTTTAATTTAGCTTTATTAGCAGCCTTAAGCACTTTGCTAGGATCAATATGACTTGGATCCTCAATAGCTAACTCAACACTACCAAATCCCCATTTTTTAAACTTTGAAAACAGGGAACTGTTTTTCGTTGTAAAGGGAGACGCGTATAAAAAAGTATTAATACCGAAATTCATGCTAGGGAAGTTTGCGGGACTTGAGTTATTTTGTATCAGTTAAGGAATGATTAAGTGCAGAAACTTTATCTACGGGAACTTTAATTACCTTACGGTCATATGTAATTAAGCCATTCACCTCAGTTTCTACATCCGTGATCTGAGTATAAATAGCAGCATTAAGGCCTTTTTTAACTAAATCAGGAATTTGCTTAATTAATGCAGCGTAATGTTCGGCGAGGTCTTCTTCGGATTTCATATTCCTGTAACCCCAATTCTTTTTCTCCTGCCATAAGTGGCCAGTGACCGGAAGTCCAAGACCACCAAATTCACCTAAAATTGATGCCCTACCCGGTTGAGCTACCAATGTGCCTGGTCCTGGATATTGATGCTTATCCAACAAGTCACCCATACCCAAATCGTTCCAGCCGCTAGGTCCATCGACTAGGCGCGAAGGATCTAAACGCTTCACCCAATTAATAATATTATTTGTATCATGCTGACCCCATCCTTCATTAAATGGAACCCAGGTAACGATTGAAGGAAAGAAAGTATGCTGACTGATCATCGTATTTAGTTCCCTTCTAAACTGAGCATCTTGTTTTTGAAAAAAGATGCCTTCACTCACGTCATCCTTTCCGATTCGTTCACTGGGATCTCCAGCACGAAAACCACTTGGAAAATCTTGAAATACTAAAATACCGACCTGATCGCAGTGATAATACCAACGAGCAGGTTCAACTTTTACATGTTTACGAACGACATTAAATCCTAGATTACGCATGGTCACTACGTCCCAGCGAAGTGCTTCATCAGTAGGGGCTGTATACAGACCATCTGGCCACCAACCCTGATCTAAGGGCCCTATTAAAAACAGAGGATGATTGTTCAAAAAGATACGATCGTAGCCGTCCACGGCTTTGCGGACCTCAATCTTACGCACTCCAAAGTAGGTGGTTACTGTATCGGTTTCAGATCCCGCCACTAAGGTAGCTTTAACATCATATAAAAATGGATCCGTAGGTGACCAAGGATGTAAAGCAGGGAGTGATAAATCCAGATTGGTCGTCCCCCTTCCTTCCGATGTATAATCTGTTTCTGCAACGACTTTACCGTGCTCACTTACTTGGATATGCGTTGTAGACTTAATACCCGATGGACCTTGCACAGATAAATTCATACTTACTTTTTGCTCATCAAAATCTGCTGTAGGAATAAGTTCTGAAATATATACCTGCGGTACAACTTCTAGCCAGACGGTTTGCCAAATGCCAGTAACTGCTGTGTACATTATACCACTTGGTTTTAACTGCTGCTTACCTCGAGGTTGGGATCCCTCATCAACTGGATTCCAAGCAGAAACAACAAGCTCCTGCATTTGATCTGCTTTAATGATATTCGTGATATCGATCGAAAAGGCGTCGTACCCGCCTTGGTGAAGTCTTAAGGCTTTACCATTCAAATAAACCTTCGCTTGCCAATCAACTGCACCAAAATGGACAATAAGACGTTTACCTCCTTTTAAATCAGGAGCCTCGAATGTGCGTTTATACCATACTTGATGGCTAGGACCTACGGCACGTTCTACACCAGATAGGTGTGACTCGACAGCAAACGGAACAAGTATTTTTCCCTCATAAGCAGTAGGAACCGCTTCATCAGCAGCTGCTTTAATTGTGTAATCCCACGATCCGTTAAGATTAATCCATTCATTTCTCTGGAATTGAGGCCTAGGGTAGTCATTGAGTGGTACGTGACTATTGTCCACGTTAGCACCCCAAGGGGTTATTAAAGTTGCCAAAAAAAGCGGAATAAAACTCATAGGGGAAAAATAAGATTTAAAACTATTTTCTAAAATAATTACGTTCCAGCGCCTTTGGCGCGAGCATTAACAAACGCCGTGGGAGACAATCCATGTACCCGCTTAAATACTCTCGAGAAATGAAAAGCATCCATGTTCAGCATATCCGCAGCATGCCTAACCATATAACCACCAGACTCCAGTAAGTTTGCTGCATGATTCATCTTCATGCGCTGCAAGAAACTATGGGGTGATTCATGTGCAAATTTCTTAAACAAACGACATAGATAAGCGGCATCAACATGACATAGACCAGCCGCGTCTTGTACCGTGTGCAGTGTAGCGTAATTGGTTTCGATGTAAGACTTACAACGACCAAACGTTGCAAACGATCTTTGTGCATTAGCTTGAGGAGGTCCACCTGCGTCTTTAATTGTAGCAAATAGTACTTCCAAGTATAGGCCTGTAAGTTGCTTTGCTCCTTTTGTATTTTGCTGGCCAGATTGAAGCAGATCTTCAAAAGCTTTTTGAATATTATCTCCTACAGCGACACGACGAAACGTACCTGGAGTTAGACGATAAGTTTCAAGAAGTTTGCGGCCCTTTGTTCCTGAAAAATCGACAAAGTACTTTACTAAAGGCTCCTTAGGATCAGTGATTATTTCATGCCTTACATTCCCACCATAGGTGAAAATAATACCGTAACTTAGTGGGTACTCTTGGCCATTAATGATTAACCTACCCTTACCTCCTACTACATACTCGAGTCCGTAGTAGGGAAAGAATTCTCTAGAGATAGAAAAATCCGGGCTACACCTTTCCCAACCGCCACACACGACAGAAAGGCCTACCTTCTCTGAGGGTCGCAAATTAAGATAAAAGCGACGAGCCTCGCGAACCTGACGGGATATAAAATCCGGCGTATGCATGGTAACTGCCGTTGTCATAGCCGGATAAACTTCAATATATACAATTACTGAGCAAAAGTAATCTTATAGCATAATGCAGAATTATTCGGCACAGCACTAGGTTTTGTAATTACGAGTGCATCACCAACTTGCTTCCATTTTACTACTTCATTACTTCCTAATAAAGTAATTTGGCTTACGGCCTTGTCGCTTAACTTCGACTCACTACCAAGGGAACGAATTTTAATATCTTCAGTAGGTACACCAAGCGCGAAGGCATACAACGCATCTGCTTTTGTGGTGAAGCGGATATCGTTTGCAGTGAACTTAATCTTATTTTCGTTAAAGCCGCCGCCCTTAATTTCAACTGCGTCGAGTGGACGCTCGCCATAGACTTTCCAAGGACGGGTGCCATAAATTCCTTCGCCATTAACAGAAGTCCAAGCACCGATCTGGTCTAGCGTGGTGAGCATATCAGGTTCAAGATCACCTTCAGGTGTTTGTACAATATTAATGAGTAAATTTCCGTTCTTACTAACGATATCAACAAGCAAATCTACAATCTCAGTACTAGTTTTATATTTCTGACCGGTACTGTAGAACCAATCACCAATGGAGGTGTCGGTTTGCCAAACATAGGGTTTACCTGTGTCCATAATACCGCGTTCAAGATCTCTTACGAAACGATCGTCTGCTTTTTCCTTACAGTTGTACACAGCCTCAAGATTGCCTCCGTGCTGGGCAATATTTTGATTATAATAATGCGCAATCATTGTGCGACCTACATCGCCGAAAGGCAGACCGCTATCTGAATAAAGTAAATCGGGATGATAATTATCGATGAGTTCCTTAATGCTATCATACCACTCTTGATGCCATGCTGGATTAATACTCATCCAACCTGTATCATTAGCTGCGGCTTTAGTATGATACAAATCCTGATACTGAGGATCATTACCGTCATAGGGCACTCCTGCATAAGGACCTTTTTGATCTGAGTTATGACTTACCTGGAACCACGTGTAACTTGCACCAAGATGCTCAGAAACACCAAACCTCATACCCTGTTTTTGTGCGGCTTTTTGCCAAAGTCCAACTACGTCTTTTTTAGGACCCATATTAGCCGCATTCCAGCGGTGAATCTTTGAATCCCAAAGAAAGAAGTTATCGTGATGACTTCCCATACTCACAAAATATTTTGCTCCAGCTTTTTTATATAATTCCATTAGCTTATCTGGATCCCAATTCTGCGCCTTCCATAAAGGAATAATATCCTTATATCCATACTGCGAAGGATGGCCGTAGCGTTTCAAATGATCGGCATAATCCTTATCTGGAGCATGAACTCCTGTTTTCTTATTCAGTTCATCTGAGATATAAAGCTTACGTGCGTACCAATCTCCGTGCCGCGGCACTGCTTGAGGACCCCAGTGAGCCCAGATACCAAACTTGGCATCTCTAAACCATTCAGGCGTTTTATACTGCTTTAACGATTCATCCGTAGGCTTAAACGGGCCTTCTGCCATTGGTAGTTTCAAGTCAGCATCTGACTTTGGAGCATCTGCATAGCTAGTCAAAGAGACCAGACCAAGCACGAGTAATAATACAATATTGGGAGACTTCATAAACTTAAGAATCTGTAGGAATAATTAAATACTTTAGTCATTTCAGTTAACCGAGATGACGCGTAAATTATGGGGTTACTAAAACCTACCAAAATCTATCCGAAAAGGGAATGGCATATATTGTTATCTAATATCTAAATTTGACTTTTATATAGCCTATTTTCAATTCTCCAAGAGTGATACCCTAATGATACCCTCTCGCATATTGACTAATCCTAAATCCCTAAGCGAAGTGCTTGGTATATTAAATCCTGACCTAAGTGTGCACCGGTCTTGCCAATCTATGCTCCAGTCTTTTAAACCATAAGCTATGCTCGTACATACCGTCTATTTTTGGCTAATTCCCACCGTAAGCGCTCAAGAGAGATCAGACTTTAGGCATGCCGTAGAAGAACTCGGCAAACTTAAATCAATAGAGATGGCTTATATTGGTGCACCAGCACCTACCGTAAAACGTCCTTTAATTGATGATTCATACTCAGTGGCATTAACCGTGATCTTTAAAGACATGGCAGCTCACGACGTATACCAAACCGATCCAGACCACTTAGCCTTTATTGCAAAGTGGAAAGCTACATGGGCTAAAGTACAAATTTACGACGCCTTGTAAGAAACCGACCTCGGTTCATATTTATTGAGCCGAGGTCGTTTCAAGATAAGAGATAAGGGAAGCCAAGTCTTCAGTAGTTCCTGCATTAAAAAGACCCTCAGGCATAATGGATGCAGTTCTTTTACCGCGTTCTACAATATCCCCTTTCTCAATAACTGTGGTTACTCCACCGATATTTCTGACCTCTACAGAGTCGCCACCTTCCTTTATAACGAAGCCTTCTATTGTTTCGCCGTTATTTTTCACTTTGAAAAATTGAGATTCAAAACCCTGCGCTATCTTAGCACTTGGCTTAAGAACAGCTTCCACAATGTCAGCGCGGCTGTAACGCTCCCGAATTCCTCCCAACATAGGACCCTTAGCAGGATCATGTGGAGTCAAAGTATGACATACAAAACAAGCATGCTGCATAAACATTTCTTGGCCTCGCTTAGGATCTCCCTTGATTGCAACTACACGTCTGACTACTTCTTCGTAGGGTAAGTCACTAATTAGCTGAGACACACCACTTTGAGTTTCATCTAAGTGAAGTGCTTTATAGGCAATACCAGCAGATGCGGCGATGTCGGCATCACTGCTTCCAAGTTGGCTTTTAACAATATCTGCGAAATCAGCAGCATGCGTGCGAGCGATCGCATCAAGTAGAGTTAGAGCACCAACCTTTGTATCTAATAATGCATGAGCTGTTTTTTTAGCCGCAATTTTAGCCTTATCATTTTTAATCACTGGATTTTCTACAATATTAACTAGCACGGTAGTACCTAGTGTCCTAAAAAGAGGATCTGTGCTGTAAGCATATTCTGTGTATTCTTTCAATCTACGTGCCATTCGAGAATCATGCGTGACTTCATTCCAAAGACTCGAAAGTGCAGCAGGTTTATCACCGCTAGTTAATTCAACTAAAGTTGGAATAACAATTTTTTGATTTTTATCTAATTGGCTAATCATGAAGCGAAGCGCACGCGCTCTGACTAAAACAGTCTGCTTGGAATCATGTGCAATTAAAGCAAGTGCATCCATCAACTCTTTAGCTGCAGGCGTTTTTGGCGATAACATAGGCTCAATTAAATCGAGACGAGAAGATGCATCATTGCCTGCTTTATCTAACATCAGTGTCGTTGCACCTGGAAAGGTAACTTTCGTGGCAAGCATTGTCTTAACATAAAATTTACCCTCACTGCCTACACCCTCCGCAAGTTGTTTTTTAAGAGCTAATTCAATCGCGTCACTAGCTTCCCAACGCACTGGTTTATAAACAGGTCCGCTTGTATCTGGCCGTGTATTCCACCACATTTTAGGATCCACGTAAGGAGCCTCATTCATATCCAAACGGGCAAGTGCATTGAAGATACCATCTTTGAGCTTACCCTCGGCATGCGGTAGACGAGCAATGAGTGCATCAACAACCTTAGGCTCATACAAAGACTGTAGTACTAAGAATGCACCACGCCTTATACGTGCGTCGTTTTGATCTATCGCAGCCAAACAGACATCAGAAGCCTTAAGTCTTCTCAGAGCCTGTACAGCTAAATGGGCTACCGTATAATCTGAATCAGCTGTGCGCAGGAGCAGCTGCGGCGCAGCCTCTAATTTACCTAATCTTCCTAGGCCAATAACAGCCTGAGATCTTACTCTTGCATTCGAATCATTTAAGCTTGCGATAAAAGGTTCAGCGGAAACTTCTGTCGCAACATCGGTATCATCCGCTAAAGCTTTTAGGATATATTCCCGCAGGGACGGATCAGCTAAATAAGAGATAAGTACTTTATGTGAATTAATACCAAGCATTTGCTTCAGTGTAAAAATAGAAGCTACTTTCACAGCAGCACTAGCACTTGAGGACATAAGTTTTTGTAGTCCATCAACAACCTCAGGATTTATTTTACGTACTAAAAGTTCGCGCTGAGCCGCCAGTCTATAGACAGCACTGTTTGAACTAACTAAAGTTACTAACTCTGAATCTTTTAATGCTTTAAACTGTGGCGCATAAACCACTTTAGCATTTTTTGGTGTAAGCTGTATCACATACCCAACATTAGGGCCGACATAAGTAAACGTAGCTCCATCCCAACTCGCAGCATAAAGATGTCCGACGCCGTCTGTTTCTAAATCAGTAGCACGAACCATTTTCATAAATGGTGTGGTCTTAACAGAAAACGTACCACCCTGGGGAGTCATTGTATGCTTCACAATTTCATTGCGACCCCACTCAACCGAATAAAATCCGCGAGCCCATTGCTCAGGAAGCAGTGGTTCATCAAGAAAGATAGATCCTACAGGAGAACCGCCACCAAAGTCATAAAGAGCAGGAATCATTTCATCTGCAAAATTTCTAAACAATGTAGGATAACCCATCTCCGCACTCATTGGCACATATGAAAGTCGATCATTCCAGTCGTCCCCATCATTGGTGTTATCTCTCACGAAAAGATCGAGTGTTGGACTAACAGCTACTGATAAAATATTACGGGTGCCGTGTGCTACAAGCTCCATCCCAGTACCGTCGGGACGAATACGCACAATGCCACCACCGCGTAGACTAAAAGATCTGCCATCTTTACCTGTAGCTTTAACTGCACCGTAATCACCGCATGCGATATAAATCCATCCATCTATACCCAGACGAATACCATTAATCGTATGATCGGCACCGCGGAAACTAAGATCGAAACCTAGTCCTGAGATTAAATCTTCCTGCCTGTTAGCAACACCTGTATTATTATCATCGTGGTAAGCAGTTAAGAATGGAGGATGCATTACATACAGTGTGCGAGTACTTGGATCCCATGCCACTCCACGAGGACTATCCATTTTTGCAAAAGTAGTGAAGGTATCTGCCTTCCCTGTACCTTTGGTATCACGAGCCATGATAACACGGCCTCTTCCTACTACAGTGTCTAACGATCCGTTTTCATCGCAGCCAATGAATAGTGTGCCATCCGCAGCTGCACTTAAAAAAATAGGGTACCTAATATCAGGAGGCGAGGCAAAGACAGATGCCGTAAAGTCAGACGGGTAAGTTACCTTAGCTAAGATCTGGCTATCGGTAAGATGTTGAGGTTGCTCGTCTGCATTGAGTGTAAATACGACACCAATGCATCCAAGACAGATAAGACCAAGTGACTTAATCATTAATGAATATTCGAAATTTAAATTAGCTTACAAAGGAGTAATCGTAAGGTTTACGCATTTCTCGTTTTAAGTAGCCATTAGCCTCTTCGGCATAATCCCCGATAAAGCGTTCTAATTGGGAATCCCAATTTAATTTATGTCCCGTCCTCATTGAGATCGCACCTAAATGACACATAGTTGCTGAGCGGTGCCCAATTTCTACATCGCAAACTGGCAATTCTCTTGAACGTGCACAATCGATGAAATTTTTCATATGATTGTTACTCTTATACAGGCGTATTGCATTTTCGGGGAGTGGCGCTGTGAGAAGTTGCTTATCGTTTGATTTAATTTCATCACGATTCACCCAGATCCAACCTTCAGTTCCTTCGAAACGAATTCCATTTCGTTGACCTGCTTTATTAATTACACCTCCGTAAATAGAATCATCTTTTGTGGTCTGAATGTGAAGTTGTACCCCATTTGAATAGGTGTAGTTTACTTCATATTCAGGAAATGTAGTATAGCCTCCAGCAATCGGTTGAACCAAAACTTTAGACTCAACTACACTTGGCGCGAGTAAGCCGATAGCCCAATAAGCTATATCGTTATGGTGTGCACCCCAATCGGTCATTGTACCACCTGAGTATTCATACCAAAACCGAAACGTTTGATGGCAGCGCTCAGTCACATACTCATTCCATGGTGTTTGGCCCTGCCAAAAGTCCCAATCTAGTGTAGCAGGTACCGCACTCGATTTAAACGGACCACCTTTTAGTCCTGCAGGAAGCCAAACTTCAGCTTTTTTAAGTTTACCAATACGGCCATTACGCACCAATTCGCATGCGAGCCTAAAGCGCGCCGTGCTGCGCTGCTGAGTTCCTGTTTGTAAAATACGTTTATTATCACGCACTGCCTTAATGACATGCCTGCCTTCATCTATTGTGAGGGTAAGAGGCTTTTCTCCATAAATATCCTTACCAGCCCTGGCTGCTGCGATGTTTACTAGGGTATGCCAGTGATCCGGTGTTGCGTTAACAATGAGATCGATATCAGGACGCTCTAAAAGACGTCTAAAGTCAGAGTATATTTTAGGCACATGCCCATCCTTAGTAAATTTCTTTGCAGCCTGTTCTGCATGCTTCTGATCTACATCACAGACCGCTACGATATCTCCGTAATTACGGGCGTTTGAAGCGTCTCCCTGGCCTTGACTACCACTCCCAATAAGAGCAATAGCAGGCCGATCATTAGCACCATACTTCTTAGGTGTCTCTGCTGCTTCAATTTCTTGGCGTTCAACAAACCACAAGGGCAATCCTGTCATTGCTGCAATAGATGCGCACCGCTTAATAAACTGACCGCGGGAAATATTGAAAAAGCTAGGGCTAGTATGAACTTTGGACATAGGGGTAATTTAGACCTAAAATGAATGTTTTAAGGGTAAGGGCTAAGACGTGTTTTTCTACCTCTTGTTACACAAGGTCAAAGGATTAATCTGCATTCTTCAGGTTAGGTTAAATACTCAGTTGCGGCCGCCGAGACCTTGGACTAGGTGTATATCTTTACCTCTGCGTTTTCGATCCCCGGCTCATTTATCCCAATGCTTAAAGAATTAGTTACCTATGTAACGCTTATAGCCCTAAGTGGTCTAAGCCCAATGAAAGCCGAAGAACAACAAGTAGTTGATTCTTTTCAACGTACGATAACCCATATCGTAGGCTATCAGTATTTAGTCTCACTTCCCAAAGCTTATGCTGAAAATACCACAAAAGCATGGCCGCTGATTATATACCTCCACGGATCAGGTGAACGTGGCTCCGATCCTTGGAAACTTGCTCGTCATGGCCCACCTCGACTTTTACATCCAGGTGTAAGTAAATACGCAGATCCTATAAAACCAGGAACTGCGCCCGAGACCGCCGAAGTCTTAGCCAATCGTTCAGCATCAACTAAAATCTTATCGGAACAGTTTATTGTTATCTCACCACAATGCCCGAGCGGTAACAACTGGGATGATGAATCTGTCCTAGCTTTACTCAGCGAAGCAATCTCACGCTACCACGTAGACTCAAAGCGTGTATATCTTACGGGTAACAGTATGGGTGGATACGGAACCTGGAGTGTAGGGCTTAAAAATCCCCAACTCTTTGCTGCAATTGTACCAATCTGCGGCGGCAATCGTGATGAATACATTTTGCGTTACGCAAGTGAGCACAAACAAGAACTCTTAAGTTTAGGGGTCTGGGCTTTTCATGGAGAGAAAGACCCTACAGTTCCTGTTGCACAGTCTAAACAAGTGATCGCGATGCTCATAAAAGCACTATTAATCGATGTAAAGCTTACCCTCTACCCAGATGCAAGACATGACTCGTGGACACAAACCTATGATAATCCCGAACTGTATAAGTGGTTATTAAATCACGTAAGAAAATAAAAAAGGAATATTAATTTATGAAACTCAATAAAATTCTGCTAATTCTTACACTGACAATTGCTTGTGGTTTAAGCCCACTGCATGCAGCTGAAGCTGCATCACCTGCCAAACAAGTAGCCGTGTTACATTCTTCATTTTTTGATTGGGCGGCATTAAAAGTTAAGATTACTCCTGTAGGCCAATCGCGCTTTGTTGCGGATGCACCAACGCCTACCTTAAATCGACTTGAATTTCACATCACTACATTAAGACCTGGATTTCCATCCCATCCGCCTCACCACCATCCTCAAGAGGAGATGATTTTAATTAAAGAAGGAACCGTTGAATCTTCAATCAATGGGAAGAAACAACGCTTTGGCGCAGGCTCACTGCTGTTTTTAGCATCACACGATGTTCACAATGTCGTAAATGTAGGCGACAAACCAGCAACCTACTTTGTTATTAATTTTCATACAGCAGCAACTGCTACAGTACGTGAGCAAGCAGCAGCAGAATATGCTCCTACAACAATGCTACCCTCATCTGTGATCGATCTAAGTAAGCTTGATGCAAAACCAACTAAAACAGGTAGCCGCACCAATTTAGTTAATACGCCAACTTTAACTTATAAAAATTTAGAAGTGCATGTGACATCACTGAATGCAGGAACAGATGCTAGCAAAGCACATAGTCATCCTTGGCTTCAGCTTTTTATCATTAAAGAAGGAAGCGTAGAATTCACTGTCGATGGAGTGAAGCACACCTCTGGACCTAGCTCAGTAGCTTATGTAGAGTCCAACGCTTTAATGAGTTTACGCAATGCAGGGACAACTCCTTGCTCCTACATAGTCTTTTCAGTTGTCACCGACTCGACTCCAGCTGCAGATAAAAGTTAAAACGCATTTAGGTTTCTTAGAAATAATAACTAGCTTGATAGAGCGGGAGTACTCTAAGGAATTTAACATTACTTTTCGGTTGGCTGTGCGGCGGTTTCCATGCCTCAATAGATCATGCGTTTAGAGATTTGGATCACCTGCTTTATAGCTTCAGTCATACTATCCCTTTCACCAGGTGCTGGCGCTATCTACGCAATGACCAGCGGACTTAATTACGGTTTTAAACGCGGCATCTACGGAATACTGGGTTTAATACTTGGCATGTGGACAGTCTTTACGGTCGCAGTCATTGGCTTAGGAGCATTAACCAATACCTCTACTCTTGCCTTCAGTGTACTTAAGTGGGGAGGAGTGATCTATCTTGCCTATCTGGGACTATCACGTTTCAGAAGCCACCAAGGTAAATTAGAATTCATTCGAACCACACAGAACGAAGAAAATTGTACGACGCTCGTTGCTAAGGGATGGGCTGTTAATGCCGTTAATCCCAAAGGATATATCTTCATGGTAGCTGTCATTCCTCAATTTGTTGAATACACGCGCCCTTTATTAATCCAATATAGTATCATCATTGCTACTATGACATTCAATGATGCAGTCATTATGTGCGGATACACAGGCCTTGCTTCAAAACTCACCCATCTGTTTAAGACAGAAAAACAAATGGAAGTGATAAATAGGCTATTTGGTGCTCTTTTCATCATTGCAGCCTTAGCTTTGTCTATTTTCAGTAGGGCACGGTAAGTTAGTGCGGTTGTGTGTTGCTCAGCCTAAGGCTAATCCGTACTTTAATTCCTCCACTTAACCGTATCCTTATGAGCTGCTGCAGGTGGCTTTTATCTCATGAAAATAAATTCCGCCATTTTCCATACCAGCGCAGCAGACCTTAAGTCATGCCCAAGGGCAGATCTACCAGAATTCGCATTTATCGGAAGGTCCAACGTAGGAAAATCATCCCTTATCAACAGTCTGTCAGAGAAACGCGAGTTAGCAAAAGTATCTGTTACTCCTGGCAAAACTCAGTTAATTAACTTTTTTACAATGAACTCTAAGTGGAGTTTAGTTGACCTACCTGGATATGGATACGCGGCTGTTGGTCATCACAAGCGAGACGGATTCAATCAAGCAGTGAGTGAATACCTTTCTAAACGTAAAAACTTATACTGTATCTTTGCTCTCATTGATTCACGCCTAGACCCCCAGCCTATCGATTTACAGTTTATAGCATGGCTTGCGACTGAATCTCTACCCTTCGCCCTTGTCTTTACTAAAATTGATAAGCAATCGACTTCCCATACTGAAAATACAGTCAGAAAATTTGAGCAGCAGCTTAAACTTGGTGGCATAGAAATGCCTGAAATATTTATTAGCTCTGCCAAGACTAATAAAGGCCGAGCAGAGCTTTTAACTTTCATTAATGAAACGCTAAAGAAAAATAAGCCTCACGCCGTCTCGGGTGGTTAAGAGGTATTTACTAAGACTGGTCTCCTATTTCGAGGCTTCTTGGTTAAGAGCATCTAGATTTGCTCTAGCATCTTTATAAGTAGGCTCTATACGTAAAGCTTCCTGATATTCAGCTCGTGCTTCAGCAATTCGCCCTAACTTCTTAAGTATATTGGCATAGTTATTGTGCACAAAAGGCGATGTTGGATCTGCCTGTATTGCCTTGGAGAAAGCGGCTGCAGATTTATCGTAATCGTGCATTTGCGCATAGGTTATACCTATATTATTAATCGCATCAACGTAGTTGAGCTTAAGACCATCAGCTCTTTGATAAGCGGCTAGTGCGTCACTTAACTGATTAAGATCAGCGTAAACGTTGCCTAAATTATTTTCTGCTTCAGCAAAAAGCGGCCTTTGAGTTAACGCCACTAAAAATTCTTCTTTTGCCTCACGGTATTTCCCTAATGCCATAAGGGCTGTTCCCAAACCATAATGCGCGTCCGCAAAGAAAGGTTTCAGTTCGATTGTTTTTTTAAATTGCTCACACGCACCTTCTTGATCACCAAGCTGCGCAAGTCCAAGTGCTAGATAGTACCGGGGTTTATATTCTGTTGGATTAAGCCTCAAGGCTACACTAATTTCATGAACAAATGCATCCTGGCGTCCTTCGCTTGAGTACAGGACAGCTAGATTAGAGTGCGCTTGAGCATAATTAGAATTGAGTGCAATTGCTTGGCGAAATTCTTTTTCTGCGTCGACTAGATTATGGCTTTCAAATAGCACACTGCCTAGACTGTTATGCGCGAAAGGATTATCAGGTACCGCTTCAACTGTTTTTGTCCATAGTACTACGTTACTTTGATAGTCTTTATTGCGCTGGATAGTCCTATATATAAACCCTGAAGCAGCAAGAGCTGTAAAAATTATAAATAAGCACTTAATTTTATTATAACTCGAATCCTCTTTGGATTTATGAAAAAGAAGTTCACAGCATTTTAATAAACCCAAACTTAGTAGAGCAATGACAGCTGCAATCGGTAAATACATGCGATGCTCAGCCATGGCTTGTCTATTACCCGGAATAATAGAAGTCGGTGCTAATAAAATAAAAATAAATAATCCTAAAATTCCTGTGGCATTACGCTTTATTACGAACCAAATACTGATTCCTAAAAGTCCGAAAACACAGATTGCGTAAGGTAATGTCGCCCAAGGGTGCCAGATCCAGAAACGGTCAAAAGCATAATCAAAGACTAATGGATTTGGCCAAACAACAAGTTGAAGGTAATGAATAATTGCTGGAAATTGAGTAACCCAGTAAAGCCATGCTGGTAATCCAGAATCAAAACCAACTGTACCTCCACGACCATGCGTAGAATTTATGAGAAACCCTAGAATTATCCATGAAGAAAAAAGCCATAGATAATACGTACTCCTTTGTTTGAGTGATTGTTTAAAACTACTTAAAATAAGTGTTCTATCTATTAGGAGAATAATTACTGGAACAGAGACCATATCCTCTTTGGTCGCCATACCTAAATAACAGGCAACTATAGAGATAACACCCCAGGAGGCTTTTCCTTCTTGAAACTTAAGGAATGCAAAAAGACTTAAAACATAAAAAAGCCCCATAAGAGACTCTGCTCTTTGTATAACGTATGTAACGGATTCGGTTTGAAGCGGATGCACTGTCCAGAGTAAAGCTACGCAAAAAGCGAGCAGTCCAGAAACCTTTAGATTAGATAAATTAAAAAGTTTATAAAAAACTCCAAAAAATAAAATTCCTGCTAGCAGATGTATCCCTAGATTTAAACTGTGATACCCCTGTACATTTACACCTCCTAAAGCGTAATTAATCGCTAATGTAAAATTTAAGAGGGGTCGCCCTTCTACGGTAAGACCACCCGAGGGCGGCATTAAAACTGAGTTTAAAGGCCATAGATGTCGAATCGTTGGATTATCAACAATTGAATCAATATCATCAAAAATAAAGGGTCCTTTAAAACTACCGTGATAGGCAACTAAACCAGCGACAAGTAGTACGATACAGCCGAGTAATCCATGCTTTAGATTTAAACTTGGATTGGCTACGGTTGGATCTTCTTTACTACTCCTTGGCATATGCGAATGGTTTAGACTTAAATACTAAAACCCGCTAGGCACAGGAAGGCAAACGCTATGACCTAGATAACTATACACATCATGAGTCAGTTAAAATCACATCCAGCAAGCTTGCCTTGGTATGTACGCTTAAGCGACTCACTGTATGTAAGCCTACTGGTTTTAACCTCTGGTATATGGCTGATTTATAGCAATACCTTCCGTGTTCCTTTCCTGTTCGATGATGAATCATCAATCGTAAAAAACACCTCGTTAAGACACTTAGGTTCTATCTGGCGTATTTTACATCCCACAGAAAATGCAGGTGTAGGTGGCAGACCGCTACTCAATCTTTCGTATGCGATAAACTATGCCTTAGGTGGAACCCAGGTCGTTGGCTATCACATCGTGGATCTTGTTATCCATACAATCGCAGCTGTACTACTTTTAGTACTTCTTCGTTTAATCTTTAAGCAGATACTAGTAGATCCAAAGTTTGAATATTATAGAAATAGTTTATCTCTAATAATAACCGCACTATGGGCATGGCATCCTCTACAAACAATCTCCGTAACTTATCTATCCCAGCGAGCAGAATCATTGATGGGATTATTTTATCTTCTTACTATTTTATTGTTTTTTCTAGGCTCATATAAATCGAGTCGTTTAATACAAAGCAGATACTACATGCTTTCAATAATCACTTGCTTTCTAGGTATCATTACTAAAGAAGTCATGATTACAGCACCTTTTACTATACTGCTTTTTGATAGAGTATTTGTTTCTGGGAGTTTTACCGGTGCGTTAAAAAAACATGCCAATCTATATTTGGGTTATGCCTTAAGTTTACTACCACTTATTTTTCTTACAACAGGCGCACACTACCGAGGCGTTGGCTTTGATCAACATATCACACCTGCAGCTTACGCACTCACTGAGTCAGAAGTAGTGATCAAATATATATTTCTTATCTTATGGCCCCATCCTCTTATTTTTGATTACGGATGGTACACACCGACCTCTATCAGTGAAGCATGGCCTTACTGCCTTACACTTTGCTGTATTCTTAGCCTTACAATATATTCCATTATTAGATTGCCCAAGATAAGCTTCTTAGCCGCATGGTTTTTTATTCTTCTTTCACCAACCTCTAGCTTTATACCTGTTGCAAGTCAGCCTATGGCAGAAAATAGGCTATATTTACCTTTAGCTGCACTGGTCACTTTCCTAGTGCTCAATAGTTTTTATTACTACGGAAAACGTTGCCTTATCTTTTTCTCTGCTATCGCGGTAATTTTAGCCTTACTTACCTATTCACGTAATTCATCATATTCGAGTGCACTTAGTCTTTGGAGTGAAACGGTGACACTTAATCCACTTAATGCTAGAGCACATGCAAATCTAGGACTGGCTCTTAGTGCAATTAAAGGACATGAAAAAGAAGCTATTAGTGAATATAATCAAGCAGTGACTCTTAAGCCAGATTCTGCAGAAGCCCACAATGCCTTAGGTGAAGCACTTCTGCATAATCCTTCAAAATTACGTGAAGCGATTAACGAGCTTGAAATAGCAACCGAGCTGAAACCAAATTTTGCTGAAGCTCACTACAACCTGGGAACAGCACTTTTAAATAGTTCAGATAAACCGACTGCTGCTGTAGACGAATTTAAAATTGCGACTAATTTAAACCCCGAATTCACAGAAGCATACTACAACTTAGGCAATGCGCTCACACGTTTAGGTAAAAAAAATGAAGCTATAATTGCTTTTAAAAAAGCAATCATATCTAACCCTGACTTTGCACAGGCTCATGCGAACTTAGGTAATATCTACTATACTTCTTCCTCTGAATCATCTGATGCCATTAGTGAACTTCGTATTGCCCTAAAGATAGATCCCGATTTTACCGAAGCTCACTATGATTTAGCTAATATATTATCAAAACTCAAAGGATATGAAACTGAAGCTATTAAACATTTTGAATTAGCCCTTAACTTGAATCCCGAATTCGCGCTAGCTCACAATAACTTAGCTAATTTATTAATCCGAATTCCTGGAAAACAGATAGAAGCAATATCTCACTACCGTAGCGCAATTCATCTTATGCCAAACTTTGCGATAGCTCACTACAACCTAGGTATAGCATTATTAAAGAATACCGAATCAGAAATAGAAGGACGTGAAGAAATCAATACGGCTCGTAGGCTTAATCCTGAACTACCTGCATTACAACTATAATGAAAGTTAAGGCTTTTCATGTTGTGAAGTGAAAGCCTGATTGCGTACGATTAGCTTATGTTAAGAAAGTTTAATAGCATAGCAGCAGCACTTATCGTATGTGCTGGATTAGCTGCCTACTGGGGTAGTTTTAACAGTCCTTTCGTCTTAGATGACACAACGTCTATTACAGCCAATCCAACAATTCGTCATCTCTGGCCAATTACAGACATTCTTTCCACTCCTAAGATTAACGTAACGGTACAAAGCCGCCCGATTCTAAACTTATCTTTAGCAATCAATTACTCACTCAGCCAATACAATGTGTGGAGCTACCATGTCCTAAATCTAAGTATCCATCTTTTATCGGCTCTTTGTCTTTTCGGCATAATTCGAAGAACGCTATTTAATAATCAAGGTGCCTTATTTATAGAATCCGTTGCATCTTCACTCGCACTTTCTATAGCGCTACTATGGGTTGTTCATCCACTCAATACGGAAGCCGTAAGCTATATTATACAGCGCGCAGAATCCTTAACTGCACTTTTTTTATTTATAAGCCTGTATAGTTCAATTAGGTACTTTGAAGATACGCTAAAATCAAAGCGTTGGTTATTTGCTGCATTTTTCTCCTGCTTACTTGGTATGGCTACTAAAGAAGTGATGGCTGTAGCACCTGTTTTAATCCTACTTTATGATCGTTGCTACTGCAGTAGTACTTTTAAAAATGCTCTCTTAAGGCATGGCAGACTCTACGCAGGACTTTCTCTTACTTGGATTGTACTAATATTTCTTGTTATCCAAAGCGGCGGTAATCGAGGTGGTTCAATTGGATTTGGAATTGGTGGATCAGCCTTAAGCTATTTAGCAACGCAAGGAGAAGCAATATACCGGTATTTAAGGTTATCGTATTGGCCTCATCCGCTTGTATTCGAATACGGAGCTTTCACTGTTAAAGACATAAGTGAACTTATCTATTGGATTTTAATCATCCCGTTAATCGTTGCATCGTTTTGGGCTTTTTTTAAAAAACCAAAGCTCGGATTTCTTGGAGCTTGGTTTTTTATTATTTTATCGCCTACAAGTCTAGTACCAGGAACTAGCCAGATGATCGTAGAGCATCGCATGTACATGCCGCTTGTAGCAGTGATTACTTTAAGCGTATGCGGTCTATATACCTACACCAAAGCCTTCACATGGTTCTCTCTTGAGCGTTTTCTTTGTGGAATATTCGTAATAACTATTTTGCTTGGATCTGTTACCTACCAAAGAAATAAATCCTATACTAGTCCACTCAATCTCTGGAGTGAAACCCTGAAAGAGCGGCCTAACAATCCCCTAGCCCATTACATGATTGCTGAAGAATATCTCCTTAAAGGTGATATAAATAATTCAGGTAATCATTACGCACTAGCAGTTTCGTTAAGCCCTTCATTCGTTGTTGCTCATGAGCGTTTTGCTGAATTGTTGGTGCACTTAGGCAATTATGTAGATGCAAAGAAAGAGTTTCAAAATACCCTACTCCTACGACCTGATTTTGCAGATGCAAATATGAATTTAGGTTCACTACTTGCAGAGGAACATAAGCCTCAGGAGGCATTCACCTACGTTAGTAAGGCGGTAACTTTGGAGCCGACAAATCCAGAAGCACATTACAACTTAGCCAATGTTCTTGTAATGCTAGGCAAGCGAAGCGAAGCCTATGCTGAGTACAACAGCGCCATTCATTACAAAGCAGACTATAACCAAGCTTATTACAATTGGGCTAACGCACTCATGGAGGAAGGCAACTTCAAGGCAGCCATCATTAAATATAGCCAAGCAATTGCCTTAAACCCTACCTACTACTTGGCGGAATATAATCAGGGGAACGCTTATGCTTCACTCCATCTTTTTCAAGAAGCTGTAAGTCATTATTCTAATGCCATTAAACTAAACCCTAAATTCGCTTTCGCTGAACTTAACCTCGGCAGTGCATATCTTGAGTTAGGGGAACTTAACCAAGCAGAGGTGCATTATACTCATGCTTTAAGTCTAGATCCATTGCTAGACGAAGCAAAAGAAAATCTAAAGCGTCTGAATGCTCTACGTCTACGTAATGTAGAAAAATAAAAAACCGGAGCTGGTAAATTACCAAACTCCGGCTTTTTATTATAAATTAAATCTAGGATTAAAATTTAATCGTGTTTGTCCACGTATAGAAACGAGGTTGTTGATCAAACGTTGCATTGTTTGGTCCAGCCCATCCACCAACATAGCTAGGTAAGATAAGTACGTGATAATGGTTAAATATATTACTAATATTAACCTGTGTGCTAAAATTAACCTTACGGAATTTATGCTCCCAGCCAAATATTCCATTAAATAGTGCCTGTGTTGGCTGATAGAACATAACACGAGGTGCAGTGATATTAGAAATACCCTGACTGTAGTAATAGTACATGCTTGTTTTCCAAGCGAAAGTGCCTGTTCCACCAAGTCTAAGGCCTTTAAATATACCAGTTGGTACAGTATAAACACCAACGGTGCTCATACTTAAGCGAGGAGCACCAGCAACGATATCACCTGCTGAAGTCACAACGAGATTTCCTACAGGAGGTGACGTTGGATTAGGTGCGATTTGTAATGATGATATTGGCAAGCCAGTTAGGCCCGTTAATATTTTACCGTGGGCTGAATCTATACTTTGTAATACTTTATATACTCCCGATGTATTTGGGATAGCTGAAGTAATAGGTGCTGGATTAGCGTAATATGGACTCGTTGAATTATTCATCATTGAAAGTGTCAATGGAATAAAACCTGCAGGTGCAGTTGCTTGAGGAGATGCTATAACAGTTGCCTTTGAGTTATATGTTGGTGGCACATACACAACTGTACCGTCAGCGTACGTTACGTTGCCGGAAGAACTGGTGTAGAATTGATCATTATATAACTGCTTATAACTCACATCACTACCGATTGTGGCCTTAATCATCGCAGCCGATACGCGTAAGCGCCAGTTACCAGGAGATGCCGTTAGAGCCATCTGTAAACCCTGTGTGACACGATCAACGTTAACTAAATTTGTACCATTATTATAAACGCCATTTAAACCACTTGGATTAATATCGCGGCCAATAGTACTTGTGAATGATAAGGTTTCGTTTTTCGAGCTTGCATGAAATACTGCCAATGAACCCGACATACCATATTGAGGCATTGAATACTTAAGTCCTGCCTCTTCACCTATACCCGTTGAAGCTTTCATTGGAGCACCATAAGGATCTACAGAAGAATTACCCGTAGGGACAGTATCACTGGATGCTTCAATATAACCACGAAGAGCTCCATGAATTTTAAAATTCAATCCTGCATTATAAGATGTAAATTTTGTAGAAGCTTGAGATAAAACACTCGGTGGGCTTGGCAAGGAAGCCTCTACAGCGCTCCTATCGAATTGCTTACCAGTACGAAGTCCTACCAGCGTATTTAAATCACCTTTGAAAAATTCAGTATAGTTAGCAGCATAAAAACCACTGTTAATACTTGTTGTATGGCGGAAGTCTCCTGTTGCATTTCCAGTCAAACCTTCTGGGTTAGATGCAGAAACAAGAGCTGGATTCGTACCGTTTACAATGGCACGAACATAGTTCTGTCCATTGTAAGTAACAGTTGAATTCAAAGGATTGAAAAATGGTCTGTAGACCGGCCCATTAGGCACACCCCAGTATAGAGTTGGCATAATTTGATAACCATTTGCAGCAGTAGTAGCTGCTGAAATAGGATTATTGTTACTGTCAGCTAATACGTAATAGCTGCTATTAACTGCACCGTCTGTACGTGTAGTATCGGCACCAAAAATACTTTGGCTATGAGCGCCTAAAACTGTCTTATCTACGAGCACTGAAATACGCGCAACTTTCTGCCGATTTGGCTGCCATAGAGCAGATTCTGCTGATGACTGTAAGCCCATTGCAAATGTGCCTGTTGGATTAGCGACCACATTAGGTGCGTTAAATGAAGTAATACTATTAGCAACCTTCACACTCGTATCTCTACGATATCCAGCCGAAACCTGAGTCGTGATTGATGAACTAATACGTGTTTCAAGAGTTGCCATGTATTGATGGTGACCACGGAATTCACCCGCAAAACTACCAGCTAAAGAATCTATATTATCCCAAGTAATTCCAGTGATAGGTCCTGCACCACTTGCACCACCATTAGCAGCCGCATTCATTTGATTGGAAGCCATAAGGTAATGCAGATACTGACCGTTACGTGCATCGTTCGAGGTACTTAGTGCTGTAAATACCATCAAGCCACTCGTTGCATTAGTACGAGTGAATGTTTGGTTATCTACAGTAAGACGAAGTGTTGTATTAGCAAAAGGCTTTATAGCAACTTGCGCATACATGCCTTGCATAGGTCCACCGATATAAACACGACGACCGCCAAATGTCTGATTGATAAAAGCTACTCGCATTGCCAATTTGGAATTACCGATTCCATAATCAATCTGGCCTGACTTATGACCATATTGATCTAATTTGAATACTAATTCACCTTTAGGAGCCGAAGCGAAACGTGCTTGTTTAAGCGTTACATTAACTACACCTCCTGCACCACTGACGCCGTAAAGTAGAGCCTGAGGTCCATTAATTACTTCAACTTTATCGGTATCAAAATTACTTGTAATACCACTTCCGGTAACGCCGTTACCACCCGTTGGGAAGAATCCATTAAGCATGACTGCAGGACTAGCTAAACCACGCAGTGATAATGAGCCATTTGCATTACGATCTAAATATTGCTGATTAGCAGCTGAATTATCTGGAGATGTACTGTAGCTACCGGCACCTGCCGAGAACAATGATAGGGTCTGTTCAATTGAATTCATGCCCGTGTCATTCATCAGAGCTTGGTCGAATACATCAGCAGAAACAGGCACATGATCTAGTGCTGTCTTAAATGCAGTGATAGAATTAGAATTTAATTCACCATAGCTATTATCCGAGGTAGCAGAGATTTCGAATGGATCTAGCGTTACCGCTGTCTCATTTGAAACAGGGCTCGCAACTGCTGCATCTGGAGCTGCTTTCAAAGCGGCAAGAGGCAATGCAATCACTGAAGCCAACACAAGTTGGCGTAGTAATATATCTATACGGGTGTTTTTCATGGGTGTTATGTTGGCGTAAATTTATTGAAGCCTCACAAGTTAATACGGAATAATAACTTAAATCATACGATTCTCTAATTTACTCAGTAACTTTAAGAAAGCTATATGGGGGGGGCAAAACCAAAAAAAGGCTACATCTACTAAGAGTTTAATTAATAAATATTAATAATCTGCAGACAAGCCAAATTGTCTACGAGCCCAACAGCCTTAGGTCATGTTAAAGCTTTTTACACTCAAGCGTATAAGAGCCCGTCAATGATGGGTGTTCATCAATAAATTGAATACGTTTGATGGTATCACCCCAGACAGCTTTTAGTCCAGCATCTACAAGCTTAACTTCCTCCACATGAACATGTAACCTATTTTTATCGTAACTGATAATAACTTCAGGACCTGGGTTAGCAGAGGTACCAGACATGACCACAAGACTCCCCTCCACTTGAGGATCAACACCTCCTGCAGTCATTAAATTAAGCACTAAAGGTCCACGTACAGCACTTAACTTATACTGCTCAGTAATGGTAAGTTTTTCTCCACGTAAAAGCTCTATCGTCCTCTTCCAAGAAACAACGTCTGCCTGATCGGGATACGCTTTAGCTAAATCCATAGAAACAACAGCGTGTGCGTCATCTTCATGATACGTAACGTCACTAGCCGTATACTTCCTGCCATTCTGCTGCATGAACCCATTGATGATTGGTAGATTATGATATGCCGATTGCATCGTCCAAATATCATACCGTTTAGCACTAAAGGTTTTTGCAGTGTACTGCTCAACGCCTGGATCTATGAACACAGGTTCCCCGTCTTCATAGAGCATAAAACTACCCGCATCATTATGATTATGGCTTTTAGCATTAAAGTAGCCACGTATTGCAAAGAATAAACCTTCACTCGAATCTGATTTATCCCGAGCGACTGCAAGTTGCAAATTTGGAAGATAAATATCTCGTAACAGAGGTTCAGCTTTTCTAGCAGAACCAACCTGTTCCTTCATAAAAAGATTAGGTAAGATACGTAAAAAATTACCGGTTATTCCACCAAGCTTGCCTTCACGTACTGCAAGCCACGCTCCAAATGCTTGCATTGAATCATCTCCTGTTTTTTGTCCAAAACGCTTCACAAGCATAGCGTCAGGTTTAGCCTGAGCACCGTTATCACCGAAATTAAGTGTCCATGGACCAGCAACATGCGAAGTGCAGATAAAGTGTCCCATGTTTTTGATCAAAGGATCTTGAAATCCATCAAGAGCACCACCAGTTGCACTTTCTAAAAGTGATAAACAATCGAAGGTAGCAGCAGCAGCCTCGCCCCAATAACCAGGACCCTCATCACAACCGCCATCTGCTAGGTAACCGTCTAAATACCTATCTAAAATTTTAATACATTTTTCAACGATCGCTGCACGCCGATCAGCATCTTTTTCAACAAGTAACGCAGATGTCAGTACATTTGAAATAATCCAAGGTGTCCAATTATTGAGATCTTTTCTCTCTGCATAGCCCATCCACCAAAAATCATTACGTTCAAGAAATGGCGTTAAGATACGGCGGTTAATTTCATAGGAAATTCTTTGCCGAACAAAGGGTGATACTTTATCGAGACGGTTTTCGAGTAAATAATATGTCCACGATAATGCTGCTGAACGTTCTGCAGAAAATAGTTCTATCGTAGGTTCCTGCACGTTCGGAAGCCCAGTACCACTGCGCTGAATTTGTGGAAGGTGTACAGGTATGCCCCAAAATGTTTCTTCAGATATAGTCCACACTGCATCCGTTATAGAATCAAGATACTGACCCTTATTCTCGATAAGCTCTGCGAGAACAAAGTTCTGAAGTCTAACCTGTCTTTCAGATGAAATTGCTGAATAATTTGCTCGATTACCAGTTCTTAAATATTCAATTGCAATTGATGCAGTGAGAGGAGCCCACGATTTTCCTTTGTTTATTTTTGCGTCCGAAAGAACTAATTTTTTTATGGGTTCGCTAATTAAATTCCATTTAACTCGATTAGAAATACTTGGATAAGGCATCCATGCCTCAGGCTCTTTTATATGTTCCTTTAGCCACTGCTGCTTATGATGTCCGCTAAGCCTATTAATCGCAACTGGGTCCTTGGCATAAGGATCGTGGCCCATGTTTTCGATAGGCTTTGTAAAATCAATCGTAGGTTCTGCTGCGCGCGAAATACACCACAGCAAAATTAAAATAGAAATAAAACGCATGTTTGAAGGGGGTGAAATACAACTAAAGCAAAAATTACTTTATTCAGTATCAAAGACGCCAGTAAACAGGCAACCAGAACAAACTTTATTCATATTCCTCTTTAATTTGTGTGGTTTGCAAAGATACCAAAGCATACCTCATTTGTTTTACTTGAGATTTACTCGCGTAAATTACATTATCTCCCAGTTAGTTACCCCAACCTTAATTAGGAAACAATGAAAGCTAAGATATTCTTCTGGTCTCTTACCTCAGCCCTCGCTGGATTTCTGTTCGGTTTTGATACCGTCGTTATCTCGGGTGCAGATCAAAAACTCCAAGCCCTCTGGCACTTGTCAGCCGGAACCCATGGCATCGTGATGGCAGTGGCTCTTTACGGCACGGTTATCGGCTCAATATTAGGAGGATGGCCTACAGATAAATTTGGAAGAAAGAACACGCTAGTCTTCATTGGTATTCTATATTTAATCTCAGCACTTGGCTGCGGATTTGCAGATAGCGTAACGACTTTTATTATCGCCCGTTTCATAGGAGGAATAGGTATTGGCATCTCGACAGTTGTTGCACCTCTCTACATTTCTGAAATCGCTCCACCTGAGCGCCGCGGCCAACTCGCAGGCATGTTTCAGTTTAACATCGTTTTTGGTATCGTAATCGCATTTCTCTCAAACTGGATTCTCAGTGGATTTGGTGATAATGCATGGCGTTGGATGCTAGGAATTGCAGCGATACCATCCGCTATCTATACTGTAATGTGTCTAAGTATTCCTGAAAGCCCACGCTGGTTACTGACACGTAAAGGTGACCGAGCCGAAGGCCTAAAAGTTTTGAGTTTAATCAATCCAGAAAAGTCCACGGCTGACCACGAAGCCATGGCGAATGAAATCACTGCAGCAGCCCAACAGACAAATTCTGCAGATGCTCCAAAAGTAGGGAGCTTACGTTTTCCGATTATTCTAGCATTCCTGATCGCGTTCTTTAACCAACTCTCCGGTATTAATGCCATTCTTTACTTCGCTCCTCGAATTTTCGAGATGACCGGACTCCAAGAAAAAGCAGCTCTACTACAATCCGTGGGTATAGGTATTACTAACCTCGTATTTACCTTTGTAGGTCTTGGGCTGATTGATCGATTAGGACGCCGTACACTCTTATATATAGGCTCCTTCGGCTATATTGCCTCTTTAGGCCTATGTTCATGGGCTTTTTACACACACCATTTCAGTATCGTTCCAATCTGCATCTTTGCCTTCATCGCAGCCCATGCAGTTGGTCAGGGCACAGTCATTTGGGTATTTATATCCGAAATCTTTCCGAATCGTGCCAGAGCAGAGGGCCAAGCCCTAGGCAGTGCAACACACTGGGTTTTTGCGGCTCTGCTCACCACCTTCTTCCCTATGATGGTTGAAGCTTTTCCGGCCTACCTCGTATTCCTTTTCTTCTGCGCAATGATGGTTTTACAGCTCATTTGGGTAAAACTGATGGTTCCAGAGACCAAGGGATCCTCTTTAGAAGAAATTCAGCGTCAATTTTCACTTTTACACTAAAACGGAGCCTTTTAAGGTAGTAAAAGTTTAGGTAAGCTAATTAAGAGCCCCAACATTGGGGCTCTATTTATGTATATTATAATCAACATTTTACATATAGATAAGACAACCAAAGTAGTGGTAAAATAGGCCTTAAAGCATTAAACGGACTGTCTGAGTAATCATGTGTGCTAAAAAGGGATTATTTAGGACAATAAGGCCGAAGCTAAAGTTGCCAGAATCGGGCTAGAAATTGTCACCTAATGGTGGCAGAATCGTCTTCCTAAATAATACCATGCTTGTGGTGTAAATTCCCCGAGCTTACCCCTTTTTTTAACTTAATTTCCTAGAATTGTAATCCATGCAAAACGATCCTGCTTCCCCTCACGTAATTCCTACAACCCAGGTTCGCAAAAAATCTGGCGCAGTATGGATCGTAGCCGGAACTCTCATTCTGATCCTAGGATCAATTTGGTGGGTAAATCATGTAAATACAGCCGACCAAGCAGGAGGTCCTGGTGGCGGTCATCGTAAATTTGGGTTTGGCCCTGGTGGCGCCGCAATGCCAGTGCTTGTTTCCGTAGCTCAAACTTCAGACCTAAGAGTCTATCTTCCAGGACTTGGAACGGTTGTGCCTTCGGCAAATATTACACTGCGCACTCAAATTAGTGGTCAGCTATTAAGTGTTAACTTTAAGGAAGGCCAAATGGTTAAGAAGGGAGACCTTCTTGCTTTAATTGATTCACGCCCATACCAAAACACGCTTCACCAAGCAGAAGGCCAAATACTGCAAGCCAAGTCACAACTCAAAGAGGCTCAACTTGATCTCGAACGCTATCAGTCGTTAGCAAAACAAGACTCTATTGCTAAACAACAAGTTGATGCACAGTTAGCACTCGTGAATCAGTATACAGGGCTTGTTCAAACTGATCAGGCTGCAATTGATAGTGCTAAATTAAATATTACGTACTGCCACATTGTAGCTCCCGTTGATGGACGAGTTGGTCTACGCCTCGTAGATGCTGGCAATTATGTCACTCCCGGCGATGCAGGCGGTATTGTTGTTTTAACCCAAGTTAAACCAATCACCGTTGTTTTCACACTTCCCGAAGACTACGTGCCAAGCGTAGCAGCTCGCATACGCACAGGAGATAGCATTGAAGTCGAAGCTTACGACAGAACTCAAACCAGAAAACTTGCTACGGGTGTACTAGAAAATATCGACAACCAAGTCGATACTACGACAGGTACCTTTAAACTTAGAGCTATTTTTACAAATGAAGACGAAGCCCTATTTCCAAATCAATTTGTTAACATTCGAATGCTTTTAAATACAGAATCGGGTGGCATTGTTGTACCTACTTCCTCAATTGAACGTAGCCAAACAGGTTCTTATGTATACGTCATTGGTGAGGACAATACTGCTTCAGTGCGAGCTGTAACCCTTGGTTCATCCGAGGGTGAACGCGTAGCTATACTAACTGGGCTTAAAATCGGTGATCGTGTCGTCTCAGATGGTGCAGATAAATTAAGAGAAGGCGCGCAAGTAATCATTCAAGCAGCGCCAGATGTTCCAGCACCAGCAGCTCCGTGGGCAGGTAAACGCAAACGTCGTAAGAATGCAGATGGAAGTCCAGCTACATGGAGTCCATCTGAAAAAGGTGCACCTAAAGAAGGCGCAAGCTCACCAAAACCAACTCAGCAACCTTGAGTGCTTTTAAGCACTCCCATTGTCAGATACTCCTGAGATGAATCCCTCTCGTATCTTTATTCACCGTCCGGTTGCTACAACGCTGCTGATGGCAGCAATTTTTATTATAGGCCTTGTCGCGTATAAGTTCTTACCTCTCTCTGCATTGCCAGAGGTAGACTACCCTACAATCCAAATCCAGACCTTCTATCCTGGTGCAAGCCCGGACGTAATGACGTCTTCGATTACTGCTCCCCTAGAACGTCAATTAGGCCAGATGCCAGGACTTAAACAGATGTCATCCTCGAGCTCAGCTGGCGCATCTGTTATCACACTACAATTTAGTTTAGACTTAAGTTTAGACGTTGCCGAACAAGAGGTCCAAGCAGCAATTAATGCAGCAGGAAACTTACTCCCCAGTGACCTTCCAGCACCGCCGATTTATGCCAAAGTAAATCCTGCTGATGCGCCAGTACTTACACTTGCACTAACTTCAAAGACTCTTCCATTAACTGAAATCGAAGACTTAGCTGATACACGTCTTGCTCAAAAACTTTCTCAATTACCCGGCGTTGGCTTGGTGAGTATAGGCGGTGGGCAAAGACAGTCGATGCGCATTAGAGTTAATCCATCTGCTCTTGCATCATACGGATTAAACATTGACGACTTACGTACAACGATAAGTAACGGTAATGTAAATACGGCTAAAGGGAATTTCGACGGCCCTACCAGGGCTTTCACGATCAACGCAAACGATCAACTCAAGAGCCCGGATGAATATCAAAAATTAATAGTTGCTTACCGAAACGGCTCTGCAGTTCGTTTGAAAGATGTTGCGACAATAGAGTTTGCTCCAGAAAACACAAAGCTTGGCGCCTGGATGAACAGAACTCCTGCTCTTATTCTAAATATTCAGAGGCAACCAGGCGCAAACGTGATTAGCGTTGTGGAGAGTATTCAAAAGCTTTTACCAGCACTTAAGTCATCACTGCCTCCTTCAGTTGATGTCACTATCCTTACCGACAGAACTAATACAATACGTGCTAGCGTACACGATGTTGAAATTGAACTCACCTTGGCAGTAGTCCTTGTTGTACTAGTCATCTTTGTATTTTTAAGAAATATACCTGCAACAATCATCCCAAGCTTATCTGTTCCACTCTCTTTAGTAGGAACACTCGCAGTGATGTATTTACTCGGGTTTAGCTTGAACAATCTTTCTTTAATGTCGCTGACGATTGCAGCGGGATTCGTTGTTGATGATGCGATCGTGATGATCGAAAATATCGCACGCTACGTCGAGCAAGGCGATTCACCCATGCAGGCCGCACTGAAGGGCTCGGAACAGATAGCCTTCACCATTATTTCCCTAACAGTCTCTTTAATAGCAGTACTCATACCCCTTTTATTTATGGGTGATGTGGTAGGCCGTTTATTCCGCGAATTTGCAATCACCCTTGCTGTAACAATTCTTATTTCTGCAGTTGTATCTCTTACCTTAGTACCAATGATGTGCTCCAAGTTAGTAAAGCACAGACCACCTGAAAGTGAACCAAAGTGGAGTAAAAAAGCTGCTGGCTGGTTTGATGCTCTGATCGCTCAGTATGCAAGAGCACTCGACTGGGTACTCGAGCACCAAACGCTTACTCTTTACGTTGCTGTAGGAACATTGGGTTTAACTGTACTCTTGTATGTTTTTACCCCTAAGGGATTTTTTCCAGTCCAAGATACAGGACTTATCCAAGTTATCACAGAATCACCTCAAAGCGTCTCATATGAGGCAATGGCTAGAAACCAGGATGCTATGGCTGAAGCGATTCTTAAAGATCCAGATGTTATTAGCCTTTCATCATTCATTGGAATCGACGGCATTAATGCGACTTTAAATACGGGACGCATGCTTGTTAACCTCAAGCCACGCGAAGAACGTAGCAGTACAGCGAGTGAAATTATTCGGCGCTTAACAAGAGAAACACAAGGAGTGCGTAACATCCAGGCGTTCATGCAACCCATTCAAGATCTCTCGATTGATGACCGCGTAAGCAGAACTCAGTATCAATTTATTTTAGAAAGTGCAGACCCTAAAGCACTCGCCGAGTGGGTATCTTCCTTAACTGAAAAGCTAAAATCATGTCCTCAACTTATTGATGTAGCCTCGGACCAAGCTCAGCGTGGTCTATCTGCTTATGTAGTAATTGATCGTGATACAGCAGCTCGCTTTGGTATTACTGCAGCAACGATTGATAACGCTCTTTATGATGCATTCGGCCAACGAATCGTCTCCACCATTTTTACCCAATCTAATCAGTACCGTGTTATCATGGAGGCTCGCCCTGACTTACAGCGCTCTCCAGCTTCATTAGCCCAAATTTATGTACCCTCGGCTTCAGGCGGTCAGGTTCCTTTGTCAGCGATTGCTCATATCGAAGAAAGAACCAGTCCTTTATTGATTAACCATCTAAGTCAGTTTCCTGCTAATACAATTTCCTTTAATGTTCCTAAGGGAGGTTCACTAGGAGAAGCAGTCGCTGCGGTGCGCCGTACTGAACTAGAAATGGGAATGCCAATGAGTGTTATAACTTTATTCCAAGGTGCAGCCTCGGCATTCGAATCCTCACTTGCTAACGAACTTTTCTTAATCTTAGCAGCTATTGTAGTGATGTATATTATCTTAGGAGTTCTCTACGAAAGCTTTATTCATCCTATAACAATTTTATCTACCCTGCCTTCTGCAGGTATTGGCGCATTACTAGCTCTTAATCTAGTAGGCAGTGACCTAGGCGTCATTGGCGTTGTAGGCATTATTCTTCTAATTGGTATCGTTAAAAAGAATGCAATCATGATGATTGATTTCGCTTTAGATGCTGAGCGAAACGAAGGTTTAAAGCCACGTGAGGCAATCTACCAAGCTTGCCTGCTTCGCTTTAGACCAATTCTTATGACAACGATGGCCGCCTTACTAGGAGCTGTGCCTTTAATGATTGGTACAGGAACAGGATCAGAATTGCGCCATCCTTTAGGTATAACGATTGTAGGCGGACTTATCGTAAGCCAAGTGCTCACCTTATTTACTACCCCTGTTATCTATCTGGCTTTTGAGCGTATTGCTGAGCGTATGAATTTTAAAAGCGAGCAACTCACTGCCTCAAATAAAAGTACTACGTGAACTTTTCGTACATATTTGTCAAAAGACCGGTAGCAACAACGCTACTCTCAGTAGGTATAGCCCTTGCTGGCACAGCTGCATACTTTAAGCTTCCTGTATCACCGCTACCCCAGGTTGATTTTCCAACAATCACAGTTTCTGCATCGATGGCTGGTGCAAGTCCAGAAACCATGGCCAGTAGTGTAGCAACACCTCTAGAGCGCCACTTAGGAACGATCGCTGATGTAACCGAAATGACTTCATCGAGTTCGGTTGGTAGCACAAATGTCACCTTACAATTTGGATTAAATCGCGATATCGATGGTGCAGCTCGCGATGTACAAGCTGCAATCAGTGCAGCTCGTGCAGATTTACCTGCAGCCCTGCGTGGGAATCCAAACTACCGTAAGGTAAATCTTACCGATTCTCCTGTCCTTGTTTTAGCGATGACCTCAAGCACTATGAGCCGAGGTCAACTTTATGACGCTGCGTCTACAATTTTACAGCAAAAAATTTCACAAGTACCGGGTGTAGGTGACGTCACTATCGGAGGCAGTTCCCTACCTGCCGTGCGTGTTGAAATTAACCCAACAGCATTATTTAAGTACGGCGTTGGATTAGAGGATGTAAGAGCTGCCCTATCCGCAGCAAACGCTAATAGCCCTAAGGGCTCAATTGAGAATGGTCATCTACACTGGCAAATTTATAGCAACGATCAATCAAGGTCCGCTGCAGAATACAAAACTCTTATTGTAGCTTACAGAAACGGCTCTGCAATTCGTCTGACTGACGTAGCCAATGTCTTAGACTCTGTAGAAGATACCCGCAACCTTGGTCTTTCAGCAGGAGAGCCTGCAGTGCTTGTGGTCATTTCAAGACAACCAGGTGCAAACATTATTGAAACAGTTGATAAAGTTGTAGCACTAATGCCTCAACTCAGAGCCTCTATCCCAGGTGCTGCCAATCTGATTATTGCAGTAGATCGCAGTCGTACAATTAGAGCCTCTTTAAGAGACGTGGAATACAGTTTAGGAATTGCCGTTTTTCTCGTTGTACTCGTTGTTTTCTTTTTTTTAAGAGATTTAAGAGCAACATTAATCCCGTGTGTTGCTGTTCCTATATCGCTGATTGGCACTTTTGGCGCCATGTACTTACTAAACTACAGTTTAGATAATCTCTCATTGATGGCGCTAACTATAGCAACAGGCTTTGTGGTCGATGACGCTATCGTTGTTATGGAGAATATCGTTAGATACATGGAGAAAGGCTATAGCCGCATTGAAGCGACGTTAATTGGAGTCAAAGAGGTAAGCTTCACGGTACTCGCAATGAGTGTATCTCTAATAGCAGTGTTTATTCCGATTTTACTTATGGGAGGAATTGTAGGGCGTTTATTTCGCGAATTCGCGATCACTCTCTCGGTCGCAATTATCATCTCGATGTTTATATCTCTTACAACAACACCGATGATGTGTGCATTCCTTCTTCGTCCCCATGACTTAGAAGTAAAGAAGGGTAAGTTTTATCTTTGGAGCGAGAATTTCTTTAATGACCTCATTGCAGGATATGAAAGAACACTTAACTGGGCACTACGTCACGGTCTTACTATGATGAGTCTTTTAGTTGTTACCGTAGGACTTAATATTTGGCTATACATGACAATCCCGACTGGATTCTTCCCAGAGCAAGACACGGGCCGCTTGAGCGGAGGTATTCAAGGAGAGCAAAGTATTTCATTTCAGCGCATGTCAGGAAAGTTAAAACAATTTATGGCAATTGTGCAGAATGATCCTGCAGTAAGAACAATTGTTGGCTTTATAGGTGGAGGACGCGGTGGCGCTAATTTTGGCCAAGTATATGTTGATTTAAAGCCAATCGCAGTACGCAAGGAAAGCACCCAACAAGTCATTACTCGTTTACGCCCTAAGTTAGCCGAAATACCCGGCGCTAACCTTTACTTAGCGCCTTCTCAAGATATCCGCATGGGCGGCCGTCAGAGTAACTCACTTTATCAGTACACATTGCAGTCCGACAATATAAAGGACCTTAGGACTTGGACGCCTAAACTACTCGATGCCTTAAGTCGCGAACCGGTACTACAAGATCTTAATACGGACCAGCAAGACAAAGGCCTACAACAAGACTTAGTCATAAATCGAGATACAGCTTCACGCTTAGGTCTAACAGCTAGCCAAATAGACAACACTCTTTATGACGCCTTCGGTCAACGTCAGGTCTCAACCATCTATGAGTCACTCAATCAATATAAAGTAATCATGGTAGTTCAGCATCAATACGCTGAATCTCCTGAATCTCTACGAAATATTTATGTAAGTACATCCGGAGGTTCTATTAAAGGCTCCCAAGCAAGTAACGCTGTAGCAGGTACGGTAGCCATCAAAGGAAATGCCAGCAGCTCGTCATCTATCGCTTCAGATTCTGCACGTAATGCCAGCATGAATGCGATTGCAACAACAGGGAAAGGTTCAACTTCAACAGGCCAGGCTGTGAGCACCAAAAAAGAACTCATGATTCCTTTATCTGCTTTCGTAAAATATCAGATGGGAACTACTCCCCTATCAGTGAACCATCAGGGCCAATTTGTAGCAGGTACTATATCGTTTAATTTAGCAGACGGAGCATCCCTAAGCGATGCTGTTGAAGCAATTAATCGCCAAGTGAATTTAATTCATATGCCGAGCAGTGTACACGGGAGCTTTCAGGGAACAGCACGTAGCTACCAAAACTCTATTAGCAACGAGCCAATTCTTATCCTAGCAGCAATACTCACAATCTATGTTGTTTTAGGCATGCTCTACGAAAGCTACATTCATCCATTAACAATTATATCAACACTTCCTTCTGCAGGTCTAGGTGCGCTGCTAGCCCTCAAGTTGTACAATACTGAATTTAGTTTAATCGCACTTATTGGAGTTTTCCTACTCATCGGTATCGTAAAGAAAAATGCCATCATGATGATTGATTTTGCAATCGAGGCAGAACGTACACGTGGTCTAAGCGCAAGAGATGCTATTTTTGAAGCAAGCCTGATGCGCTTTAGACCTATTTTAATGACAACGATGGCCGCTATTCTAGGAGCTATACCGCTCGCAATTGGTGCTGGTGATGGCGCTGAATTAAGACGTCCCCTAGGTATATCGATTGTAGGAGGTTTGATCGTAAGCCAGTTGCTTACCTTGTATACAACTCCAGTTGTATATCTCTATTTTGACCGTGCACGTGTATGGATACAAAGCTTCCGTACTGAGGCACCAGCGCCTACTCACGTAAATGCAAATGAAATTAAAGCATAACCTTTCCCTTAGTATGATCCCACTAACGAATACGTCTGATTATAAAAAAGATGGATTCAAATCTATCTCTTTTTTATTACTCGCCTTCACGGCAAGTTGCGCAGTCGGGCCAGACTACAAGAAACCAGAAGCAATAACTGCTGCTTCTTTTAAGGAGGCTTCGGGCTGGAAAGAAGCTACCCCTGCGGACGATGCTCCACGAGGATCCTGGTGGGAAGTCTACAATGATCCAGTGCTTAACACTCTTGAGGAACAAGTAGCTACTTCTAATCTGAACCTCCAAGCACTCGCTAATAATTACGAACAATCGCGCCAATTTGCTCGCTCTGACTTTACAACATTTCTTCCTAGCGCAAGCGTAAGTGGTTCGACTAGCCACTCTGAATCGCCCGTAACTAAATCTTCTCAGGGTTCTATTAGCTCAAGCTCAAGCGGACTGCTTAGCGCTTCCTGGTCTCCTGACTTCTGGGGAAAAGTTAGACGCTTAACAGAAAGCGATATAGCGGCAGCTCAGGTTTCAGCAGCTACCTTTGCAAATGCACGTCTATCGATTCAGTCGACTCTTGCTTTAGATTACATTCAACTAAGAATCCTAGATGAAAAGAAGCGTTTAATTGATAAAGCTGTAAGTAATTACAGTAGGACTCTCAAAATATCGCAGAATAAATATGCCGTGGGTGTAGCCGCACGCAGAGATGTTATTTCATCACAAGCCCAACTCGATGCCGCAAGAGCTCAATCCATAGACGTTGGTGTTCAAAGAACTCAAATTGAACATGCTATTGCAGTACTCATTGGAAAAACTCCTAGTGATGTATCTATTGCGATTAAACCATCCTTAGATCTTTTGCCTCCAAGCACTCCTTTGACACTGCCAGCAAAGCTACTTGAGAGACGTCCTGACATTGCGGCGGCTGAAAGACTAATGGCTGAACAGAATGCGAAGGTCGGCATTCAAACTGCAGCATACTTTCCTTCCATTACACTTACTGGCTCTAGAGGCTACCAAGGAAGCCCTATCAGCAATTTAATAACATCTCCTTTTAAAGTCTGGTCTTTGGGAGCAGCTGCAACTGACAGTATACTCGATTTTGGTCAAAAAAGAGATCAAGTCTTAGCAGCTCGTGCAGCCTATAACTCAAGTGTAGCCGCCTACAGGCAGACAGTACTAAGTGCATTTCAACAGATTGAGGATCAACTCTCTAATCTAAGGATTTTAGAAGAAGAATCCACAATCCAAAGTGAAGCTGTAAATGAAGCAGCCGAAGCATCTCGTATTGCACAAAACGAATATGCTGCTGGCACAGTTGATTACACGACTGTTGTTACCGCTGAAGCAACCGAACTTGCAGACCGCGAATCATCTCTCTCTATTCTGCAAGGGAGATTAAATGCGAGTGTGATTTTAATTGAGGGATTAGGTGGCGGTTGGACTACTGCTCAATTACCAACAACTAGCGACGTCATATTTCAGCATCTTGAAAGTAACCAGAAATAAAAATTAAGCTTATAATTGCTTAGGTTTATTTCTATTACACGTTTTATAACTTAAGTAGTACTTGTTACGCTTAAACAGTCATAAGCATATATCTTACTTAGTTCAAAAGTTAGCTTACTAAAAAAAGGATTCTACTAGTAAGACAATCCTACTCAAGAAGCCTAGCAGCGAGTAATAAGCCTAGGCAGCAACCAAGAGACGTAAGCATGAGTGAATAAACCAGTTGCTTACCCTGCCATAGACTTAAAAACCAATCTCTAAATTCCATAGCTTCAACATTAGCCTTACCTGCAATTTGCTCCATCTGATAGTTATAATGTTTAGAAGTCTCTGCAGTAATTTCATAAGATGCTCCATTTGCTGAATCTATATTTACTAAAGTAGGCGGTAAACTCAGGTAAAACTTAGCAGAACCTAAAGATCCAAAAAGAAAAACTACTACGGCACAGATTCTTAACCTGCGTTGCATAGTTAGCGTACGCTTTGAGAGGACATATGTACTTTTTCTCTTACTGAAAATAAAAACCAGCACTTGAATCAGCACTAGCACCAGAATGGGATATAACAGAACCTTGATCATGCGTATTTGATTCTAATTTAGATTAACTTCTTGTTTAAAGAAAATATCCGTACGCCATTTAGCCTATCAACTTAAGTAATTTCTAAACTAGGCTTTTGGTGTGCATTATTTGCTGCGCAGAACTTGCAACTTTAAAATACGCTTAATTGTTTTTATAGATGAAATAAGGGGTTGTAAATCCGTGGCGATGTACGCCTAGTATCACTTCGCTTAATAACCACCTGACCACAACAGGTAGTGTTTGACGATTTCTTCACCACAATCAGGAGTATCGAGTCACCAAACTCAGTCTTCTTAGTTTGCCCTAAAAATTCATTTCTCCTCGTCTTATCTAAGTCATGTCCGAACTTCCTTTGCCAATTGTTCACTCCCAGAGCGGACTAGAAGACTTTATAGCTATTTCTCGTTACGCTCGCTACAACCCAGACAAAAGACGCAGGGAGACCTGGAGCGAGGCTGTCGCCCGAGTAAGAGATATGCATTTATCTCACTTCAGTGAGACGTCGTTAGCAGATGCTACTCTTACCGCTATAGCCAATGGTGATATTGCACCCACAGATCTTGCAGGCCTTCCTGCATTTACCAGTTTACATCAAGCTATACGTGCAGCGTTTCAAGCTGTAGATCAGCGTCAGGTCCTGCCTTCGATGCGATCCCTGCAGTTTGGTGGCGATGCAGTCTTAAAAAAACATGCTAGAATTTATAACTGCTGTTTTACGTATATTGATCGTATAGATGCCTTTAAGGAGACGCTATACCTACTTCTGTGCGGCTGCGGCGTAGGCTTTTCGGTACAAAAGCACCACATTGAAAAACTTCCATTTATTTCAGTACGCGATTCGAGCCTTCCTGCGATAAACCACGTAATTGCAGATACTATTGAAGGATGGGCAGACGCACTAGACATCCTCATGCGAAGTGCTGTAGAAGGCCGCTACGTTCTTTTTGATTATTCCCTTATACGCCCAGCAGGCGCAGCCCTAAAAACTTCAGGTGGTAAAGCCCCAGGACCACAGCCACTTTTTCATACGCTCTCACGTATTGAGGAAATCATACGTAAAGCTGCTGGCAGAAAGCTGAATTCCATCGAGGCGTATGACATTTTAATGTGGGGCGCTAAGGCTGTACTCTCAGGAGGTGTTAGGCGTTCGGCAACAATTTGCTTATTCTCGGCGGATGATAGCGAAATGGCCTCGGCTAAAACCGGTGACTGGTTTGCAGCTCATCCCCACCGCGCAGCAAGTAATAATTCTGCAGTAATTGTTCGTTCTCAAGCAACCAGAGCGCAGTTCGATAAACTCTTCGAAGCGCAAAAGCAGTATGGTGAACCAGGCTTCTACTTTGTTGAAGATTCTGAATATGGAGCAAACCCATGCGTTGAAATCGGTCTTCATCCACGACTCAAACTAGACAAAGTGGCCATCGAAAGACTTCGCGCCTTGGGGGACACAGGTGACCTAAAAATTGGAGAAGTTTTAAGCGGTATACAGTTCTGTAATCTGAGTACCATTTCTGCCAATGCGGTAGAAAAACCTGATGACTTCTACAAGTTATGTGCTCAAGCAGCGCTTATAGGAACACTTCAGGCAGGGTACACAGATTTTAAATATCTATCGCCTGTCTCACGAGTAATTACTGAAAGAGAAGCTCTTTTAGGAGTCTCAATTTGCGGCATTCTAGATAGACCAAGTATTCTCTTAGATCCTGATGTCTTAAGACGCGGAGCAACTGTAGTTAAAGCAGTTAATGCTATTGTTGCTCGTGCCTTGGGTATTAATCCAGCAGCTAGAACAACCTGTGTTAAACCAGAGGGTACCGCTAGTCTCCTACTCGGAACAAGTAGCGGCCTACACCCTCATCACGCTAAACGCTACTTTAGACGCGTTCAGACTAATGTGCATGACCCTATCTACATTCACTTTAAACGCACCAACCCACACATGGTTGAACAAAGCGTTTACGATCCAAACGGAAGGACTGAAGTGATCACTTTCCCTGTCGAGGGTCCAGATTTTGGTATCTACCGCGAAGAAGTCTCCGCTCTTAAGCACCTCGAATACATTAAACTAGTGCAAGAAAATTGGGTTCACATGGGTAGACGCCACGAGCACTACTCTCCAGGTTTACATCACAATGTATCTTGCACAGTAACAGTACGTCCTGAGGAGTGGCACTTAGTTGCAGAATTTATTTGGAATCACCGTAAAAATTTTACTGGCATTGCGCTACTGCAAGATTCTGGAGACAAGGCGTATGCTCAAGCTCCACGTGAAGCACTAGCTACAGCAAGTGATATCGAGAAATGGAATACGCTATCGTACTGCGTTGTAGATTACACTTCCCTTGAAGAGTCCGAAGATATCACAGAGCTTAAGCAAACGGTGGCGTGTGCTGGCGGAGCCTGTGAAATCGTCTGATAATAGCTGCCTCTCAAAGGATTGGTTATTTAAAAAGTGCGAGGTCAATGGCATTACCCATAGCCTCATAGCCTTTATCACCCGGGTGCAAGTGATCTCCTGAGTCGTAGACACTAAGCACGTGATCGGAATTAGCCGGATCTTGTAAGGCTTTATCAAAGTCGACTACACCATCAAATGCATGAGACGTGCGAATCCATACATTAATAGCATGCCTTTTAATTTCTTTTTCGGGACTGTAGTACCCTGGAATAGTAGTGACAGCAAAAGGCGTTAATGTTGCTCCAAATATCTTAATGCCACGGTCATGAGCACGCGCAATCATTTGCTTATATGCTCCGATTAATTCATCTACAGAAACTGTCTCTGCTAAAGGTGCCCCCTGACCAGGATGACCGAGGTCATTAATACCTTCTAATACAATGACGTATTTTACATTAGGTTCAGAAAGCACATCTCGCTCAAATCGGGCCAAAGCATTTACTCCAAAAGCTACGCGCACATAAGGATCATGAAGAATTCGGTTACCCCCAATGCCTGCATCAACTACGCCAATTTGAGAACCACCTCGCTGAAGCAGTCGCTTAGCTAAGATATTAGGCCAACGTTGATTTTTATCTACGGTGCTGCGTGAGCCGTCCGTAATTGAATCCCCAAAGGCAACCAAGGTAGCTGCATCGGATGATGAAATTACTTCAAGTCCTGTTAAATAAACCCAGGATGTAAACGAGACGTCTGATTGAAAATGAACAAAACTAGTCTGATCGCCACCTCCTAGATACGCTGTTTGAGAGGAAGAATAGTGAATTCCAGCAGCACGTGCTTTACCACGCACATGAATACTAATTACAACATTAGTATCCGCAGGAAGTTTAAAGGAAAGTGGGTCACTTAAAATAAGGGCGTCTGCTGGAATTGTAACCTTTGGACTTCCATTAAAAGTAACTGCATGATCTGTATCCGTAGCAATTGAGGATCCCTGATCCTGTAATGCAATATGAACAGAATCTAAAATAAGCGACTCTGTGCCGTAAGCATTACTTAACTTAAGCCTGATTGTTTCTCCCGAAACACTGGTGTGCACAATTTCCCTCAGTGTTTGATTTTCGAAATCAAAGTGCGCTGCTTTGACTTCATCAGCTGTTCTTAATTGAGGTGCAGGACTAGCGCCCCACGTAGCAATCCATGTCTGTTGCGGCGTTTCAGCTGAAACGAAAATGGATGCGATTAAAAAACACGTACTGGATATTAGGTAACGCATAAAAAATAAGTAGGGGTAGAGTAAAGCAGGATAATCCTGAACCTATTGCTGTCATTATGCACTCCTATATTTAGGAATGTAGAATTCTTGTGCTGCTTCATGCGCCTTGCAATCTCTTCATGGTAAACTGAAAATTGACTAATTAGTAATTACCCAACCTAAGCGTGCCTAAGACCACACAGAATATCACTCAAGTAACTTCCTCATGGAAGAATAACCGAAGCTTCGTGGCACTAATCGTTATAGTGAGTGCCGCTTTCATTGCTTACCATAATAGCTTTCATGTACCACTGCTGCTCGATGACATACCAGCGATCGCTAAAAACATTACAATTAGACATTTATGGCCGCTTACTGCTGTTTTAGCAGCACCAGCCAACTCAGGTCCGACGGGTCGACCATTACTTAATCTATCCTACGCCCTAAACTATGCTTTCAGTGGTACGAATCTTTTTAGCTACCACATAACAAATCTATTAATCCACATAGCATCTGCTTTAGTCTTGTTTGGAATAGTTCTGCGCACCTTAGAAAAAGTAATTTCAAGCCACAAGACTACGCTTTCTTATCCATTAATTGCTCTTTCAGTAGCAACACTCTGGACGGTACATCCGCTACAAACTGAGTCGGTCACTTACCTTTCCCAAAGAGCCGAGCTGTTAATGGCGTTTTTTTATTTGCTGACTTTATATACATTTATTCGGGCGGAGAAATCCACCTACCGTAAGTCGTGGTTTATTCTATCTATTTTATCCTGCTTTCTAGGCATGGCTTGCAAGGAAGTCATGGCGACAGCTCCACTCATTATACTGCTTTATGATTGGATTTTTACTTCGCAGACACTTAGTACGTCGCTTAAAAAACATAAGCATTACTATGCGTCACTTAGTCTAAGCTGGGTATTTTTAGTAGGACTTATAACACTACTAAGCGAGCGCACCGTGGGTTTTGATCAAGGAGTTAGCTCCTGGGAATATCTTCTCACAGAATGCCAGGCAGTTGTTCACTATTTTCAACTCGCTTTAATCCCAAGTCCACTCGTGTTCGACTACGGTCCGTTACTAGCCACAAGTCTAAGTTCCGTCTTACCATATGCTATTACACTGTTCGTTTTGTTATGCCTAAGTGCGGGAGTACTAATCAAAACACCTAAATTAGGATTCTTATTAGGCTCTAGCTTTATAATCCTTTCTCCTACTTCGAGCTTTATACCTGTTGCATTGCAGCCAATCGCAGAGAACAGAATGTATCTTCCACTGGCGGCACTTTGTGTTTTATTTGTTTTAGTCATCGATAAATTACTTAAAACAAAAGCTATTTGGATTATTGCTGTAATTATTGGTGCAGCAATCACTGGTACAATCTCACGCAATTCTACGTATTCAAACGCAGTAAGCCTATGGAAGGACACTGTTTTAAAACGACCTCACAGTTCACGTGCTCAAGCTAATCTTGGGGAAGCCTTAGCTGAAGAAGGCAATTTTAAGGAAGCAGTCACGCACTTTAAAGTAGCACTCCAGTTAGCCCCTACTTTAACCCAAGTTCATTATGACTTAGCTAAAGTACTGAATAATTTAGGAAGAGGTAAAGAGGCAATTGTAGAATACAATCTAGCCTTAAACACTAATCCGAACTTTTCAGACGCGAAGATTGGTTTAGCGACCACTCTAGCAAAAGAAGGGCAAGTCGATGATGCGATTAATTTATTAAGATCTCTAGTTTCAACTAATTCTAGCGACCCAAGAATTTATTTTCAGTTAGGACTTATTTTACTCAACAGTGGCAAAATAGAAAAAGCAGCAGAGGAATTCAAACACGCACTGTTATTTGCTCCCAAAGACTACGTAATTCGAAATGCTCTAGGATCTACCTTATACGAATTAGGGGAAACTACCGATGCGATAAATGCGTACTTACAAGCAATCTATGATAAGCCAGACTTCGCAGAAGCCTACCATAATCTTGGAAATGTATATTTCGCATTAGACCGAATAGATGAAGCTCAAATACAAAATCAGAAAGCAGTTTCGCTTAAATCAGATTATAGTGACGCGCATACTAGTTTAGGCCTAATCGCGATGATGAAAGAAAGTATTCCACTCGCTACCCAGGAATTTCAAACTGCTTTACAAAGTAATCCCAACGACGCAGAAGCTCACTTTAGACTGGGTAATATTAAAGCGATGGGTGGGCAAATTGATGAGGCTATGAGCGAATGGAGAATTAGCATACGCTTGCGACCAGATAACCCAGAAGCACGAAATAATTTAGGGCAGGGTCTAGCTCAAACAGGTCACACGAAAGAAGCGATTGAACAGTTTAAGGAAGCGCTGCGCTTACGCCCAAATTATCCGCAAGCATTAGCAAATCTTCAAAATGTACTAGCTCGGTAGCGGACATAAAATAGACCGCCGAACCCCTTCGACGGTCTATATGTATCAACACCTAATTACACACTAACCCTGATACACTAACAGGGATAAAGAAGACGTAAGTATAATACCTTACAACGCACAAATGCACTGTTAGCAGTATCGTTACTGTTCTGTAACCTAAGCGTAACGCATAGCTTAATTTACCTATACTTTCTACAACTAGTACTCAAACGGCTAACTTTTATAGCTTAAAATAGAAGTTTATAAACTGACTTAAATTGTCTTTGTCTGACCTAAATCAGCATCAATACATGAGCCCTGCATAAGACGGCCATCTAAGGAGACAAGAAATGCAACTAGGGCTGCAACATCTGATGGTTCTCCCAAGCGACTCACGTGTGCGTCACGGGCCATAATTTCTTCTGCTTCATTTAGATTCACCTTATGTTTTTCAGCAATTGCTTTTAAGCGTGGTGCTAAACGGTCTGTTTTAATAAAACCTGGATTAATAGCATTTACTTGGACTCCATCTTGAATACCTAAGTCAGCTAGTGCTTTTGTGAGTGAAAGCATTGCTGCATTGACTGAGCCACCTATAGAAAATTCAGCCCCAGGCGTACGACCTCCTACTCCTGCAATCATCACAACAGAACCTTTTGTTTGTTTCAGTAGAGGCCAGGCAGCACGAGTAAGACGTACTGCTCCATAAAATTTAAGCCCAAATCCTTCTGCCCAGTCAGCTTCCGTAAGATTTAAAAAATCTCCCCTCTTGGTTGCTCCGGCATTATTCACCACAATATCTATAGCTCCAAAAGCCTGTAATGTTGCTTTCACTAACATATCGGCCGCATCTGGCTTTGATAAATCAAGAACAAGTGACTTTGCTTCACCCCCGTGAGCATTAATATCTGCTACATGCTTATCTAATAAATCAACGGATCTACCTGTAAGCATCACTCTTGCTCCATCAGCAGCCAGGCGCTTTGCAATGGCTAATCCTATACCGCGACTAGAACCAGTGATGATGGCAACCTTACCTAGAAGTGATTTCATATTATATTTTGTTCTAGTTATATTGAGAGCCAAGATACCTACAATCCTATACAGCGATCTCTTCTATGTTCTCCGATCTTGGTTTTGTATTCACCAGTAAATAGCACTATAACAAAAAGCACCATAAGAAGATATTGAATTACTGAGTATACTTTAGATCTATTTATACTAATGAACAAACATGAGTTGGCCAAAGGGATATATAAATTTCTTCTTTTACGTAGAAAATCTCATAATTGCAGAGGCTTAAAGCGCTGCATGAACTCGACAGGTAAAGACCCACTCGATACCTTTATATCATCATATTATTATGCGTTACTTAGCCGCCTGGTTATTTGCCTCTCCATTCGCCCTGTTTGCGATTTCAAATAGTGCCCCTAAGCCTATTGAGATTACTGATACAATACCGGCGGCACAGGACATAGCTTACCCAACCAGTATTCAATTGTCTGTCGATGCAACAGATGTGGTGCACGGTATCTTTAAAGTATTGGAAGTTATCCCTCAGGTCAAAGTAGGTGACTTAATCCTTTTATATCCGAAGTGGCTACCAGGAAAACATTCTCCAAGTGGACCGATTTCGAAACTTGCTGGACTAAAAATTAGCGCTAATGGAGTCAAGATTTCATGGAAACGAGATCCAGTTGATGTGTATGCCTTTCATGTAGATGTACCGATGGGAAATCCTGATCTGGTGATTGAATTTCAATATCTTACACCAACCGTTATCAATCAAGGACGTATTGTTACTACAGATGCGATGCTGAACCTACAGTGGGAAGCTGTAGTGCTTTATCCAGCAGGTTATTTTGTGCGTCAAATTCCAGTTACAGCATCAGTAACTCTTCCAGATAAGTGGAAAATATTAACTGCCCTGGAAGCAGAATCCTCTGCAGGTGCTACAATACATTATAAAACTAAACCGCTTGATGTACTTGTAGATAGTCCAGCTATGGCAGGATTGTACACAAAACACTTCGAACTCTCAAACGATGTAACTCTTGGTATTGTTGCGGATCAAGAACGCAACCTAGTGATAGGCAAAGATGCACTTAAGGCTCATAAAAATATTGTCACTCAGGCTGTAAAACTTTTCGGTGCACAGCATTACGATCATTATACCTTCTTACTCGCACTCAGTGATCGCCAAAGCGGCATCGGTCTTGAACATCATCGCAGTTCAGAAAATGGTGTAGATTCACACTACTTTAATTCATGGAAAACTGACCTTGGTTCTCATGAATTATTGTCCCACGAGTTCACACATAGCTGGAACGGTAAATTTCGTAGGCCTGAAGATTTATGGACTCCTGACTACAAAGTTCCGATGCAAGGCAGTTTACTTTGGGTCTATGAAGGCCAAACCCAATTTTGGGGCTGGGTGCTAGCCTGTCGCTCTGGAATGCTTTCCCATCAAGATTCAATAGACGCTCTAGCTCTAACAGCTGCCATTTATGAAAATCGTAAAGGTCGCTTATGGCGTCCTTTAATCGATACCACGAATGATCCCGTTATTGCCCAACGAGCACCCCAAGCATGGACTAGCTTCCAAAGATCAGAAGATTATTATAGCGAAGGCCTTCTTCTGTGGCTTGATGCAGATAGCTTAATACGAAGTCTATCTCTAGGTAAACACTCGATGGATGATTTTGCTAAGCTCTTTTTTGGAATCAAAGATAGAGACTACGGAGAGGTGACCTACACTCGCCAAGATATTATCACTACACTGAATCAAGTGCAGCCTTACGATTGGGCTAAGTTTCTGCATGAGAGACTAGATGTGATTACTGAGCATGCTCCACTCGATGGCATTAAACGTGGTGGATATAAATTAGTCTACACGCAGACACCAACAAAACTCTTCAAAAGTATAGAGCTTAAACGTGGTGGAACCGATTTAAGTTATTCTTTGGGTTTTAATATCGGTAAAGAAGGTGTAATAACTAGCGTAGTCTGGGATGGCCTCGCCTTTAACGCAGGCTTAAGTGTAGGCACTACTCTTGTTGCTGTAAATTCAAGAGCATTCGATGTCGCAGAATTAAAAGAAATCATATCCTCTAAAAAATCTCCTATCGAACTATTAGTTCGTACAGGTTCAATTTATAGAACTATTCAAATCAACTATACAGAAGGATTACGCTATCCTCACCTAGAAAAGCTGGATCCTAAAGCATCAAGCTTAGATGATCTTTTAAATCCTAAACCATGAGTAAACCTGCCTCTAAATTTCGATCTCTTTACATAGCTCTTTCGCTTATTCTCATCGGAAGCTTCGGTGCATGGTGGATACAAACAGGCAGCAACTCTGTTTCGGTTACTGGGTTTACATTGCCTACATCATCTGATCAATGGATCACGGCTGACTTGTATCGCCCCAAAAACGCTACATCAGAAAATAAGATTCCATTAGTCGTTATTTGCCCAGGATATGAACGTAGTAAAGAAGCAATGGGAAGTTACGTGACAGAACTTGTGCGCAGAGACATTGCAGTTGTTGTAATTGATCCTTACAGCCAAGGAGCATCAAGTGCTTCTAGAGAAAAACGTTCAGCCTCTCTTGAAGGTTATGGGTTAGTCCCGATGATTGAATATATTTGGAATAGCTCCAATTTTGATTTCGTTGATAAAACACGCATTGGGGCAGCTGGTTATTCAGCCGGGGGGAACGCAACTCTGCAAACAGCTTCACTGTTTGGCGGTAAGAGCGCAAAAAAACCTAAGAGTAAAAAATCTGGAACTGCACACCCTGCTACGTCAGCTGCAGTAGTTGCACCTGAGGTCATTAAATCTAAGCCAAAATTAGCTGCTGCTTTTGTAGGAGGCTATGTTCTTACCCTTACACCTGAAGTACTAAGTTCTATTCATTCTAATGTTGCTGTTGACTATGCCGATCATGACGAAGGCGCATATCGAACAGAACTAGGTACAGCAGATTTAAGAAAAGCTCCAGAAGCACTACGATTTGTTAATGCAGTACTAAGTCCCGAGGAAACGGTCACTGAAGTAGAAATTGGAAAAGCTTACGGAAATGTAAATAAGCAAACTCTACGCATTGTGTATAACACAGGTCCGATGATTCATCCCCTACTGCCTTATGATACCGTAGCAGTATCTCATCTAATTAGTTTTTTCAGTACAGCCTTCAATCTAACTACGACTATAGCAGTGACAAACCAAGTATGGTATCTAAAAGAAATCTGCACCTTAATTGCACTCATTGGCGGACTCTGGCTTTTACTTCCTATTACTAAGCTGCTGCTTAAATTAGATTTATTTAAATCACTTGTTCATCCTATCCCAGCAAAGCTGCCACGTCATGGAATAAAGAGTTACGTGCGCTTTTGGGTGACCTTCATTATTAGCGCCTGTATTGCAGCATGGTTACTCATACGTGCAATAGGCCTAACAAGCACGTTATTTCCTACTGCAAGCGCTGGCTTACAAACCTGGTGGTTTCCTGAGCGTATGAATAATGCCATCATGGTCTGGGCTTTCCTTAATGGCTTAGCTGGATTAACTATCTTTAGTATAAACTTCTTCTCTACAACTAAAGCGGGTGAGAGGCACAAGAAAGCAGAAGGCCTACACACCTCGGTTAAAGAATTAGTAAAGACCCTTTTCTTAGCTTTGAGTGTAGCTGCTTCTTTCTATGTGGTTTTATTTATTGTTTACGGCATATTTCATACTGATTACCGATTTGTTTTCACTGCAGCTCCTGCTGCATTTCCAGTCAAAATTCTCGTTGTCGCACTTGAGTACATTCCCTTCTTTTTAGTATTTTATCTGAGTAATTCAATTCGTGTTAATATAGCTAGCCGCTTTGAAGGACAAAAAGAATGGGTCAGTAGATTACTGATGGGGTTAGCAAATTCAGTAGGCCTATTTACTGTTCTTGCTATCCAATACAGCCACCTTGCTTCAAGTGGAAGAGTCTTTTGGACAACGGAATGGATTCATATCGATCTTCTTTTTGGCATTACGCCAATGATGTTCATTTTACCATATTTCAATCGCTCGTTCTTTTTACTCACAGGGCGTGTCTACCTAGGTGCTTGCATCACTTGTTTTGTATTCATTATGATGATGCTCACAAGTAACGTGTGTTACATACCCCTGTAATACCGTTTTACTTAGTTTTAATTAATCAACCCACATAAGTGATTTCTCCAACCTCAGAGAGTGATAAGATTGGCTTACGCCTTGAGCGCATGCCTGTTACAAAAACCACGTGGTATTTAATATTCCTTCTCTCAATTGGCGCCTTCTTTGAGATCTACGATATATTCCTAACCGCCTACCTTTCTCCTGGTTTACTGCGTAGTAAAATATTTTCTGCTACGTCTCACGGACTGTTTGGTCTTTCAGACCAAGCAACTTTCGCAGCTAGCACATTTGCCGGACTTTTTTTAGGTACAATTCTTTTCAGCTCTGCGGCAGATCGTTTTGGACGCCGCTCAATATTCACCTGGTCTCTTCTATGGTATACCATAGCAACTTTAGTCATGGCGATGCAGTCCACAGCCATTAATATCTTTATTTGGCGTTTTATTGCAGGCATTGGTATCGGTGTAGAATTAGTTACAATCGATGCCTACATTGCTGAATTTGTTCCTAAGCAAATTAGAGTCAGAGCTTTCGCTTTTAATGCTTTCGTTCAATTCCTGGCAATTCCAACAGCCGCATTACTTGCTTGGATACTCATTCCTTTAGATCCATTTGGCATAGCTGGGTGGAGATGGATTACTCTTATATCTGCTTTTGCAGCAATTGCTGTATGGTTTATCCGAATCAACGTACCTGAATCACCACGCTGGTTAGCAACTAAGGGAAGGATGAAGGAAGCTGAAGCAATCCTTGATATACTTGAGAAGAAAGCAGCTTCATCAGTTCAACAGCCTGTACTAACAGCTACCCCTGAAGCACATCATCAGATAATGCACCCAAGCATTAAGGGTCGAATCATTATTATGGTCATATTCCAGTTCTTTCAAACTATAGGGTTTTATGGATTTGGAAATTGGCTACCTGCTCTACTTGCAGCCAACGGGGCAACCGTTGTCCACAGTCTAAAATATTCATTCGCAATTGCACTGGCTTATCCGATTGCTCCTTTAATTTCTTTTTTATGGGCCGATAAATTTGAAGCTAAATGGCAAATCGTATTTTCTGCGCTTGGAATAGCTTCCTTTGGACTCATTTTTTCACAGCAAACAAGCCCCTTTCCTACCATTGTATTTGGTATATTAGTTACGTTTAGTAATTGCTCATTAAGCTATTCCTATCACGCATACCAAACAGAACTCTTCCCTACCTCTATTAGAGCTAAAACAGTTGGGTTTTGCTATTCATGGAGTCGTTTCTCAACGATACTTTCAAGTTACATGATAGCGTTTTGCTTACAGCACTTTGGCTCAAAAGGTGTTTTTAGCTTCATTGCTTTAAGTATGCTTATCGTGATGGCAGTTATTGGCATTTTCGGACCATCTACTCGTAATCGTAGCTTGGAGTCACTCACTTCGTCCTGAATTTACTAAACGTATATTACGGTATCATCCAGCTTAAGTAGTATGCTTGCAGGTAGACAATTAAGCACATAAGGCCCAGTAGAATGAGGGAGTGCTTTATAGCAAAGCGAAACAAACTACTCTCTTGTCCAATATTGCCTGTTGCTGCACAGGCAACTGCCAATGATTGAGGCGAAACCATTTTGCCCATAACTCCACCGCTTGTATTAGCAGCCGTTGTAAGGATAGGACTAATGCTTAATTTTTCTGCTGCCGTTTTTTGTAGACCGCCAAAGAGTACGTTGCTCGATGTATCACTGCCAGTAAGTAATACTCCAATCCAGCCTACAACAGGAGCAAGTAAAGGAAAGTAATGACCTGACTGAGTTACATAAAGTCCAAGGCTTGTTGTCATCCCTGAATTATTCATGACATAAGCAAGAGCTAAGACACTTGAGACAGTAAGCGCAGGGAGCATCATACGCATTAAAGTCTTTACTATGATGTTTATTAGCTCCCTTAAACTAATTCCGCAGAGATATGCAGAAATTAAAGCAGCGATAAAAACCGCTGTTCCACCACTTGCTAACCAATCAAATTTAAATTTTGCAGCTAGAAGTATAGGTGCAGAAGCAACTCCTTTAGCAATAGCCTTATCAAGACTAGGGACAGAGATAAATAACGTATAACTTCCTAGCACATTTTTTACAGGACCTAGACCCCAAACTAAAACACATACCGTGAGCACGAAATAAGGAGCCCAAGCACTGAGCACTTGCCTTCTTGAGTACAACTTAGTGTTTGATTCATTACCTAAATTTCTATCAGCAGTATATTCTTTTTTAGGTTTCCAAAATTTAAGAAGCAGTAGCAGTGCGCCCATTGAAGCTAAGGATGCAATTAAGTCCGGCAGATATGGTCCAAGAGTATTTGCTGTAATGGCCTGACACCCAGCAAAAGTAAGTCCGCAGACCATGACTGCTGGAAGTACCTCGATAGAACGTTTATAACCTACCATGATTGTGACCATATAGAATGGAATTATCAGTGAAATAAAAGGAAGCTGTCTGCCTACCATGGCGGATAGTTTCATAATCCCGTGTTCATCTAAACCTATTGTACCTGCCATTGCTATTATCGGTATTCCAATCGTTCCAAAAGCTACCGGTGCTGTATTTGCAATTAAGCAAATTCCTGCAGCCTCAAGTGGAGCAAACCCTAAGCCTACCAAGGTAGCTGCTGCAATTGCAACGGGAGCTCCGAAACCTGCAGCTCCTTCGATAAAAGCACCAAAGCAAAATGCGATTAATAAAGCCTGAAGTCTTTTATCTGGAGTAATAGCCGCAATTGAAGCACGGATAATTTCAAACTGCCCTCCCTTTACTGTAAGTTCATACAAAATCAGTGTGGACAAAACAATGAATAGTACAGGGAAAAGCCCAAATCCTGCGCCTTGTGCGGCTGATAGTAATACTAAGTGAGCGGGCATTTTCCACACAGTAAATGCAATACCCATAGCAGAGATTGCTGCAAAAAGAGTCGCCCAATGGGCTTTCATTTTTACTACAGCTAAGCAGCCAAATAATACAACTAAAGGAATAACTGCGACAAATGCAGACGTACTCACACGTCCACCAATAGGCATGTAATCTTGAAACCAGGGCATAAGGGGTAGCCTTAAGCCTAAGGCACCACTAGGAATTAAAGCGATAGCGAATTCTTCTCTTTGATTAAAACACCAGCTACCAAGTATTGCTGGGGCTTTGAGATTCAAATACGCTTTTGTTATGAATATCTGGTGTAATGCAGTATTAACAAACGAAGCAAAGCAGGTACTAAAAGATGGCCTAAAAGAGCACACCTTAGTGATAGATGAAGGAAGTATTAATTCTCTTACAAGCTCGCCATACACTATAGCATTCGGCCAACCAGACGCTGAGGCATGTCTTACAAATCAATCCCTTAAATGGGCAGCTCTGACTACGGCAGGATATACGCGCTATGACACTGCATCGTTTAAAGAAACGATGAAATCTAGATCTACTGTTTTTACAAACGCATCCACAGTTTATGCAGATCCCTGCGCCCAGCACGTACTTGCGATGATGCTTTGTTTGTCACGTCAACTCACTGCATCTATTGAATCTCAACGCACAAACCATAATTGGCCATATATAGAGCGCCGCCAAAAAGCTACTTTGCTTACTGCTCAAACTGTTGTTTTGCTAGGCTATGGCGCAATTGGTAGACGCTTAGTTGAACTACTCAAGCCATTCAATATGCAGATAATTGCAATAAGGCGTCAGGTCCGTAGCGAACTAGGTGTTAGAATCGTACCAGAAGAAGATATGACACGCGTCTTAGCTTTAGCTGATCACGTGGTAAATATTTTACCTCTTAATGAATCAACATTTAATTATGTAAATAGAAGACGCTTAGACTGCATGAAACGCGGTGCTCGGTTTTACAATATTGGTCGAGGCACTACCGTAGATCAAAATGCTTTAATTGAAGCGCTTAATTCTGGGAGGCTTGAATCTGCTTACCTAGACGTAATGGATCCAGAGCCGTTACCAGAAAATCATCCGCTTTGGACAACACAAAACTGTTACCTCACTCCACATATAGCTGGAGGTTACAAGCACTTAGACCTGGCTGTAGTTCGACATTTTCTAAGCAACCTAGAAGCATTCACGCACGGAATGCCCCTTACTGATCAGGTAATCTAAACTAGAGTTTAAACTCAGCTACTGCTGCAGCAAATCCACGTTCATACACTTGAATCAGTTTATCTGACAAAGCACTTGCTTTATCATCTGATTTTGCGCGTTTAGGATCTGCATCAAACCAGGCGATAGAGCGTACAATACCTTCTCTATACGAAGTCGTAGACTCAAACTCAGGAACAAAACGCTTAATCTTTGTATTATCAAATACTGCAGAATGGGATTTATCTCCCAGTAAAGACCCAGCAAATGTAGGTATGCATGCAGCAATTAAATCAGAGGCAATATGAATGAAACGAGGCGATGCTACTCCTGCTGCTTCAGCAGTAAGCATGTAAAATTGATTCCACGTTAGTGCTTCATCACTGGTGATATGAAAGGCCTCACCAATTGCCTTTTTAAGCCCACACAATCCTACAAGGCCTTTTGCAAAATCTGAATTGTGCGTTATTGTCCATAAACTTAATCCGTCTCCAGGAATTATAAGTGGTTTATTTGTGCGCAGCCTATTAATCGAAGTATAACCACTATTCACCGCAAGCGGTATACTTGTATCTCCGTAGGTTAATGAAGGCCTTACAATTGTTACAGGAAAAGCTTCTTTATCATAGGCCTGCATGAGCATTGCCTCACATGCAATCTTACTGCGTGAGTAATCCCAGAACGGATTAGAAAGTGGAGTCTTTTCAGTGATCAAATAATTTTCGAGCGGTTTTTGATACGCACTCGCAGTGCTTACAAATATATATTGATCTGTTTTCCCGCGAAATAGCCCGATCCGTGATTCAATATCACTTGGATGATATGCTATAAAATCCACAACCGCATCAAAATGCCTACCCTTTAGCTTATCAGCAACTCCTGCTATATCAGTTATATCTACAGCCAGAGTTTCTACTCCTTGAACTGAACTGCGTAAAGAGCGGTTTAGTAGCGTCAGCGAATATCCCCGCTTAAGTGCAAGCTGTGTACATGCAGTACTGATATTTCCTGTACCGCCTATAAAGAGAATGTTCATGAAATAAAGGGGATTAACTAAGTCTTACTATATCTCCTCCACCTAGAGAAGAGAGTCAAAGTATTAGCTCTAATCTAATCGGGTTAAATTACCAACATATGTAAGCATAAAAAAACCACCTGTATTGATACAGATGGTTTAAATTTATACGTAAGACGTTTTAGGCTTTGCCGCCAAAGGTTACATGATCATCGAGATCTAATAGATCAAAAATTGTGCTAATATCAGAACGGCCAGGTGCGATTTTCTTAAGTGTAGATGCAAACCATTCGTGGCCATCAGCACCACCAGGAGCACGCGTTTCAATCCAAGCTGTCCATGCTGCAATCTCTGCAGGGGTACGCTTTGTCTTGGATTCAACCCAATCAATAATTTGGGTATCTGAAGTGCCTTTCTTAACCATCGCTAATAATGCCTTGTGGTCAATCTTAGCAAAATCAAAGAAGTAACGATCCATAGGACAGTTATAATGATACTCACCTTGTTTACCAGCGAGTGTAGCGCGTGCTTTATCAATAATACGCGGGAGTTGAGCATAACCACCAAGACGTACCCGTGGGCTACGAGGTGGAACTTGCGTGAGGTCAGGATGTGTTAGTTTAGCCATAGGATTTTTTATATATACGTTAACTGAGTAAAGAGTCCTAAACGTATTCATAGGCTGAGATTTAAGCAAATGATTTGACCTAGTTTTAATAGCGTTTCTGCTTAGTTTACTCCATGAAATATAAACTCCTGTCATTTACATTACTTTCCTTATCTTTAAGTACAGCTGGATTTGCTGAAGAGTGGCAGGAGCTCTTCAACGGCAAAGACCTTACCGGATGGAAGGCAAATACTCATCCCGATTCATTCAGTGTAGTGGATGGTCTACTGAAAGCTCATGCCACCAATATTATAAGTTCGCACTTGTTTTACATAGGGGATCAAACATCAGGTACTGTTAATTTTAAAAATTTCGAACTCGAAGCGACAGTGCGTTGCGATGGTATCGCAAATTCAGGTATATTCTTCGATACAGCTATCGATTCAGGAGAAGGACCTCATTTACATTTAGGTAAAGGCTATGAAGTCCAACTAAACAACCAAGACCGCGATCAACGTAAAACAGGCAGTCTCTATGCTGTAGTTGATCTATTAAAGTCTCCCGTGGATGAAACACAGTGGTTTAAAATACGTTTTAGAGTCGTGGGAAAACACGTGGTTATTTGGGTTAATGATAAGCAAGTTGTAGACTATACAGAAGAGTCACCGCCTAAGCGCGGCAAGGGCAGAGAGAAGCGTGTCATTGATCCAAACGGTGGCGCTATTGCACTCCAGGCTCATGATCCATCTAGTACGTATTATTTTAAAAATATTCGAATTAAGAAAATCGAATAAATATATTTAAGTTGTTGCCGAGCAATAGTTTATTACAAAAGTCGTTCCCTAAAATTAGTGCGTGTAAGCGACCTCTCCACACTCACTGAGGCTATGAATACATTAAAGCCAGCGCATATCACAGCACCTGTCATTTCTCATACTCTTGACTAAGTACAACATGTGAATTTCCCAAATTAGAATCTATCGCCGATAAACCTTGTTTAGCTAAGTTTGACGTTAACCCTGTAAATTATTTCAAGTATGCACTACCTCAGTGCATGAGCTACAGCTTCACATGTAATTTTACCATCACGGGTATTAACACCTTGAGCTAGTCCTTTGTGAGCACTCAAAGCGCGCTCAATTCCATTTTCAGCAAATAGTGCGACATACGGCTCAGTTGCTTGAGTTAAACCCTGAGTGGAGGTTCTTCCCACTAAAGCAGGCATGTTAGGTACAGCATAATGAATTACACCATGAACTGTATATACGGGTTTTTTATGTGAAGTAGGTCGAATCGTTTCGATACAACCGCCTTGATCAATTGCAATATCAACAATCACACTTCCTGGGCGCATATGTTTTACCATGGAAGATTTTACAACAACAGGGGCTTTAGCTCCTGGAATTAGTACAGCTCCAATGAGTAAATCAGCATCTGCTATAGCGTGTTCAAGATTAGCCGGGTTAGACATTAAAGTGACAACACGTCCTCTATACTCAGAGTCGATAACTTCCAATTTACGCGCATCTGTATCAAGCACAGTGACACGTGCACCCATACCTACAGCCATTTGAACTGCATTGGCTCCTGAATTTCCTACACCAATAATTACTACATGCCCTGGAAGTGTACCGGGAATACCGCCTAAGAGAACGCCTGAGCCTCCATGCTGAGATTGTAAAAAGTAGGCTCCTACTTGAATCGATAATCGCCCTGCAATTTGTGACATGGGTTTCAAAATAGGATAAGATCCTCCTATTCCCTCAACAGTTTCGTATGCAATGCCTAGAATTTTCTTTTTAAGAAGCACTTTAGCTAATTCAGGGCCTGCTGCTAAATGCAAGTATGTGAAGAGCGCTTGGTGCTCTTTCATTAAATCATATTCTGCTGCGAGTGGTTCTTTTACTTTAAGAATTAAGTCTGATGACTTCCACACCTCTTTAGCATTCGCTACAAGTGTTGCACCGTTTGTTTTATATTCTACATCACTAAAGCCCGCATTTAAGCCTGCCGATTTTTCTACTAGTACTTTGGCACCGAGTAAAACGCATCGTTTACACACACTGGGCGTCATTGACACTCTTGTCTCTCCGATTTTTATTTCTTTAGGAACACCGATTTTCATATCATGAAAGTATCGATACATGGTGATTACGCAAGATTTGCGTTACTGTATTCAATCCGTGACTAGTATATATTCATTTGGTTGTTTCTTCGCAGGCCAAATAGTTCATGATTAAGTTATAAAATTAGAACCCATAGACTATTCGCTCAATTCATACCATGCTCCACGAAACAATTTCCCTGAGTGATATAAAGTCTGCGTATCGAAGAATACGCCACGAAATAGTAAAGACTCCATGCCCTGAGTCTATTCCTTTAAGTGAAATCACAGGTTCTACAGTATTTTGCAAACTAGATAATCTTCAACGCACCGGCTCTTTCAAAGAACGGGGCGCTAGAAACGCTTTATTAAGATTAAATCAACGGCATAGAAAAAAAGGCGTTGTTGCAGCCTCTGCTGGAAACCATGCCTTAGGCCTTGCTTATCATGGCGGACTCTTAGGAATTCCTGTAACAGTTGTGATGCCTGAAGGTGCTCCTCTGATTAAAATAACTACATGCAAGCGACTAGGAGCTCATGTAGTCATCCAAGGAAAAGATTTTAATGAAGCAAACAATGAAGCTGAAAAAATTGCTCTATCAGGTCCTACTTATATTCATGGTTTCGAGAATTCTGATGTCATTGCTGGGCAAGGAACCATAGGACTAGAAATACTCTCCCAGGTAAACTCCTTAGATGCTATTGTGTGCCCTGTAGGTGGAGGCGGTCTGATTGCAGGTCTGTCATTAGCGGTGAAGTCAATTAACCCTAAGATTAAAATTATAGCTGTGGAGAGCATTTTTACGGGCCAATTAACCGCTGCATTCAAAGCCAACAAACCCATCTTAGTTCCAAGGCGACAAACCTTAGCTGATGGGTTAGCTACATTAAAATTAGGAAAGCTTCCGTTTGAAATAATGAAATCCAGGATCGATCAAATAATTAAAGTAGACGAGAAGTGGATATCACTGGCTATCTTGCGAATGCTTGAGCTTGAAAAAATTGTTGTCGAGGGCGCGGCCGCAGTTCCACTAGCTGCTCTTATGTCAGGTCAGATTAGTGGCTTAAAAGGTAAACGTGTCGCATTGGTGGTATGTGGAGGTAACATTGATCCGCAAACTCTAAGTCGAGTGATTGAAAAAGGATTAGCACACGACGGTCGTATTACTCAATTTACTGCCACTATCAAAGATAAGCCTGGAGGACTTTCTGAACTGTGCACAGTAATTGCGTCCTGCGGTGCAAATATTAATCAAATCTCCCATGACCGCGTATTTAGTGGTCCAAATATAAGTGAGGCCAAAGTGTTATGCACAGTTGAAACACGTGACCATGCACATGGCTTACTTTTGAAGCGTTTACTTACAAGGAGTCATTTTTTATAAATCAGGACTTTGGTACCAGAACGCGACTGAGCTTATATCATCACTTTTTCTTACAACCTTACCTTTTTCCCAACCTAAGGCTTGAATAGTTACTCGAAGATCATGATTAAAACGAATGGGATCTAAGATATGCCAGCGGTACATGCTCCAATCAGTTCCAGCTTTACCATCTGATGATTTATCGCCAGGTCCATTTTTGAGTGTTACTCCAACGTATGGTGTCGAATATATACGTGAGAATCCGTAACTTGATAAAAAGTAGTCTTCAGTTCCTGTGCCACAAATGGTAGGAAAAGCTTTGTCTCCATCCATATAAAATTTGATTTCACCCTCCCCAAACCAACCATCGGATTTCTGAGTCCATGCAAGGAATGTTCCTACGTACTGGCCATTACCCTTAATTGTATCAAGTATGACATAAGGGTTTTCATTAGCAGTTGAGGCTCGATGATACCGTGCATGAAAATAACCGGCAGTTTCTGGAACCGGGGTTAAGGCATATGTAATCTGATAAGTCATTAGACTAATATTTTTCTTACTTTCGTTAGAAACAATGATTTTACAGTGATGCCTAAAAGGCATAGGCCAAAAACAATTAAAAGCAGATTTAGAATTAACTAGAACCGGTAGAGAATTCACTAATGCAAACTTGCCATGTCCAACAGCGAAGAAATCACTTAAGGGCGATTCAATGGAAGGTTCTTTTTCGTCATCCCAATAAAATCGAATCATACATGACTGCCACTGCACTTCATCTACAACAATCCAGATATGTTGAATGATTGCGGGTCCCGCCACGTCCATTATTGTGCGTGATTCACCTGCATTAAGTTTAACAAATGGACGTGTTTTCCAACCTGTTCCTAGGTGACCAAATAAATCATAAAAGGGTTGTTCAGAATCATGGGGTTTAGGTATTAGCATCGCTCCCTGTCCTTTACCACCAGTTGGGTTCTCGGGAGATACTGAGCGAGTCTGCGCAGAACTGATTAAATATAGAGAACCAAGCCCTGAATTAAAACCGCTGAGGGCGTCTTTCTGAACATCAGAAGCACGCAGAATAGAGATAAGTGAGACTAAGTTACCACTCAGCCTGAGAAAGAGGACAAAACGTGACCTAAGTCTGCTTGGGGTTAAGTGCATTCACCTAATACAACCAGCTTAGGTTCTAGTGCCAAGCAATCACTCTTAATCATCTTTCATACTACCATCATTAGATGGTGCCCAAGGGGGGACTCGAACCCCCATGCTGTTAAGGCACAGGCTTCTGAGACCTGCGTGTCTACCAATTCCACCACCTGGGCTACTGCTGAGTGGGTGATTTGATGGGGTAATCGAGGTGATGGCAATTCGATAAAGTGTTCAGAGAGATGGGAGTAGAAAGCAGTGTGTACTAGTG